>Ga0172371_10008519_pt1 | contig 14359 bp, 18 predicted proteins | sample Lak12m_FD_114543 | JGI IMG/M metagenome (GOLD analysis project Ga0172371, IMG submission 114543) | Freshwater microbial communities from Kabuno Bay, South-Kivu, Congo - kab_022012_12m | ecosystem: Environmental > Aquatic > Freshwater > Lake | place: Democratic Republic of the Congo: South-Kivu... | reverse complement strand
AAAGACGCCGAAACCTTCCAGTTCTCCACCTCCGGCACCGGCGGCATTCAAGCCAGCATCGGCAACCTCGACTGCGGCAGCGCCAACGTGGAGGTGAGGGAGAAGATAAAGTTCGGGGAATAACTAGATTGGGATAAAAATTTTATTATCAAAATTAATTTAAAATAAAAATGCTCGAAGCGAATAAAAAAGTTTGGATAGCGGTTATAGGGTTTGTCCTCTTGGTTTGGGCCGTCTTGTTAATCTGGATCATATTTTTTTATTCAGGCAAAAAAACCTCACCTCCGGAAAAAGTTCCTCCGGTTGCTGAAGAAAAGCCGACTCTGGCGAACGATATATTGCCGACGAACACTAAAACCCCGGAAGAATTCGTGCAAAAAGTCAAAGATAAAGCCGACGATATCCAAAGAAACTACGATTCTAATCTGGCGGACTTCGCGGCCAAAAAATGGAGTAAATTTTTCAGAGAATCCAACAGTGTGGACGAAATATATCTAAACGAACATCTCCAGACGCTTAGCAAAGAAGTGCGAAAAACTGACGACCAAAGCACTATTTTTAAAATAAAGTACCGAATCGAAAAAAATGGATCCACCGCGGAAGCGGAAGATTTCTTTTTTCTAATGCTCTCGGAAGCTAAAAAGAACGAGTTGGGTTTGTCAAATCTAAAATCCAACACATTTTTGTCCGAAGAGGACATCAGAAAAAATCTTGGCAAGGAAAACTTCGCCCAAATAACAAAAATCCAAAAATAAAATTAGAAGGTTGGCAATAAAGAAAATAAGATGTATCCTTACGATAAGGGTAAGGGAGGTAATTAAAAAATAAAATACAAAATCATGGAAGACAGAAAAGATAAACAAGACGCTCAACGTATTTTACTTATTAAAGAAGCTGTTAACAGCGCGGAAAAAAATTTACAGGCCGCAAAATCACTTCTAGCTCAACTGGAAAGTAAATGGACTCCTCAAAAAAAGACTTACGGGGTCGCCGAAGGGGGTAAAATCGTGGAAGGAAGTTTCGACGGTCAGTTAATGATTGGCACTGACGGGCGTCAGTATCCGGTACCGGCTAATTATGCCAGCAAGTCGAAGTTGGTTGAAGGAGACATGCTAAAGCTCGTCATTACCGACGATGGCAATTTCATTTATAAGCAGATAGGTCCGTTTAAGAGAAAGCGTGTTATCGGTCTATTGCGGGAAAATAAAGAAGAGGGCGGTTATGTGGTAGGAGCGGAAGGTAAGGTTTATAAAGTACTACTGGCCGCGGTTACCTACCACCACGCCAATCCGGGAGATGAGGTGGCTCTGGTGGTGGCCGATACCGAAGAAGCCAAGTGGGGAGCGATAGAAAATGTTACCAAGAAGGGGGCTATTGATGTAGATGGCCAAGAGAATAACCAAAAAACGAAAACCACCTTTACGACAGAGCAGTCTATTGAGCGGGAAGAAAATCTGGAGCCGGAAGAAACCGGCCCAACGAGCTTACTTGATGAAGAGGGGAGCAAAAAACCAAAGAAAGCAAAAGGAAAAGACAAGAAAAAAGAAGATCAATTGGACGCGGCGGAAAAAACCGAGAGCGAAGCGGGAAAACTCGTGGAAGAAAAAGACAGTGCCGGGGATCAATCAGAACTTGACGAAGAACTGACTCCTGACCTGAAGGAAATAGAAAAAGAACTGAAAAAACAGGTGACGCAGAAAGAGTAAATATGATTTAAGATAGTTTTGCGTGGTTAAAATGCGCGCAAGACGTTTATTTTTATTAGCAAGACTATGTCAAAAAGCGTAAAAGATGTAGTGTTATTCGGCAAAAGTATCCCAGTGCCGGAATGGGCGCCCATTCCGCGGTGGGCGGGACAGTTTTTGCAATTCGGTATTATCGGAACTTTCAACACCCTGTTAGATCTGAGCATCTTGGGTTTTCTTTCTTATGCCACCGGCATAAAGATGGGAGTGGGGGCGGCGGTTCTCCAAGCGATATCTTTTGCCGTAGTTTCTTTTATCAGTTTTTTGGCCAACAAGAAGTGGACGTTTCAGGAGAAAGCCGGCAAACTGGGTCAAGAAGCGCTTAAATATTCCCAATTTATCGTTATTACTATGGGAGGGCTGGCCATAAAATCAGGGGTGGTTTATCTGGTAACCAGCTTTATCCCGCCTCTTTACATCGCTTTCCTGAATTTTCAATTCAACCGGACAACGTGGCTTCTGACTGCCAGTCTCGGGGCTACGGCTTTGTCTCTAATCTGGAATTTCTTAGGATACAAGTTTATTGTGTTTAAAAAGTAGGCTATGGATATTCATTGGTTCGGACAATCTTTTTTTGAAATCACGACCGATACGGAAAAGCAAAAAGGAGTCAAAATATATTTTGATCCCTACGGTAACCACATCGGTTTGAAACCGCCTCAAGACCTTAGCGCTACGGTAGTAATGATAAGCCATCAACATCCCGATCACAACAATATTCAATTGTTCAAGGATCCGGGAATCGTCTTGGATACGGCGGGAGAGTATTCGGTCCGAGGAATCGACATAAAGGGAATTTTGACTTTTCACGATGTCAGTAAAGGCCAAGAAAGGGGAACTAATCTTGTTTTTATCATGGAAAGCGAGGGCATTAGACTGGCTCATCTGGGTGATTTGGGACATCTACTTGACGAATCTCAAATGGGAGAGATTGGAGTGGTCGACATCCTGCTGATTCCGGTAGGAGGAAACCATTCGATCAACGGGAAGGAAGCGACAAAAATCATCAAGCAGCTGGAGCCTAAAATCATCATTCCCATGCATTATAAAATACCCGGAATTCAAGCGGAACTCGATGGAATAGAAGAATTCTGCAAGGAAATGGGCATTTGCCTGTCCCAAGCGCTTAAAAAATTATCCGTTAAGGCGGCAAGTCTTACGGGTAAGGAAATGGAAGTAGTCTTAATGGAAAAAAGTTAAATAAGCTGACTGACTACAGTTTTATGGATATTCTAGAATCAATCTACAATTCCAGGATTTTTCTTGTTATCCAGATAATTATCGCTATTTACTGTGTCATTTTGATTTTCAATATTGCCTACACCAGCATCAAGTTATCTCTTTTTCGCGGTCGGGCTAGGCAATTTTTCACCGGTACTAAAGCGAAACCCGAACGTTATGAAGTGCTTAAAGATCTTCCCGGTACCACCCAAATTTTGGAAATCAACAAGAAGGTAAACAGTAAATCGTCCTCCGATTGGAAAATAGCTATTATTGAAGCGGACAAGGTGGTGGACAGAGCCATCGAAAGAAAGGGATTTGCCGGAGTTAGCCTGGGAGAAAAGTTAAAACAGATGGTCCCGGCGGACCTGCCCGACGTGTATGAAGAATTGTGGGAAGCTCACAAGATCCGCAACCGGATCGTCCACGAGCCGGAATTCGAAATTAGCCAAGGCGAAGCCAGAAAAATTGTCAGTATTTACGAAAGAACAATAACAAAATTAACATGACGTTACGATCCTATCTTAATTCCATGGCGATCGCCACCAGTATCGCTTTTATGGGGTGGGCTTTGGTTCTCATGTATATAGAACCGGCCGGTTCGGGGTATATGGGCTTGAGTCTTTTTTATACCACTCTTTTTCTGGGCTTAATGGGCTTTTTTACTCTTTTGAGTTTCAGTTTGAAGAGATGGATCAATAATAACGAAGTGATATTTGCCTACATCGCCAGCTCTTTTCGGCAAGGGTTTTGGATGTCAATTATTATCGTGGGGCTTTTGGTTATGCAGGGAGGAAGGATTTTGAGCTGGTGGAACGCCCTCCTCTACGTGGGAGCGATCGCCTTATTAGAACTGTACTTTATTTCAGAGTAGGCGCGGAATAGAGAATAGATACAAAATAGAAAGAGAATAGAGAAAGAATAGAAGAACAAAATCTATTTCTTTCTATTCCCTTTCTATTCTGCGTCTATTATCTTTCTATTCCGTGTCTATTCCCTTTCTATTTATTTCTATTTGTTGTCGTTCGCGTTCGTATTTTGGTTAGTGTTCTGGTTGCCGCTGTCGGCGTATTCTCCTCCACTCGAATAAGACGAGAAGGATTCTTCGCCCGGCCTGATTACTCTTCCCATATCCTCAGTGATACTCTTGTCTTCTGGTAGCGTGCTGTCAACGTGTTCCGCTTTCAAGTTGATGGTTTCCTGGGAGAAGGTATCGGTTGCCTTCAAAGAAGCTTCTCCGATCAGCTCCATTGCTTTTCCCGCGTTGTCATCCGTAGGAGTCAGGGAAATTTGAAAAACCAGAGTAGAAGAGGGTTTATCGACCCCGGCCCCCGCGGGGATCCTTTCCAGATTCCAGATAACCTCCCGAGTCCTTTGCCGGTACTCCACTCCGCTTTTGGAAGGAAACACTTTATCGCTCCAGTCAATTCCGTACGGTAAAACAGTTTTAACTTCGATTTCTCTGAGATCGTTGAAGGCGTTGGTTACCGTCCAATGAACGGTGTAAGTGGTCTTCTTGCCAACCGTGGGTGGCAACGGCCCGCTATTAGGAATAGTGCCGTCGTTATAGAATACCGAGCTTTTCAAACCCACGGTGCTGCTCAATTTAAATTGAAGGGTATTGCCGGTTACTATTTTATTTCCTCCGATAGGGGTTGGCATCTCGGGACTTTCGATGCTTACCGTGGTTTGGCCGGTAAAGTTACTTTTTTTGTCTTGGGTAAAAGGAATGTAATCGGCTATTTTGACGTGATAAGTTAGTTTTCCCTGATCTCCAGGGTTAACGAGAACTAGTCCGGGAACTTTCCCACCCTGCCAAACTATCTCTTTATTGTTGGAATCATACCAGCCGCCGTCTTCGGCCATGACGCTTTTTAGATCAAAAATAGATCCGTCCAACTTTACTTTCACGATGGCCTGCCCAATGCCCCGCTCCGATTTATTGGCGTAATTGATAGTGAATATCAGTTCATCGCTTTTGTGTACGACCGATACCCCATCTTTTACTTCTTGGTTAATGACTATTGGCGGGTCGGTGATCTGGGTGACGGCTTCTTTCTTGATGTATTCCTTGAATCCATCGGCTTCATCTTTACCCACTCGGACGGTCAAATATTTCTGGTCTCCCACCGTTCCCTCGACCTTGCCTTCAATGGAAAGCACTTTCTCCTCATTGCCTAGTATCGTGGGTATATTCCAGATGCTCTTGTTGTCGCCGCTTAAAGGCGAAGAGCTGTTAACGAAAGTGAACCCCGTGGGATAATCCAAGTTTACTTTGAGCTCCTGGAAGGGCTCGCTGCCGTTATTGCGGATCTTCACTTGGTAGGAAATAGCGTAGCCGGTTGCCACAGTGCGGGTGGATTCCACGGAAAGGCTGAGAGGCACTCCGATAACTCGAGTGGAGGCGCTTGCTTCATTTTGAAACTTGGAGTTGAAATTGCTGGGAGTATAGCTGATCAGTGATTTAAAAGAAACAGAATCTTCTTCCCTGCCTGTGAAACGGCCGGTTACTTCCAGGGTCCCACTCTTTTGAGGGCTGAGATCACCCAAGTTCCATTCTACCGTTGATTTGCTGGTCCCATCCGCCTGAGGACTGGAGCTGCCAATCAGAAAAGTAGAAGGTACGTTAAGAGTCAGATGGGCGTCTTTCAGGCCGATAGGGTTGTTGTTGGCGTAAGGGATGGTTACGGTAACATCTTCGTTGAGGTTTACCGCCGGCGGAACTTCGATTTTGAGTTGAACTTGTTGTTGTCTAAAATCTTTTTTGACTAAACGGTAGATTACGTAAGCGCCGCCTGAAATAACCAATACTCCTACCAAGACGGAAACTATTAAAAGCATGAAAGTTTTCTGCTTTTGGGTGGTTCCGGTTTCTATAACCCAATCTTTATTTCCTTCTTTTGTTTTTTGCTCGCCTTCCTTCCCGGCGAGTGTCTCCTCTTTTGCTCGAGGATCATAAATGTCCGATTGGGGCTTTCTGCTCTCTATGTCGCTTTGTTTTGAATATAATCTTTGGCGAAGGTCTTGGAGACGCATGCGAGTTTATTATTTGTTTTTAGGGCTAATAACATTATGTGCAATTTTAACATATAATATCAGAACATTAAAATTTTTGTAACCTGAGACTTGTAACATATAATGTGTAGCTTAGAACCTCCCCTACATCCCCTCCTTACCAAGGAGGGGACAAGAAGGGTGGTCCATGTTGTAAGTTACAAGTTTTAAGTTCCAAGTTTCACGCTACATGTTTGTTGACACTCCAGAAATAAACTTGTAAACAATGATAGTGACTTAATTACACGTTACACCTTACACACTACACGTTACGAGTGTTTAACGGCGGCGTAGCTCAGTCGGTTAGAGCGAGGGACTCATAAGCCCTAGGTCGGAGGTTCGATTCCTCCCGCCGCTACCCGGTCCGGGAGTATAGAGATCGTATTAATCCTGAGCTTCGTTTAATATTCTTTTAATGAGTATTTAATTATTTATCGTTTATAATCGGATATGAATAAAGTAGAAAAAAAAGATGAGCGGCGATCATACGAAGTTAATTGTCTTGTAGCTTTACGTAATACTGATCAAATCTCGGAACTAGCCAAAAAGTTGAGAGACTGGGTGGAAGCTAAAAAAGGAGAAATGATTAAAGTTGGCAAAGAAGGGGCGGGAGAAACAGCCAAGGCAGAAAGTGATATCTGGGTGGACAAGAGAAGACTGGCTTATCCCATAAGTAAAGATAGAGCCGGTTACTATCTAAACATGTGGCTTAGGTTGGATCCAGCTTTATTGAGTGATTTTAAGCGTTTTTTAAAGTTGGAAAGAGAAATAACGCGTTATATTCTTTTAAGAGAAGATCAGAAAACCAGTTTTCAGCCAAATGAAGAAGCGGTTGTTTTGGGAGACGTTCAACATTTGGCGAACCGTAATTTTGATCAGGGAAGAGGAAGGGAACCAGGAGCAAGAATCGAGGAACGTCGCTTTGAAGGAAGGAAAACAGTTGTGAGGACCGCGGAGAAAAAAGAGGAATCAATCGCCCAGAAAGAAGAACCGCTGCCGGTAGAAAAAGCGGTCCCGGAGGATAAAAAGGGTTTGTTGAGTGATGTTCCAGAGAAAAAGGCAGTCGAGAAGTTATCAGAAGAAAAAAAGCCCGAAGTCAAAAAATTATTAAAACCTAAGTCTAAAAAACCAGCTAAGAAAGAGATCAAGCCAGAACTGAAAGAAGAAGAAAAGAGAGAAGAATCGGAAAAAGAAGAAAAAGAAGAAGAGAAAAAGCCCGCGAAACAAAAGAAGATCAGTCTGGAAGAGCTGGATAAAAGATTAGATGATATTCTAAACGAGGAGATCTTATAAATATCGTTATTTTGTTTAATTATTAACTTTATCTTAATGTCTATCTCCCTCAACAAAGCTTTTATTGTTGGGCGGCTCACTCGGGATCCCGAAAGTAAGACCACTCCCAACGGAAATCGGGTAGCCTCTCTTTCCGTTGCCACCAATAGAACTTTCAAAGACAAGGAAGGAAACCGTCAAGAGCAAGCGGAATTTCATAATATTGTCGTTTGGGGCCGGTTAGCCGAAATAGCTTCCCAGTATCTCGTGAAGGGCCAGGAAGTAATGATCGAAGGCAGAATTCAGACGCGGTCGTGGGACGGAAAGGATGGCGCGAAACGCTATCGCACCGAAATAGTGGCCGAATCTCTGCAACTGGGATCTAAACCGGGAGGGAAGACTGGAGAAGGCTTTGTTCCGACCACTCCGAACGCGGATAAACCTAGTGAAACTCCTCCCGCCAACGATGGATCCAAGAAGAATACCGGAACTAACGAGGATGTTGAGGAAATCAAGATCGAAGATATACCGTTTTAAAATTTTCAATACTTATCAATTCTCAATTTTCAATAATTCTCAATAGTTTTCAATTTATCAATACTTGTCAATTTTTAATTTCCATTCAATTTCATAGATTGAAGCATTGGAAATTTATTGTAAATTGATAAGTATTGATAAATATTGAAAATTTACTAACATTATGCCTAGAAGATCCACTAAAACTCCCGTGCCTCAAGAGCCGTTGAAGTGCTATTTGTGCGAGAACAAATTAGATGAATTAGATTACCGAGACGATAAATTACTGCGCCGTTTTGTAACCCTACAAGGGAAAATCCGCCCCCCGCGCAAAACTGGTACCTGCACCCACCATCAGCGGGTGGTAGCCAGGACCGTCAAACGCGCCCGGGTTATGGCAATTTTGCCGATAAAGAGAGTATAAAATAACAAGGCGATGGGAAAAACAAAAGTTTATTTGGCAATAGGACTGAGTTTTATTGTTGTAGCGGCTTGGGCCTATGTCATTTTTAGCTTCTACCAGAAGGAGAAGGAAGAAAAGGCAAGTCTTAGCCAGCAGGTTGAGGGATTAAAAAAGACAGACGATTCTTCTTCTGTTGCCCCTTCTTTAACGAGCGGTGAATCCGGCATGCCGTTACTGGGGCCGGACACGAAGCCGCTGCCGGTTGCGGATGACTCAAGTGGCTCGGCAGTTCCTATTGACATAGGGGATCCTGGAGTCAAGGCTGCTGGTTCAAACGAAATCGGCCAGAGCCAGAACCAGGAAGAAGGGCGGTTGATTAATGCGGACAACTGGAAAACTTACGTTAATAAAAAATATCGCTACTCTTTCAAGTATCCCGGAGAATACAACTTTGGTCCTTGCGATAATCAAAATCCGTGTAAGTATGGCCAGGTCTATGAAAAAGACGGAGGTGACGCGGCCTGGCTTACGGCTGCCACTACCAGCCAAAACTGGCCGTATATTATTATTGCCCATTACGAAAACGAGTCATTCGCCCTTCCCGTCGGCAAGAAATTTTTGGATTGGGTGAAGGAGAAATTCTCTTGGATGGGCGACAAGGCGCCCAAAGATTACAATATCGAGTTCCCGGTTTCCAAAGGAGACCCCAAAAAAGGAGTACTGATCCATGTTCCTCAGACTCCCCAGGCCTATGCCCGCGATGAAGTTTACTTCGAGAAAAACGGTAAGATTTTCCAGATTCAATTATTGGACTCCGATAAAACTCCCGCCCAGGAATTTTATAACGTTTGGCTGGGAACGTTTAAATTAGAGTAATTTTGCGGGTTCGCCGCTCTCCAAATGCCAACCGCCCTGGGGACATCTTTCGGTGAATTTAACTTTTATCTCAATTGGCTGCGATTCTTCAGTGGTCGCGTGGCCGATGGCTTGTTTTCTATTGATGGAATGTTTTCCACAGGGGCAATGTCGGATAACATAGTTTAATTTCGCGTTAACGTTTCTATGCTTGTCACCGCAATGGTGCACCTCGTGCTTGCTCTTTAGATGGTGAATATGGTGGAACAAGAAAAGTATTTCCTCGGTCATCTTACGCTTTTTACATTTTGGGCTATTTTATCTCAAAAAAAAGAAAAGCGCCCCATGATTGAGGCGCTGGATGGTCGATAGTGAGAAAACTGGTTAAAGTCCGCTGCACAAAAGATCTTCGCGAAAAATGTAATGCTTGGCTTTTTCTGGCCCCTTTTCTTTCTCTAGAAGGTTCTCTACTATGATTTTGTTTCCCACCCTCTTTTGATATTGGAAAGCCGCGCTTATATAATTATCCCTATGGATCTCGATTAGGCCGATGACACCTTTTGGCCACCAGGGGTCCCGATCTTGGTCGAGGCGTAGGTAATCATTTAACGCTGATCGGCTGGCGAAGACCTGAAAAGTGTAGCCGACCTTAACTCCGTTGGCGAATATCTTTCTCTTCCATATCGGGTTGTGGACGTTTTTCTGGACGAAGGTACCCAGCCGATCGTAGAGATCAACCGGTATTCCATGTATGTTAACAACTTCTCCCAGGCTTTGCGGCGGTTCCGAGTCGCACGTTCTTTCTCCACTGAAAACTGTTATCGGCAGAAAAACAAAGGCGATAAGCAAAGCTAGCACGATTTTTCTCATCTTTCCCTCCTTGACTTGGATTTTAAAGTTGCTCCGGTCCGCTCTTGCCGGGCCGGTGGTTTTCTGTTGCGAATGTTATCCGCTAGGGTAACATATATCTTTAACCCTATTTTTGCTTTAGGCAATATTATTCAGCCTACTTATTTTGTTCTATTTATGTTAAAATAATATAAAAGGAGTAATAATTTTACGAAAATCATGGCTAAATTATTTTCTTATTTACTGATATTGTTGATAATGATCCCCTTCAACACTTCCGCTCAGGAGCAGAAGTGGTATTTTCCCATTCAGGACTTCGAAAGTCGCAATCAATACAAGACTTTTAATCAATATATCGATAAAAGTTTTTATAAAGGCCGGGAAGCTTTATTCCCTACTCAGTATACTGGTTATCATGTGGCTGACGATTTGGAGATAAATTCTGGAGAAGAGAACCAAAACATTCCGATTTACGCGGTTTCCGACGGCAAAATTACTTTCACGGGATCGGTTTCCGGCTATGGCGGAGTGATTTTGTTAAATATCGATAATGATTCCCATACGGCGCTTTACGGGCATGTCAGGCTGGGCAGCTTGAAAGTTAAAGCGGGGGATTCCGTCAAGGCCGGACAGGAATTGGCCTATCTCGGTAACGGTTTTAGCAACGAAACGGGCGGGGAAAGAAAGCACCTGCATTTTGGGATCTACAATGGCAAAGGGATTTACTACCGTGGTTATGAAAGCAGCGAAGCGACCGTTCAGTCCAAATGGATTGATCCGGCCGCTTACTTAAAGCAAAAAGGGGCGGTGGAGCCCAATGCTCAGCCATCAGACGTCAGCTACCAGCAGCAGAACAACGACAAAGTTGTTCAAAGTAACGATACTGCAGCGCGGCAAGTTGGAAGCGAGACCACCGAGCAGATGAAAAATCAAGGAATATTGAGTAGCATTATAAGGTATTTGGGGAACATATCGGGAAAAGTAAAGTCAGCTGCCCGGATTATTGCGCGATAAAATAACCCCTAGCAGAAGATCCGCTAGGGGTTAGAACATGAGACTGAAGACTACCGCGACGAGACAGATACTGGCCTCCCAGAGGTGTCGGAAATTCAGGCGCAAATAACGTGCCTTGATTACATCTTTGAAATCTTCCCAAATTGCTTTCTTTTCTTTTTTGGTGAGAAAAATTCTGGGTAGGACTCGCGGATGGAAGACAGCATATCTGTTGGAAAAGGGGTAAAACCAACGGATTCCTTCGCAACTTTCGTCAACTGTGTCCCAAACGAAGTGACCCAGGTTGACGGTAACGAAAATCAACAGATACTGAGCGATCCACCGGAACCCGCTTTCCGGCAACAAGAGACATTTTACCGAGATTAGAACCAAGGCTAGCGTGCCGGTGCTCAAAGGAATAAATACCATGGGAATGTGCGGCCACTTTCTGTGATTGCTCAAGAGGTCGTCTACTCCCATTTTTTTCCAGTATTTGCAGTAGAGGAAATCGAGATCCGGTGTCATTGATGCCAGACCGCCAAAGATGATGGTCCAGCAAGTTTTTTCGTTTAAGATCCGGTCTATTCCCCAGGCAAAAAGAGCCCCGGTGCCAATATCCCAGAAAACCCAGAATAGTAATAACATGGGGGACCTCCTTTCCGCCCGGTTTTTTTTGTTTGAGTTTTGTTGGGTAGCCAAAGATGATAAAGGTGCTTAATGTCTTTATGATATTAGCAAACTAAAATAGTTTATCCAATTAGGGTGCAGCTTGATTACAAAAAGTATTCTTCCCCATTTTTTTTGAGCCACTTTCTTCTCTCTTTGTAGTTTGGCAGTATTCTTTCCACTTCCGCCCAAAACCTTTTGGAATGGTTGTGCTGGAGGGTGTGCGCTAGCTCGTGAACGACCACGTAATCCACGATTTTTATGGGCAGAAGCATTAATTTCCAAGTGAAATTCAAATCGTTCTTTGCCGTGCAGGATCCCCACCTTTTGGACGCACTGGTAATCCTGATTTTTCCGTATTCCAGGCCATGCTGTGCCGCGTACCAGCGAACTCGCTTCGGAATGTTCAGCTTGGCCTGCCGCTTATACCACTTAATAAAAATACTTTTGGCGTAAGGGACGCTTTCTTCATGCAGATAAAAATCGCCGTTAAACTCCAATTTTAATGTAGAGGCGCATTGCAATGCGTCTCTACAGAGATGCAGTTCGTATTTTTCTCCCAAATAGTAAAACTGTTCTCCATCAATAAATTTTTTGGTAGTTTGTTTACGGATTCTTTCGCTGGTCTCGGCTATTTTCTTTTCTATCCAAGCGCGTTTTTCCAAAACGAATCTTTTGACGTCGCGTAAACTGCCATATTTCGGCATTCTAATCACCAACCGCGCGTCCCGTGTAACCTCCAGCGAAATACTCCTTCTGCGCGAACGAATTAATTTATCGATTTTTATAGCCATATTGTAAGAATTAGGAGCGTTGTGAACGCTTTTTCTGTTTGCTTCGGCTCTGTCATCCCGGAAAATAGATTTTCTAAGCGAGTCCACCCGCCAGAGGCGGGCAGGCGAGCTTATAGAAAATCATTTATCCGGGATCCAGAAATAATTTTAAAATCGATCTCTTTTAAACTCTCAACCAGAATATCGGCCGGATAATCCTTGGCATGCCTGTCTTCAACCAGCCCGATACATTTCATCCCCGCTCTTTTAGCGGCCAGCATGCCGCTGCGCCCGTCTTCAATTACGATGCATTCTTCAGGCGCGACGCCGAGTTTTTCAGAGGCAAATAAAAAAATGTCTGGGCTGGGTTTTCCTTTTTTGACATCGTCGATCGTGGCAATAGCGTCAAAGGTGTCTTTTAATTTCAGCTCTGCTAATATTAATTTCGCGAGGTCCCTTTGAGAAGAAGTCCCTAGGGCGAGTTTTAAGCCTTTCTGCTGAACTTTTTTAATTAGTTCCATTGCGCCTGGCATTGATTTTATGTGTCCCCGACTCCTTTCTATCATCAGTCGTTGCTTTTCCGCGACAATTTTATCAATGTCATAGGATACTTTGTTGGCGTCAAGAATCTCCTTAAAAAATACTTTAACTGGCACTCCGGAATATTTATCGGCAATTTCTTCCGGTTTCATCTCGATACCAAATTTTTTTAACATGTCTCTTTCGATTGTTGAATGGAATATTTCCGTATCCGAAATCACTCCATCCATGTCGAATATCACTGCTTTAATCATTGTTTTACTTGTAGAGTTTGTGGAAAAAATAAACATTATCTTATCTATCTTAATGGCATAAGCCATTAGTTCATTAATACTACTCAGTTTTAAACGATGTAGCAAGTGGTTATATTCTAAAATTGACCACTACTTACACATTCGTGAACGGAGTGGACAATTTTGTTTTGTTGAAACATAAATGGTTAATTTGGATTTTAGATAGAAACCATGAGAACATACAGCAAGATCCCTTTGGCTAAATTAGTAAAGCAATCTTCTCCTAGGCTAATGGTAGAGTTATCAGAGATTCAGATAGAAAAAATTAAAAATTATGGAGAGGTTCTGTTGGTGATTATCGCATTATCAGCGGTTTTGACCGTTACCGCAGTAATGCCTGGTGCGTTGGGTGCTTTGAAAATATTCCAAAAAGTTCGATTCAGAAAAAGATTAAATTATCGACAAAAAACTCGTAAATTAACCAGAACTTTCTATTATTTAAAGAAAAAAGGCTATATTAAGACTGTTTTAGAACAAAACAAATGGAAAATTATTGTTACGAAAAGAGGAAGAAGTAGGATGAATGAGATTAAATATGAAAATATGATTATTCCAAAACCGAAATCTTGGGATGGAAAATTTTGGCAAGTAGCAGCTGATATTCCGACAAAATATCGCAACAGTGCCGATGCGTTCAGGTTGAAGGCAAAAAAGTTAAATTTATTCCCTCTCCAAAGAACTTTATGGTTTTACCCTTTTGATCTTAGAAAAGAAATTGAGTTTGTATCATATTTTTACGGAATAGGACCTTACGTAACGATAATGAGGGTTGATAAACTTGACCCTGCGGACAAAAAAGTTATCAAAGAGTATTTTAAGAAAGCCGGATTGATATAATTTACAATTTGAACAAAATTGTCCACTCAACTCACATTCGTGAATATAGTGGACAATTTTGTTTGATTGCTTGATTTTGCCGTTGTTAGATGGTAGCTTTGTAGTAATTGAAAGCATAAAATTCCGTTTCAATCGATCTTGGAGAGGTGCCAGAGTGGTCGAATGGGCCGCACTCGAAATGCGGTGTGCCTTTACCGGTACCTAGGGTTCGAATCCCTACCTCTCCGCACCGAGGTTTTATTATCGTGCAGACTCACTTACTTTGGCTTTGCGAAGCGGTTTCTGGGCAATTCCAAGCCAAACGAGAAAAGGTAACAAGGGCAATATTTGTTGTCTTTTTTT
>Ga0172371_10008512_pt1 | contig 14364 bp, 17 predicted proteins | sample Lak12m_FD_114543 | JGI IMG/M metagenome (GOLD analysis project Ga0172371, IMG submission 114543) | Freshwater microbial communities from Kabuno Bay, South-Kivu, Congo - kab_022012_12m | ecosystem: Environmental > Aquatic > Freshwater > Lake | place: Democratic Republic of the Congo: South-Kivu... | reverse complement strand
GTATTGATCGGCGCGGGAACCCGCGCGCTGGAGTATCTTGACGAGAACCGTAAGACTTATGAACTCGTGGTGCGGCTCGGGGAGGAAACCGACACGGGTGATCGCGACGGCACGGTGGTGCGCACAGGAGACGCCTCCCAATTGGATTTGCCTCGCATCCAGGAAGTCCTGGACGGGTACAAAGGCGTGCTGGATCAAGTTCCTCCACATTTTTCCGCGATAAAGAAAAACGGGGTTCCCTTGTACAAGCTGGCTCGAAAAGGAGTCTTTCCGGATCTCGCGCCCCGAAAAATTGAAGTGTTCTCCCTTCTAGTCAGGAACTGGGAGCCTCCGTTCCTCGCGCTGGAGTTGATTTGTTCGAAAGGGACTTACGCGCGTTCTCTAGCGCGGGATATCGGCCGCGATCTGGATGTGGGAGGTCGCCTCGAGAGCCTGCGACGGAGCGGAAGCGGTCCATTTAGAGTGGAAGACGCCCTGAGGCTCGACGCTATTGCCGACGGCGGCAGGGAAGTAATAGCGCAGCGCCTGATAAGCCTGCCACGAGCCCTGTCCCACATCCCTGATCTGCAAGTGACGATAGCCGAGGTGCGCAGACTGATGCGAGGGACCGAAGTGATTGTACCGCGGGCCCGCCTCCAGGTTGCCGAGGATCCGATGGAGCCCCATGCCAGGCTCTACAAGATCGTATCCGGAAACGACGGCCTCGTGATTCTGGTCCGACCTGAACCCAGAGGGGCAGAGATTTCCCTGCGGCCGGCCAAGGTTTTCAACACTTGGGAGACCAAATGACGCAAGGGGGCTGGTTGCATTTTTGTACTCTGCGCTGCCAACGCGATAGTAATAGCCATCTATCCGATCTCATAAGGTACTGTGTCCTCTGAATAGCCCACATCCTCAGTCGAGAACTCAATCACCCGACAGAATTCCAGGGCCTCAATCTGGTGCGCGCAACGTGGCAGAATTGTGACCATATCACCCTGGCTCACTTCGATGCTACCTCTCTCTTCGGTTTCCAGATCCAGGTAACTAATTCGGCAATGGCCTGAAATAACGTAGAATGTCTCGGTCTTGCGCTTGTGATAGTGCTGTCCGCGGATGTTGCCCTCACCGGGGCGAACATCAAAGTACGCGGGATTGTACACAGGACCCGATGGATGGAGGACCGCCAATTCCCCGCGCGGCTCGATGATCCTTCTAGGTCCTGTTTGTTGTGCAGAGCAGGGGAGGGGACCAACTTTAATTTTTTTGGTCACTATTCAGCACCCTTTCGAGGGTTGGAGTTCCAGGGTGAGAGGCTTCAGCAGCGAGGCCGTTACTACACCCACTGCCAATGTTGTTTGGCGCAAGGCGCATAACATACCATGATATGAGAGTTTTTTGGGGAGGGGTCCGGGGAGGCCCTTTTTTGCAAAAAAGGGCCTCCTCGGTAAATCTGCTGTTACATCCCACTCACCGCTTGCGAAAAATCACCACAGCTTGGCGTTTGTCTCTATGAACCACGGACCGATTTAGCGAGAATAGGGTCGTGCCCTTGACGTAATCTCTTATGGTGTAGGCATGATTGCTGACTTTTCCGCCTGGGCAACTGTACAGGCACGCAATACAGCCGGAGTGCCATTCCGGAATCAGAGCCTTGTTCCCACCGAAGCGCATGTCGATGCCTTTGCCCGCGGAGTCGGTCAGAAGGCCCGCCAGTGGCATCGGAGAAGCAACGCCGTCCCACCAGACGAGCACATCAACCAAGGCCCCTTCCACACGAGTGTCCGGAGCGGTGCTGTTCGGGTTCTTGCGATCGTTCCACGCTGCCATGGTAAGATTGTTTCCGGGCACAGCGCCGATGGTGACCAGGGCATCGTAAAAAGAGCTGTCGTCGGCGTAAGACGCGAGGAGGGCCTCGCCAGCCGCGCCTCCGCCTTTCCATACCACCGCGTGATAGTTGGGTGTCGATTTTAGCCAGCCGCCGGAAAATGCCTCGGGCTGAAGTTCAGCCAGCAAGCGCACTTCTCCGGCCTTAGAGTCCACCTGAAGGGGGTGCTTCTCATCCAGTCCGAAAGGATTGGTGGCCTGCGCGGAAAGATGCCCGGGGATGCCCCCGGCAAACAAGATGATCAGCGCTGTGAAGCAAAGGAAACTCAAAGCGGTCTTGGCCGTTGGCACGGCAAAGTTAGTGGTAACGGGCGACCAGGTCATTTGCAACGTTCTCCTTTACCTCAAAGGGACCATTCACTTACAGGCGGAAGCTTCGCCCAGGCAGGCAACCCAAAGCGCAACTGAACGCTTATACCCATGCGTTTTCATACAAGTGAACATGGCGGGCATGGAGGCCCGCCGCCACCATATCATAGTAGCGGCCGGCGTCCCTGTCGGCCATTGCTAATGTAACTTCTTGGAACCCCCATTGCTATTATGGCAGTTCTCGAAAGTAATGACGGATTGAATTGCGGGTGCCACTGCTGGCTTGCCCAGCAGTGCGATCCCATTCCGAAAAAACTTTTGAGAACCACTATACACATCGAATGATCTTGGTGAGAAGGTTTCGCCAGCCCCTTTTTAGAAAAAGGGGCTCCCCACAATGTTGTCTTCTCTTCTATGGATCTCATACCCGTCAGATGACAGCATGCGCATGATACCGGCGACATGCGGGACGCCGACGAACGCCACCGCGTCCCCTTCTTGGAGGTACTGTCGCATCCTTTCGTACAGGATGGTGTCACGGCGCTCTATTATCCACGGATTACGAGTAGGAAACCTGTACGGGTTCGACGAAATCTTGTCAAGGTCAGCTTCAACATACCATTTCACGAAATCGCGAGTGTAGGACTTCCAATGGTGGATTCGCTTGAGGAAGTCTATTATCTGGTCGCGCGAAAGGCTTTCCAGGACCGCAATCTGCTCTTCTATGGTTTCCAGAAACACGACATTCCTGCCCATCTCCCGGGCCAGGCCATAGGCCTCCATGTCAACGGAGTACTTCCATCCATTCTTTTCCAGGAATCTGTAATAAAGAGTGAAGAAGGCCATCCAGGGCTTCATTCCGCTCACAAGAGAGCGGGTGAAGCTTGCCGGAGCAGAAGCCATGAATTGAAGAGCCATCAAAGATCGCCTGTCAGAACCGGTCGGGGCAAGGGCATTTGTGATTCTGAGTATAGTGTTCTCATCAAGTTCATCCAGCAGGCACTCTTCTGAATCCTTCTGCAAGCCCGCATTAACTACCTGCTGCATGCTGCCTTCGTCCAGGGGGCCTTCGAAAAGCGCGGTGCGGCAGTCCCGAAGCAATTGAACCAGAGACTTCTTGAAACTGTAAGGAAAAAAGTGAGCAGTGCCTGCCAGAAAGGACTCTCGGCCGGCTTTTTGTACTCGCCAGACCATTTTGAATGGTTTTTCCCTGAATCTGCCGAAGAGCATGTTCAGCTGTGCCATCGCCTCATCGCTTCATTGTATAGGAAATTATCGCGTCCAGAAATGAAGGCTTTCTCACCTCAAGCTCGCACATTTCATATTTCAGTGAAGCAACGCCGCCCCATTTTTCCTTGAATCGTCGTATACCGTCGTTCACTCCAAGACCAAGATGAATATACGATTTGTCGAGTTCCGTGCTTACGCTGATCAATTCATGAAGCAACAAATCTGATGCACCCATTACGTAGTTTTTCTTCGAGTGGCAACCGATTACATAAGTGGAAAAATCTTCTGCCGACAGGTCCACAACGTAAAACGCCGCTAATTTCCGGCCGGGACCCCAGGCGTTCAGCACGAGGGAACCCTCAGTTTGACCCACGTAATTCCACATTCGGAACATCAGTTCCCTGACGCGTGGGGGCGGATCAACTCTGGTGACAAATTCTTCGGCCAACCCGAGATGTGCTTCTCCCAGATAGTCAGCCCGTTCTACCTCACAATCTCGCATCGCCTTGGTAGCTGATCTCATCAGGCCAGCGGGAACGGGTTTGGCAGGCAAATCCAGCGTATAGTAATAATCGCTTTCACGCTCTCGGCACGACTTGTCAAGCAGGGTCGGCATCTCCGGAGCAACGAGCGACAAACGGCCGGGACGAAACGTCTCCACTATCATGTTGATGGCTCTTTCAAGCCTAGCTGCCTTGAAATCAAGGTCCAGGGGGTACCCCACGGCAATAACAAGGTCGCCTGTGCGGCAGCAAAAAAAGTCATCGACGAGATACGGTTCGCCGCCGGAGACCCGTGTCATCAACCCGACAAGGTGTTCCGGCACATACGCTCGACTGAGGATATCTTTTTCTTCCGCGTCCGTGATCATGTTTGTGCCACAAAGAGTTAAGACAGGGCTTGCGATGCTCTGCGAACCAGGGTACACGCCGCGCGATCTTAAGAAATGTTCCGTCAATTTCGCATATCAGTCAATCGAATAGTCGCGGGGCAAAGGTACGATGACCCCGCCGGGAGACTTGAACCGTAGACAGCGCGGCAACTGCCCTCGAAACAGGAGCGGCGGTTGACCGATGGGGCCGGCACAGGCATACTGATGGCTAAAGACCATTGGAGAGGCGCATCAGGGAATGCTGACCCTTCAGGAACGAAAGTCGTTGCATGATCGCGCATACGTGCCAGAACATCTCCTGGATTATGTGGAAGCAATTTCGGGAGCAGAGCCCTTCCTTCACGACGACCACCTGTGCTTCTTGAAGACAAGGCACTTGATATTCATTGGATATCCGCTCCATAATGAGAGTGACGAGACACCACGAGCCTATGAAACGGCTTGCGGACGCTTTCGCCCGTTCACCGCTGCGATCATAGCCCCCAGCATCTGGGTCGAGGCGGCTCAACCGAGTGGGGTCATCGAAGACAGCTACTACGAACTCCAACTGCCCTTGGCGCCCTTGAAGGCAGACCTCGATTACATGATTCGCCGGGCCGGCCGGGAACTTCGGGTCGTCATAGGAGCCTTCGGGGAAGAACACGAGAAACTAATCAAATCCTTTCTTGCCGAACGGGACTTCAGCCCAGAGCACCGAGAGGTGTTCAAACAAATACCCGAATATCTAGCTCACTCCTCGACGGCCAGAGTGCTGGAAGCGAGAAAGGGGGAACAACTGGTCGCGTTTAACATTGTTGATTTCGGCTCTGCTGATTATGGCTTTTACTTGTTCAATTTCCGCTCTCTGAAATTGAACGTCCCTGGAGCATGCGATCTGCTATTCTATGAGATGGCCAGGCTGGCCGACGCAAAGAGGAAGAGATCCTTGAACCTCGGACTGGGCATTAGTCCCGGCGTGAGGCGATTCAAGGAGAAATGGGGCGCTGTGCCGTTCCTGCCGTATGCGTCTGCCTTTGTAAGACGGAGGCGTATCGGACTATTCAACTTCATAAATAGGTACTGATTGCTCAACGCTTCTTGCCGATGCCCGGTCCAAAAGAGAATGATCAGTATTTCAGTATCATGGAAGACCACATGACCTTGGATTCTTGCTCAGAAGAGCATTCTTTGACGACAGTCAACAGCCGAGCGGGGACTAAACCAGAACCTACCCGCCGAGGCAGACTGCTTCGGTCAATAGCTGCCGTCTGGCGGACCCTGGTGCTCGGCTTCGCGGGATCGGCGACTGACGATACCTTGAAAACTGAAAAGGCAAGAAGAAGGCGCTGGCGACTGATGCAGGTGGAAACGGCCCTGGCATGTAACCTTCGTTGCATCATGTGTCCCTGGAAGGACTTCAGGAAAGAGGCCGGCCAGCAGGCTATAATGAGCCAGGAAGTCTGGGAATCCCTCCTGCCCCACCTTGAGGAGGTTCAATCCGTGGACTTCACTGGCGCGGGGGAGCCGTTATTGCAGCCCCGACTGGCTGAATGGATTGCAGACGCGAAAGCGGTTGGATGCGAAACGGGGGTTTTGACCAACGGCACTCTGTTGACCGAGGAAACGGCAAAGAAGTTGATCGCTGCCGGCCTGAACTGGATTTGCGTGTCTGTCGACGGAGCGGGCAAGGAGGAATACGAAGGGATTCGGCAAGGGGCCAGTTTTGAGAAGGTGTGCGAAAATCTGGCCAATCTCGCCAAACTGCGGAACAATGGTGTTCCCCTGATAATGATCAATTTCGTAATGATGTCGACAAACTTCCACCAGGTAGAGGATATAGTCAGGCTGGCCGCGCAATTGGGGGTGGACCAGGTGAATTTCAAGCAATGCGAGGTGATCCGGGCAGATCACGGAAAGGGGCACGGCCTCTTCGGCCCCAAAGAAACGACGGAAATAAGGCGCTATCAAAAGGCTCTTGCCAGGGCTCGCAGTCTTGCCAAGAAGTTGAAAGTCCGGACAACCGCCTCATCCTTTGCTCCGAGAGAATTGCCGGTTTGCGAACAGGACCCGACGGATTCGATCTTCATACGGTACGACGGGACGACAGCTCCTTGCATAAACCTTGCGTACGGCGGTTCAACCACGTTCCTGGGCAGGGATGCGTTCATGCCCGGCCTGTGCTACGGCAGGCTGCCGGAAAGGGATCTCCTCGATTTGTGGAACGCTGAAGTCTGCGCGCTTTTCAGAGAAAGGTTCCGGGGTAGAGTCAATGCTTATGAAGAGGTTTTTCTCGAAGGGCTTATGAAAGGCTCACACCTGACACCCCAAAGACTCTTGGATGAGGCGCTCAGAAGAATGCCCGCAGCGCCGGGAAGCTGCAAGGTCTGCCACTATCTTCACGGCATTTGAAAAGACAATAGTTTCACGAGGGGGATTTGTAGAAAAGGCTTCCCTTGTCTGCTGCAGAAACATTGGAAGTTTCTGGAGAGGGGCGTGGGGAGGCCCTTTTTACAAAAAGGGCCTCCCCATAATGTCTTCTTCTTCATCCTGCGCAGGTTATCGGGGTGACTGTTTCGGGAAGGGCGCCGTTCTTATCACCGAACCGGTGGCGAGCCAGGAAATTGACTATATGGGAGACGTATTCTGCTGGTTGCTGATCGTATGTGTTGTGGCCGCAATTTGGGAGCACAGCCAGTTCCCCCTTGGGAAGACTCCTGTAAAATGCGACACCCTGCTCCACTTCGAACAGAAAGCTCCTATCAGGATATAAGACCAGGGTAGGGCAATTCACCAACGCGAGGGCCGGCCTCAGGTCAAAGAAAGACTTTCCATAAGCTCCACCGAATTGCCGAAACTGGTTAAAGAGCTCTTCGGTTCTGTCTCCGTGCCAGGTTATAAGCTTTGCTTTCAGATCCGGATCCAATTCCTCGAACGTTTTGGGGAATTTTAAGGCATTAAAATCAGCCAGGGTAATTTCGCTGTAACACAATGTGCTTGATATTACGATGTTCTTGACACGCTCGGGATATTGGGCTGCGTAGTCTACTGCGACAACTCCGCCTTCGCACTGGCCCACGATATGAAATGAATCAAAGCCCAGCCAATGCCGCACGGACTCGAGTTCACGCACACTCTCCGGCCTGAATTGATCGCTCACATAGAAGTCCCAAAAGTTTGCGCCCTCATCCGATTGGCCATAGCCTTTTCTATCATAGCAGATGGTTTTATAGCCCTGGCCGACCAAAGACGGGACTATTTTGTCCCAGATTTTGGTGCAACCGAATCCGTGATGCAAAAGCAGGAGCGGCTCTCCGTGGCCCTGAATCTCATAGTACAGTTTGATTCCGTCGATATCAGCGACAGGCAAAATGAATTCCTCCGATCGTACTGGATTCTATAAGGAGTGTTCCTCGCGAAATGGTGGCCTGCTAAATAATTACCATGGCGCGGCCGGGGCTTCAAGGGTCAGTCTGTAACGGTGACCCTCAGATCGGGATTCCGGGGATTCCGGGGACACCATACTCATTTTGTTGTCGGTTCGGCGTGTTTTTCGTGTTGGTCAATGATTCTCGCTAGTAGGCTCAATGCGTCATTAACTGACTTCGCGTCGGGGAACATAGCGGCTACGTACCGACAATGAATTCCACAGCGAGCCGGGTTCCCTTTACCACGGGTTTGCCCGCGAGTCTGCGCGGGTCTATGAGAATTGTTCGCTGCCAGGTCACAGGGGAGCCCTCCTTTTTGGATCTGAAAGAACTGTGTGGGTCAATTCAACCACTGTCTCCGGATTCCCCCACGGTCCATCAAGTCCACGATCAGTCCCATAGCATGCCGGACGGGTTATCATCCCAGTAGAAATACTTCCAAGAGAAACCGGTTATCCGCAGAAGAGCGGCCAGAAGATCCTGTGTCGGCGCCGCCTCGCCATAAGCCATGCTCTCGATGATAATTTGGAATCTTCCAAGTGCCGCTCCATTCTGCCAGTCCAGATCATAAACGCGATGTGCAGCTTGGCAATTGGGGCAAACCCACCGGTGCTACGCTTTTCGGTAATACCAGTCATTGAGCATTTCACCCCATTCTTCCTCGGCATGACCACATTTGGGGCACAGCGGAGCTATTGTGCTTGCGCCTCCGAGGAACTCAGGGGTAAGAGTGACCTCGTCGAAAATGATTGCGCAATCGTCGCGGCTGTCAATGACTTCCACTGGCACCAGTTCGCCGTCCACATAGTCAAGACGAGTGATAGTATGGGAATCGTAGAAATGCACAAAGTCGAGAAAACCCGGACCGATTCGATACCGCGTCTCGTCGTTCGGATAAAGCACCTTCGAGACAGTCTCCGAAGCCATCTTATCTTCCACGGCTCCGTAGTAACCCCCTCGATTGAAAGCCTGAAAGTCGAATGATTCCGCTGCCTCGGCTTTCCACAGGCGCAAGGTATTGCAGGTATCGGTGCGGTATCCAACGATGGGCGTATTGTGCGCCACTCCGCGAACTGCGTAATGCGGAATCCAGTCAACCTTGTATTGATCTTCCGCGTCTCGGTGGCACTCTGCTGGCCTCCGAATTTCACCTCATAGGACACGTCCGGATGAGGGATTTCCCAAGGGTTGCCCATAAATAGCCATTTGTCCGTGAATTCTTCCTGCTACCCGGAGCGAATCGTCTGTTGAAATATGCCAAATTCGTAGCGTATGCCGTATCCGATCGCGGGAATTTGCAGGGTCGAAAGGGAGTCGAGAAAACAGGCGGCAAGTCTGCCCAACCCGCCATTGCCCAGGCCGGGTTCAGGCTCTTGCTCGAGCAGCTCGTCCCAATCCAAACCCGCGGACTCGTAAGCTTCTCTGACTTTTTCATAGGTCCCCAGATTCAGGAAATTATTGGCCAGTTGCGGGCCCATGAGGAACTCTGCCGATAGATAACTCACTATCCGGGTTCGCCCCTTGCGAAAGGTCTCTACGCTCTTGATCCACCGGTATTGCAGGCGATCCCTCACAGTATACGCAAGGGCCATGTACATGTCATTAGCGGTTGCCATTTCGAGGGGGCGGCTCTGAGAATATAGCAGATGGTCCTGGAAACCTCGTTCAAGGGCCTGAATTCCTAGCCCTGTGCGGCTCGTTTCCTTTTCCGACTTTGTCCCGGAAGTCTGGTTTATGTTCGTCATATTCTGCTCCTGATACCGGTTCGATGTCAATTTTGTGAGACCGGGGGCATACCTCGTCCACTACGGACGGCAAGACCTGACTCCGCTTCGGAGGCACTCGCCCGGTCTTACCGAAATAATTCCGGAACGATATCACAGCTGCGCCGGAGGCACAGCAATCAACGAATAGATTGGAAAAAGCGGACAACGGAGCGGTTGAACTTCGCAGATGCTTCGATGAAAAAGCAGTGCCGACACCCTGCAAAGACGTCCAGATTGGCATCAGGTATGAGTTCCTGCAAGATCCGGGAATTCTCGTGCGGGACTAACAGATCATCGTCTCCGGTCATGATCAACGTGGGCGAAGACACGTCACTGACCCGATCCACGGTGTCGTGATTCACGCAGGCGTTGAATTGCCGGAAGAAAGCATCGGCAGGTTGATAATAAAGGAGCGAAATGTTCACAAATTCTTCGATCCACTCGGGGTGCTCCCGGATGAAGCGGTTGGAGAAATACAGGTCCATGTCCTTTCTCAATATCTGCTCGGGCGTCAACCCCTTGTTAGCCTTGAATTTTTCTATTCTCTCTCCCGACATAAGCATGGCTCGGCGACCACCGCAGCTTGTGCAACCCAGGATCAGCCCGTTGACTTTGTCGGGGTGGTTGATGGCCAATTCCTGAGCGATGTATCCTCCCATCGAGATGCCGAGGATGTGTGCCCTCGGTATCCCAAGGAAATTCATCAGCTCCGCTGTGTCGTCAGCAAAGAGCCCAATAGAGTAATCCATCTCCGGCTTGTCGGATCGCCCTGCTCCTCGATTGTCGAAAGCGATTATGGTGAAGTGCTTGGATAATTCCGGGATCTGCCGATACCACCACTCCGCGTTTCTTCTCAATCCCATGATCAGGACCAGGGGCGGCCCGCTGCCGTGGATTTCGAAATAGATATCTATGTCGTTCACGTGAGCTATGGGCATGGTGCTTTTCTTTGAGTTGCGACTGGAAGTCCCTGGAATTCCTTTAGGCTGAAGTCTCCACATTCACGCCATATGAACGCGCTGGAGGAGGTTCCTGCCCTTGAAACCCCATTCCCTCCATATGGATTTCCATTGCCTCGCTTATGGTCTGTTCGACTTCCTCGGGGGTGGGCCGTCGCTACACAACCGGGCAGATCCGGACAGTATTCACGGAAGCCCATGTCAGTTTTTTCTACCACGATCAAGTACTTCATGTTCGTGATGGTTACGGCCTTTCTTCTCAAATGACCCGCCCAATTCATTTTTTTCAAGGTGGCCGATGGCCTTGTCAAGCAGGAGAATGCTGCTGCCGCGGATTATTCCCGGACGTTCCACCACCAACAACGGGCTTACCGGATGTCCTCCGGTAGACGCCACCGAAGTTGAGAGAATCGAGCGTAATCGCGATCGAGTGTGATCCATTCACAGCCGGACTCAATGGCCAGCGCACCAAACCATGCATCCGGAACCAAATTGCCGCGAGCGTCCGCTTGAGTGCAAAGCCGCGCGAAAATCTCCCAGTGACGCTCGCCCGGTTGCACCACCACACAATGGGGTTGGCCAAGCAGGATGTTGCAGAACCGCAGCACCTCATCCAAACTGCTCGGTTCCACAAAGACCTTGCGGTGGGTGGTGACCCGAATCACACCGCTTAGAACCTGTGGGGCCATGCCGTAGCGGGCTTCACCGTTAACCACACTGTCGAGCCAGGCACGGCATACCTTATGGTCCGAAGAATCAGACCGGAAGGCATGCACAAGAACGTTGACATCCGGAAGGATCACGGCTCGTTCATGACCTCCTCCAGCTCGTAGGAGCGGTTGAGGTCAACTCCCGGCAAAACTCCGCCGCCGGCTTTGGACACGGGCAACGGCACGCGGATCCGCCGACTTGCCTTCGGTTCACTGAGGACTAGCGCCAAGCCCTCCTCTATCAAGGAGGTCAAGGTGCGCCCTTCGTTTGCCGCACGTTTCTTGGCCCGCTTGAGAAGGTCGTCATGGATTCTCACGGTTGTTCTCATACATCAAAACATATCGCTTGTGCATCAGTATGTCAAGTAACATACCGGCCAAGGGTTAAGGCTAGCGTTCAAGCTGGTTCGCCGGTGTGCCACACATTATTGTAGTCACTTTTCTCACTTGGCCTCGGCCTTTTTCTGGGAAGCGCTCCTCCCAGCGTTTTCACGAGGTGGCACATGTGCTGGACGGCGTCAAGTAGTAGAAGGCTTGCTGCCTGCGATTCCCTCACTGAGCGATGGGAGGTTGGTGGCGAGCAGCAGCCACGCGTGCAAGCTGAGCCGTATCTCGCTACTTGGGGCCCCGATCATGGTAGATCAACAACACCCTCTTTCAACAGCGCCAGCGCGTCGGCATACATGCCGCTCTTGATCGCTCCATAGGTGTATCGATTCTTATTAGCCAGGGGGGCGACACTGGCTATGGCCCGCGGTAGCACATTTTCGGCCGGGACTGCTTCATCGACAACGCCAAGATCTTTGGCCTCGATGCCTCCGATTCGGGTGCCGGTGAGAAGTAACCGGCGAAACACATTGGGTGTCAACCGGCTCTTGATCAAAGCCGTCATGCCAGGAGCGAATGGAATGTTGATATCCACTTCGGGCAAACAGAAAAATCCCCGGTCGGCCCGCATGACCCGGAAATCGTGTGCCAGGGCCAGCATGGCTCCGGCGGCAAACGCGTGCCCGTTAATTGCGGCTGCTGTGGGTACCGGAAAGGCCATAAACCGTCCAAGGAATTTGAGGACAGCCTTGATAAATTCGGGGGCCTCCAGTTGCCCATCGCCACTGAGCCAAGCCAAGTCCAGTCCGTTGGAGTAGAACTTGTCCTCCCCACCGATGGTCACAAGCGCCGCCGGGCCGTCTGCCTTTTCGACCGAATCGAGGGCTTCGTTCATGTCGTTGATAAAGGTTGGGTTAAACCGGTTTTCCCCGCTCTGCATGGTAAGAATGAAAACATCGCCCTGCTTTTTTAGATCCACGATGCTCATGAACTGGAACTCCTTTTATTCTTCATAAGGGAATAATAAACAGCGAATGGAAACCGCTTGCAGAGAAGTAGATGGTAATGGTTCACCGAGCTTGAAGCGGCTCTGCGCCGGGTGAGGATAGAGAAAGAGACTCCTCTCCCTGCCCAGCGGGCTTCTCCCAAATTAGACATGAGGTGTCACGCTGCTGCCCTGTCCAAAGACAAGGACTTCGTCTTTACGTTTGCTTTCTTGTACGCTACGACAAAGAGGTCGGAGGCCAGATAAGGGTAACGTCTGGTGAGAAACAGGACCAAACGCCGGTACCAGGCATAATTCTCAAGGCGGGCCATCAGGCGAATTCTGTTTCGAAAAACGCGGAATCCGGTAATTCCAATAACATGGAAATTGACCGAGCGTATGTGGCTAATCAGTGATTGGAACGAATAGAAGGTAATCCTGCACGCTCTTTCAGAGCCTTTCCAATCGGGTTGGACGTCCAGGGCTATGGTTTTTCTTTCCTGATAGATTTTTCTCGTAAGTCTCTTCGCCAGCGAATGCAGGCTGGGAAGCCAGTTGGTGGGATTGTACACGAACAGTTTCCCCTCCGGAGCCAACACCCGATAAAGCTCGGAGAGCATGTCAGTCCCGTTGGGCAGATACATGAGAACTTCATTGCACACTATCAGGTCAAAGGACTCGCTCACAAACGGTAGGCCGTCAACAAGATTGACTTGGAAGAGCGCTTCATAAGCGTCTTTTGCGGCGGCCTGCCGGAGTTGGTCAGGCCACAGATCCACACCGAAGAGTTTGCAATCCGCAGGGACTTTGCAAAAAGAAGCCAGATTTCCGGGACCGCAACCAATGTCCAGAATCTTCAAAGCAGCCTGGGCAGACTCCTGTTCATTTAAAATCGCCTGACTCAGAGAGGCAAAGTGTGCGAACTTCAAACGATTACCAATTGCCTCCATCGGGATAAGCGGCGTCCACACAGGGCTGGTCTCTTTCATGATGGTCTCCTCAAGAGGCTAGCCCAAGCCTATCATGGGGGACGCGGGCGTGTCAACGAGATGCGGTGAAACGTTATCCTGCAGCCTCTCCGTGTACCCGAACGCTTGCCACGCCATGGGGATAATCAATGTCTCCGGAAGCAGAAGGGTAATCCGTGCAAACCTCCGTGGGCTCAAAACCGTGGGATAGCACTGAACTAGGCCCCCAATTCGTGGGCACACCTGTTTGCCACTTCACATGCGGCCTGGAATCCTTTGGAAGTCTTACCCACGAAAATCAAATTATGCCTGCCCTTCAAGACCGTCCCGATATAGACATAATGATGCCCGCCACTGGTAACAGGAGCGCACGAAAGCCACTCAAAACTGGGAAACGGAGCATTTTGTCTTTTCTGCATCGCCATGGAAATTTCGAAATAATCGAGACTGTCCCAAAGGCTTGCGCCTCGGAGCGCCGCCCTTAACTCGGCGTGAACGTCCTTAACAAGCCGTTTGCCCAATCCTTCCCCGGCAATCTTGAGTTCAGTCGGTACCATGTTTCTTTTTGGACCTCTGTCGCTTCTTCCGGTTTCACAGAGGCCGCCCGTGTGGGAGATGAGTCTCATGTCTGCTCCTTCGACGTTGCTCCCTTAATCCCGAACAAGGCATCACCACAGCGGAAATCTGGCAGACGCTAATCCTTGTGGACGACCAGGCAAGAGTCGGCATTGGCAAGCTCTCACCTGATCTTCATGAGGGGATTACAGAAAGCGGTTTACCAGCGAGGTCCTCTGTCGTCTCGCCGCCCACCTCCGGAATTGGTCCTGGGGCGGGCCTCATTCACCTTCAGGCTCCGGCCACCGAGATCTTTGGAATCGAGTCCCTGGATCGCTTTAAGACCTTCGTCCCGATCTTGCATTTCGATGAACCCGAATCCTCGAGAACGGT
>Ga0172371_10008508_pt1 | contig 14366 bp, 7 predicted proteins | sample Lak12m_FD_114543 | JGI IMG/M metagenome (GOLD analysis project Ga0172371, IMG submission 114543) | Freshwater microbial communities from Kabuno Bay, South-Kivu, Congo - kab_022012_12m | ecosystem: Environmental > Aquatic > Freshwater > Lake | place: Democratic Republic of the Congo: South-Kivu... | reverse complement strand
ACTGCCTCACCGCAAGGGTATGCCGGAGGGCCACGCACCGGTGACCCGGGAGCTGGTTATGCCCATCCTCAGGGACGGCAGGATCGTCGCGATCATCGGCGTCGGCAACAAGCCCACCATCTACACCGAATCAGATATCGAAGTGGCGTCACTCCTGGGTGACTTCTCCTGGGAGATCATCGAGCGCAAGCGCGCGGATGAGAAGGTCAGAGACGCCGAACTGCGTTACCGCACCCTTTTCGAGCACTCGCCGGACGGAGTCCTGATAATCGATCCGGAGACGACCCTTCCCATCGAGTTCAACGATGTCGCCTGCGAGCAACTGGGATATTCCCGCGAGGAGTTCTACCACCTTCGCATCAGCGACTATGAGGCCCGTGAGTCTCCCGAGGAGACGGATTCCCACGTGAGGGACGTCGCACGCAAGGGCTGGGATACTTTTGAGACCCAACTTCGGCGCAAGGACGGTGAGATCCGAGATGTGCTGGTCTCGGTTCAGCTCGTTTCGTTGTCCGGGCGCGACGTCATGTATGGCATCATGCGCGACATCACCGAGAAGAAAGAAGCCGAGCGGCGGGTGCGTGAGAGCCGGGAAGCGACAGAGCAGCTGGCCGGTGAGCTCCAGGCCGAGCGGGACCGTTTCGAGATCGTCATGGAGAATTCCCCGAACGCCAACCTTGTGATGCTCGACCGGGATTTCAATTTCGTCATGGTGAACTCGAGCTACGCTGAAAGCTGCCGCGTCCCCAGGGAGGAGCTGATCGGCAAGAATCATTTTGTCCTCTTCCCGCATGAGGAGAACGAGGCCATCTTCAGGAAGGTGCGTGATACCGGCGAGGCGATAGAGTTCCGGGAGAAACCCTTTGAGTTCCCCGACCAGCCCTGGCGCGGCGTCACTTACTGGGACTGGACGCTAACGCCGGTGATGAACGGCGGGGGCCAGGTGCGGGCTCTGGTGTTCTCGCTCGTGGACGTGACCGAGAAAGTGCTGGCGCGGCAGTACAACGAGGCGTTGACGAGGATCAACGTCGCCATCAACTCCACACTCGATTTCGATGCCATCAGCGATGAAGTGATGTCGGCCGCCAGGGAGGTGCTGCATGCCGAGTCGGCGCTCCTGGTGACGAAAGCCGACGGCGGTTACCGGTTCCATCATATCAGGGGCGCTTTCTCGCCCGGGCTCACTGGCGAGAAGTTGACCGCGGAGAACGAGCCGGTAGTCACGGCGGCGCTGACGGAAGGCGCCACGATCGCTGCTCCCGATTTTTCTTCAGATGACAGATTCGACGGCGCGCAGATGAAAAAGCTCGGCGTCGCGTCGGAGCTCACCACCCCGCTGCGTTCGCGCGACGACATCCGCGGCGCTATCAGTTTCCTGTACCACTCCGGGACGGTCGAGTTCACTCAGGCGCAGGTCAACTTCGTCGAGAAGCTGGCGGTATCCATCTCGCTGGCGATGGAGAACACGCGGCTCTTCTTCAACGAGCAGGAAAGCCGCGCCAAGATCCAGAGCTACGCCACGAAGCTCTCGCTGCTGCATAAGGTCGGCCTAACGCTCAACCGGGAGACGGACAGAAGCAAGCTGCTCAACACCGTCCTGCAGGGCGCGGCCGAGATAACCTCTGCCGGGGTCGCCGCCATGATCCTCGTCAACAAGGGAAGGACAGAGCTGGTTGGCATCTATAGCGCTCCCTGGTACGACCAGAAATGCGCCATCCAGCAGGATGCGAGTCAGCTCCACCTGAGGATCGGCAATCTGGTCGGCTCGCGGGACAAGGATTCTGCGCGCATCAATTTCGACGATCTTGAAAAGCCGCTGAATCTGCCGGAGGGACACCCCGAGCTGCAGGGGCTGCTGATCGGCGTGCTCAAGGACATGCGCGGCCGTGTAAAGGGTTATTTCATGTTGAGCTGCAAGGCGGGCGGCGTCGAGTTCTCCGTCGATGACGAGGAGATCATCTCGCTGCTGGCGGCGCAGAGCTCGGTGGCGCTGGTGAGCGCCGAGAACTTCGAGCGCGAGCACGAGGTTGCGGAGACACTGCAGAGCTCGCTGCTGCCCGACATTCCCGTACGCCAGGACCTGGAAGTCGGCCTCGTCTACCGCTCCGCCTCGGCCCACAGCAGGCTGGGCGGCGATTTTTACGATTTCATCGAGATGGACGACGGCAAGATAGCCGTCGCCGTCGGCGATGTCTGCGGCAAGGGGCTGGAGGCGGCCACGGCCACCGCCATGATCAAATACATGCTGCGGGCGTACATCGGCGGCGGGCTCTCAGCGGGCGACTGCCTGACGATGCTCAACCGGGCGGTCGCCAAGCAGATCACCATGGAGAAGTTCGTCACGCTGGGCCTGGCGATCCTGGATCCGGCGGATTTCAGCTTCGAGTACTCATCGGCGGGCCATCCGCCGCCGGTCCTGTTTCGCAGGGACGATGCCGACCTGGTCGAGATCAAGCAGGCAGTGCCGCTGGGTGTCCTCTCCGATTATGAGTACCGGACGACACGGGCCATCGCGACTCCCGACAACTCGCTGCTGATGTACACCGACGGTTTGATCGAGGCCCGGCCGCCCGGGGGAGAGCCTTTCGGTGAGAACAAGGTAATCGAGACTGTGCGCGTTTTCGACCGCAAGCCGCTGCAGGGCGTGGTCGAGGAATTGATGGAAGCCGCTGTCGATTACTCAGGCGGGAACCTGCGCGACGACATGGCCCTGGTGGTCGTCAGGTTCGGGGACCAGGCCCGCTCCTGAGCCGTCCCGGCAGCCCGCTTCCAACTTTTCGCAGTTCACGGTTTTTTTCTTTCCACATGCTTGACACATGCCTGAAGCAGGTATATTCTACGCCGTAGAAATTAATTTCTACGGCGTAGAATCATGAGCAAAAAGCAACTGAAAAAACAGGAAACCCGCGCCGGCCTCACGCGAGAGACTATCATCGCAGCGGCCATGAAGATCGTAGACGGGCAGGGCCTGAAGGCGCTTTCCATGCGTCGGCTCGGCGCCGAGCTGGGATTCGATCCCATGGCTGTCTATTACCATTTCCCCAACAAGGCGGCGCTTCTCGATGGTCTGGCTGAGCATGTCATGTCAGAGATCGATCTCTCCCGTGATAATCCTTCCCTGAGCGCCGAGGAGCGCCTCTGCAATGCCGCCTATATTTACCGCGAGGCCCTGCTCAGCCACCCGAACGCCGTGCCTGCCACTGCGGTGCAATCGCTCAATACTCCCGCTTCGCTGAGACCCGTGGAGCTGGTGCTGGGTATTTTTCGCGCGGCCGGCTGTTCCGCCCCTGACGCGCTGGCGGCGGTCAATATCTTCGGCCGCTATGTTCGCGGATCCGTCCTGCTTGAACTCAGCCAGTCTGCCGGTGCCGCCAGTGTTTCGCAGTGCGCCGACCCGCGGTCCCTGCTCGAGGAGTTGCCGCGAGAAGAATTCCCCTATCTCCATGAGGTTTTCAGCCAGGGTGATTGCATCTGTCCTGAAGCCGAGTTCGAGCGAGGTACGAGAGCGCTGATCGACGGCCTGCTGCGTTCATTCGCGACCTACCCCAGGAAGGGTGATGAGAATGTCTGATCGATCGCTTTTTTCAACAGGCAAGCTTGCCAGCGTCTGCGCCAGGAGGCCGTGGCTGACCATCCTGATATGGCTGCTCGTCTTTGTGCTCGCGATTGTGGGCATCTCCCGGTTTCTGGGGAGCTCCCTGACGACCCAGATGACGTTCACCCGCGCGCCCGAGTCCGAGCAGGGCCGGCGTCTTCTGGCCGAGCGCCTGCGCGGGCCGGAGAAGATCAACGAGGTTGTGATCGTGTCTTCCGGGAACACCACGGTGGACGATCCCGCTTTCAAGGGCCAGCTCGACCTGCTGGCGCTTGACATCATCGGCCTTGGCAGCGATGTCGTGGCGGGCGGTACATATTATTATCAGGCGAAGGATGAGTCGCTGGTATCGGCGGACCGCCACACGACCATCCTGCCGCTGGTCATGACCGGCACCCTGGCTGACGCCGAGAAGAACATCGACAAGCTGCGCGAGGTCACCGCGGCCGCATCGGAGCGCACCGGCTACCAGGTGCTCACCACCGGCGCCGCCAGCAACGGCCAGGAGTTCAGCCAGCTTTCGGAGACCGACCTGCAGCGGGCCGAACTGTTCGGGATCCCGATCGCCATGATCATCCTGGTGCTGGTCTTCGGCACCCTGGTCGCGGCCGGGCTGCCTTTGCTGCTGGCCGGCTTCTCGATCCTGATCGCCATCGGCATCACCGCGGTCGTGGGGCAGCGGTTCGAGATGAGCTTCTTCGTGGTCAACATGATCACCATGATGGGCATGGCCGTGGGGATCGACTATTCACTGTTCGTCGTCTCGCGTTATCGCGAGGAACTGTTGCGCGGGCAGGGAAAATACGTGGCGATCGAGACCGCGGGAGCCACCGCCAGCCGCGCCGTGCTTTTTAGCGGCATGACTGTCATCCTGGCGCTCGCAGGCCTGCTGATCATCCCCATGAGCCTCTTCTACAGCCTGGGCGCCGGCGCCATATTCGTGGTTGCCGTATCGGTGCTGGCGGCGCTTACGCTGCTGCCGGCGGTGCTGGGTCTCCTCGGCGAGAAGATCAACTCGCTGAGAGTGCCCTTCATCCACCGTTACCAGGCGGGCATGGGGGCCGATCAAGGGCGCTTCTGGAACTGGATGACCGCCATCGTCATGCGCCGGCCGGTCGTGAGCGCCGTGCTGGCGGCGTCAGTGCTGCTGATTCCCGCGCTGTTCTACTTCCAGATACATACCGGGGCCAACGGCGTCGATGCGCTGCCCGACAGTTTCCAGTCCAAACAAGGATTCCAGATCCTCGACCGCGAGTTCTCCGAGGGGCTGATCGCGCCCGCGGAGGTCGTGATCGACGGAGATATCAACTCGGCGCCAGTGCAGGCGGCGCTGGCAAGCTTCAAGGGCATCGTCGTTCAGGATGAGGTCTTCTACGGTCAGCCCCAGGTCGAGGTGAATCCCGCCGGCGATCTGGCGCTGATAACCCTGCCGGTGTCGGCGGCCCCCGACAGCGAGAAGGCCAGCGCTGCGGTCAAGAGGCTGCGGCAGGAGTATCTTCCGCAGGCATTCGGAGGCTCGGGCGCCAGTGTCTACGTGAGCGGAGCCCCGGCCATGAACCTCGACTATTTCACCTTGACCGATGACTACCGGCCGATTGTCTTCATCTTCGTGCTGGGACTGAGCTTCGTGCTGCTGACGGTCGTCTTCCATTCGCTGGTTGTGCCTTTCAAGGCCATCCTCATGAACCTGCTGTCCGTGGGCGCCGCTTACGGCCTGATCGTGCTGGTGTTCCAGAAGGGGGTGGGGGCCAGCCTGCTCGGCTTCCAGCAGGTCGGAGCCGTGGAGGCCTGGGTGCCGCTCTTCCTGTTTTCCGTGCTTTTCGGGCTCTCGATGGATTATCATGTATTCCTGCTGGGCCGCATCCGCGAGAACTACATACGGACCGGCGACAACAGCGAATCGGTGGCCTCGGGGCTCAAATCCACCGGCCGGATAATAACCGGCGCGGCCCTGATCATGGTCGCTGTCTTTGCCGGTTTCGCCAGCGGCGATCTGGTCATGTTCCAGCAGATGGGTTTCGGTCTGGCGGTCGCGGTGCTGCTTGACGCCACCGTGGTGCGCAGTGTGCTGGTGCCCGCGACCATGAAGCTGCTGGGTGACTGGAACTGGTATCTGCCCGGGTGGCTCGAGTGGCTGCCCGATTTCCATATCGAGGGCGGCGGTAAGCAGAACCGCTAGGAAAGGAAGGCGCTTATCGAGCAGGGCCGTAAAGAGCTTGAGGGCCTGACTCCCGAGGAGGTTCGGGAGAGGGAAAGCCGTGGCGAGGTCAATACGGCTCCCGAGCACGGCAGCCGCACGGTCGGCGCCATCCTGCGCGAGAACACGCTGACACTGTTCAATGCCATCCTAGGCGGGCTGCTGGTGCTGATACTCGCGGTCGGCGCCGTGAAGGACGCCCTGTTCGGGATCGTTCTGGTTAGCAACATGCTCATCGGTATCGTGCAGGAACTGCGGGCCAAGTTCACGCTGGACCGGCTCTCGGTGCTGAGCGCCTCGAAAGCGAGGGTCATCCGCGGCGGACGGCCCGAGCAGATCGAGATCGAGGCCGTGGTGCTGGACGACATCCTCGAGCTCGAGCGTGGCGACCAGGTCGTCGCAGACGGCATGGTGCTGTATTCGAGAGGGCTTGAGATCGACGAATCGCTGCTTACCGGCGAATCCGCGCCGGTGGGCAAGGACGAAGGTGACGAGCTGCTCTCCGGCAGCTTCGTCGCCGCCGGGTCGGGCGTTTACCGAGCCACCGGCGTCGGGATAGAAGCCTACGCCCGCAAACTGACGGCGCAGGCGCGGCGCTTCAAGCTTGTGTATTCGGAGCTGCGCGCCGGCATCAATCGCATCCTCGCGGGCGTGACCTGGATCATGATACCCACCGGACTTTTCCTGTTCTGGCGCGCCCTGGGCCTCAACGATTTTCAGGACTCGGTATCGGGCGCCGTCGCGGCCATGGTGGGCATGATTCCCGAAGGGCTGGTACTGCTTACCAGCGTCGCCTTCGCGGTGGCCGTGGTGGTGCTGGGCAGGCGCAAGGTGCTGGTCCAGGAACTGCCGGCGGTCGAGGGTCTGGCGCGTGTGGACGTGGTCTGTTTCGACAAGACCGGGACGCTGACCGAGGCGGGGCTGGAGCTCGACCGCCTGGAGACGATCACGCCGTCAGCCGGGATCGCACGCGCACTGGCGGCGCTCGCAGCCGACAGCTCATCCCGAAATCAGACCATGGATGCGATTGCGGCGGCCTATCCGCCGGAAAAGGTAAAACTAGACGGGAACGAGGCGCGGGTTCCCTTCTCCTCTGAGCGCAAGTGGAGCGCGGTCGTTCTGGACGGCCATGCCTGGATCCTCGGCGCCCCTGAAATCATCCTGGAAAAGTCTTCATCCGCAGCCGCAGTCGGAGATCTCGTTCGCCAGTCAGCGCGGTCGGGCAGGAGGGTGCTGCTGCTCTCTCGCGCCGATTCGACCATCCGGGCCGAGAAGCTGCCCGATGAACTGGAGCCCACGGCTCTGGTGCTGCTGGAGGAGAAGATACGTCCGGACGCTGCCGCTACTCTGGAATATTTCGCCAGCCAGGGGGTGGCGGTCAAGGTCATCTCCGGAGACAACCCCGAGACCGTGGCTGCGGTTGCCGTCCGCGTCGGGCTCGACGCCGGCGAACCGGTCGACGGCCGCTCACTCCCCGAGGATCCCGAAGAACTGGCCGGGGTCATGGACGAAGGCACCGTCTTCGGCCGGGTGACGGCCCAGCAGAAGCAGGCAATGGTCAAGGCCCTGCAGTCGCGGGAGCACGTAGTGGTCATGACCGGTGATGGCGTAAACGACACCCTGGCCGTGAAGGAAGCCGATATCGGCATCGCCGTCGGCACCGCAGCCGCCGCGCCCACGAAAGCCGTCGCCGAGCTGGTCCTGCTGGACGGCCGCTTCGCGACGCTGCCTGGAGTCGTGGCCGAAGGCCGGCGGGTGATCGCCAACATCGAGCGGGTCGCCCACCTGTTCGTGACCAAGACAGTCTACGCGACGCTGCTGGCTATCGTCATCAGCGTACTGGGCTGGCCTTTCCCGTTCCTGCCGCGTCATCTGACGCTGGTAGCGTCCCTGACCATCGGCATACCGGCGTTCTTCCTGGCTCTGGCGCCCAGCAAGGAGCGCTACCGCCCGGGCTTTGTCCGGCGGGTGCTGGGTTTCACCCTACCGGCGGGGGGCTTGCTGGCCTCGGTGACGATTATCACCTATGCCATGACTCGCTACGCCGGCGCCGAGCTGGATGAGTGCCGGACGGTCGCCACGCTGTCTCTCTCCATCATGGGCCTCGGGGTGCTTATGATCCTGGCGCGGCCCTTCACATTCTGGCGCTATCTGCTTGTCGGGGCCATGGTAGCGGGCCTTGTCGTTGCTATGATTGCCCCGATTTCCCGCGAATTCTTCTCCTTTGTGTTCCCGCCAGCAACCGTGCTGATCGGGGCGATGACGGTCACCGTGACCTGCATTCTGGCCTTTCTGGCCGGCATGAAAGTGACCGGCTGGTCGCCAGGTACCACGGGTTGACTATCAGCGGCAATGTCTTTAGCATGGAAACAGAAGTAAAGAAGCAGTAAAAGCAATAAACAACAATCCCAGAGTAAGTTCCCCGCCGGACCTTTCTTTCTTTCCCAGGGAGTCCAACTGTGAAGAAAATAATCACGCCTGCAATGATCCTGGCCCTGATGCTGTTCGTGGCCGCTGCCATGTCCGCGACTTTCGCCGTCAGCCGGGCTGACGCCGACATGGTCGGCATCGATGTCTCCAAATGGCAGGGCACGGTAGATTGGGAGCAGGTCAAGGAACACGCAGGTTTTGCCCTGATCAAGGCGGGCGGCGATGATGAGGGTCCCTATGTCGATGTACAATTCGCTCGCAATCGGGACGAAGCCAGGCGGCTGGGCATCCCCCACGGTTTTTACTACTACGCCGGTGGCGGAGACCCCATCCAGGAAGCCGACCATTTCGCCAACATCGTCGGCAAGCTCGAGCCGGGCGAGGTCGTGGCGTTCGACCTGGAGATCGATCATCCCGATCCCGTCGGCTACGCGCTGCAGTTCCTGGTCCGCGCCGAACAGCAGCTGGGGGTCAAGCCGCTGCTCTACACGAACATGAATCGGGTATGGGGGCATGACTGGCGTGCGGTGGTGAACAATGGCAATCCTCTCTGGGGCGCAATTTACGACGATTTCCCCGATCCTATGCCCGCGCCGGGCTTCTGGCCCGAGGTGACCATCAAGCAGTTCACCAGCAGTGGTGTGATTCCAGGGATCTCCAACCATTCGGTAGACATGAACTACTTCCGCAAGGGCGCCGAGGACTTCAAGGCCTTGGGCGCGCCCGAGCCGCCACCCGTGGTCGTCACCGTGGTTGAGGAAGAAGTAGCCCCACCGGTTACCAGCATCGTCGTGCCCGACGAGGTAGAGTATGAGATCAATCTCGAGGCCACCGATGCGGGTGTGGTCGTTCAGGCCGACGAAGCCGACATCCTCGACGGCTGATAATCCCATCCACTTCGCGGCAATCCCTTCCGCTGCGCTCTTTTTTTGGTACGAAAACGACGGTTCAGGGTATTGATAGGTAAGAAACCGTCGGGAAACCCTTTCTGTACCAAAGGAGTTGAGCTCAATGGAGAGCGGATACACCGGTTTGAGTCTGGCTCAGCAAAGCGGATATATCGGAATCGACCTGGCGCAGATCATCTTCGCCATAGCCATCGTCATCGTCCTTATCGGGTTTGCTGTATGGGGGTGGCGGACCAGCCAGCAGATAAAGAAGGTCGAGACGATGCTGCGGGATTTCCGCGAGCTGGAGCCGGAAGGCTACGAGGAGCCCCGGACGCTCGACACCATATCTGAAGGCGCCCGTCTGAAGGCCGACGCTGAAGCTGCCCGGGAACGCGATATCATCGAGCATCAGCAGCAATCTACCCCGTGATCGCCGGGGTTCTCCTGCTATAGGGGCGGTTTTCCTGAGTTTCCGACGCGGATGAGGTATACTGTCCGTCAGCATGCGGAAATACGTTCTGATAGTTTCCTTCGCAGCATTTCTGACGGTTTTCCTGCAGCCGGCGCTGGCTCAGGAGCTCCAATCCCCTGCGTCCAAGAGCCTGTCCAATCCCGGCGGGACCCAGCAGGGGGCCCAGGATGCCGCCAGCAACCTCCAGATACCCTTGATACCGGTACCGGCTGACGCTGTCCCGGCCTCGACCGGCTTCGACTACCCCGTCGGCGACCCCTCCTATCATGGCGGCTACGAGATGAACAACTGTTTCGGCTGTGACTATCTCGACCTCTGGGGCCATACCGGTGAAGATTTCGATAGCGGCGCCGAGGGAGGACCCGTTTATTCCGTTTCTGAGGGTGTGGTGGCCTACGTGGGCGTCGGGCCGGGGGCCTGGGGCAACGTCATCATCATCAGGCACATCGTCCGGGGAGTCAACTATTATTCGCAATATGCGCACGTGCGCGACATCTTCGTGGTCACCGGTCAGGTGGTCGGCCGCCGGCAGCAGATAGCCACGGTGGGCACTACCGGCACCACGGCGCCGCATCTGCACTTTGAGATCAAGGACCAGCCCATGATCGGGCACGGTTACACCGGCTATGGGTTCTCGGGGCTCACCATCCAGGACGCCGGCATGAACTACTGGGCGCCCTCGTGGTTTATCGATACCCACAGGTATTATTGGGATGACATGCCCACGACCCCACCACCGCCGGGCCGCCACTATTACTGGACCTGGTATGACAACATGGGTAGCAGGAACTGGCTGCTCTTGGCCAACACAGTGGATGGAAACACGCTCAATTTTGACGTGAACATCAGGGGGAAGACGCCCGACCTCAACTTTTTCGGCGGCGCCACCGTTGCCGCCGGCCAGGTGGCCACTCCCATGTTTCCAGGACTGATGGGCGGGCCGGTGGTAAACACGTCCCTGACTGGCGACAAGGCGCTGGTGAGCCAGCGCATCATATGGGGCGCAAGCTCCCTGGAGGAAGTGCCGGGCATCGATGAGACCAACCTGTCTAGTCATTATTACTGGTCCTGGTATGACATGTTGAGCCCAGGCTTCAGGAACTGGGTGCTGGTGGCTAACACGCAGAGCTCGGCCAGCGTCTTCGCAGATGTGAAGATCGCCGGCTTGACCAGATGGTCGGGCACGATCGGGGCGGGTCAGAATATACCGCTTACCTTTCCGGGTGTCATGGGTGGCCCGGTCGAGGTGCTGGGCTGGACCGATTCCGGCCGCAGCACGCCCGCGTATGTGCTGGCGTCGCAGCGGGTGCTGATCAATGGCGACACCGCTTTCAATGAAGTGCCGGGGACGACCATCCCGGATTCCAGCAGGTTCCTCTGGACCTGGTATGACGAACTGAGCGCGGGGTCGAGGAACTGGGTGCTCGTGGCCAATACTTATAGCGACGTTCCCATCTTCTACGAGGTCAGGATCGCAGGTGAATCAATGGCCAGCGGCCAGATCGGACCGGGCAACATGGTGACTCCTGAGTTCCCCGGCGTCATGGGCGGCCCGGTAGAGGTACAGGTCTGGAGGGACGCTGTCGGCGGTTCGGAGCCTGCCTCCGCCATCGTCTCCCAGCGCATGCTCTGGGGCCCTTCTTTTGAGGAGGTCACTGGGTATCCGAACGGCAAACTGGTTTCAGACTACCACTGGACCTGGTACGACCAGCAGTCTCGCGGCATGATCAACTGGGTTCTGGTATCAAATCCGGGCGATGAAGACGCCTTCGTCGAGATCGCCGTAGGCGGAGGTATTCGCTGGAGCGGCATCGTCCAGGCCGGCGGCAGCGTCACTCCCACGTTTAACGGGCTGATGGGCGGCCCGGTGGAAGTCAAGGCGTGGAAATCCGAGCTTTATCCCCAGGATGATCCCCTGGCCGGCCAACAGATGAAAGCGACACCGGCAGCGGTCATGACTTCACAGCGGGTACTCTATAACGGCTTCTTCAACGAGGTAACCGGGACCGTCCTGAATCCCTGAACGGGCGGTCGCTTCAAAGTATGGCCCGGAGAGCGTCCAGGTTCAGGGGGTGTAGGTGACTTTCCAGACCTTGCCCGGATAAGACGTGGCGTAATAGATGCTGCCATCCTCGCCGGTAGCGTAATTGTAAGACGGCCAGCCGCCAGGGAATAATCCCAGATATTCCCATTCACCGGTCACGCTGGCGACGCCGGCATGGTGTGTGCTTCCGTTTTCGTCCCAGGTGACCAGGAACCGGTGGTCTGGCAGTTCATACAGGCCTTCGCCCGGGAAGCCGTGGTTTGACTCGATGGTTTGCCATCCGGAACCGTCGTTGATGTACAGGGTCAGTTGATGATCGATGCGTCCGCCGCCCACGACCAGTCCGTGGTAGGGGCTATTGAGCATGCTGTTGACCCCGGGGGGCAGCTCGAGCGTCAAGGCACTGGCCGGCATCTGGCCGGCAGCCGGGATATCCGACAGGGCGGCTGACATGAGCGCCTCGTAGCCGCCGTTGAACAGGGTGACATACAGGCGGCCGTTGAACACGGTCATCTTGTCCCAGGTGCGGCTGTAGAGATCCTGGTAGACGCGGGAATAGGTGGCGGGCTGATCGATCGTCTCCAGGGGAATCGACCAAAGTCCGCCGCCCGAAGGCCAGAGCGAACTGGTCAGGGGTGTTCCCGGCCGGCGCTCGCCTGCGAGCAGGCGGTTGCCGCCGGCATCGAGCGCGATCCCGATAAGCTCGTTGCAGTCATCCGTGTTGGGAATCAGGTAAAAGCTCCCGGTGTTCGTATTCTCGTCGATGACGCCTATCATCGAGCGATAATGGTGGTCGCCCTCGGGTCTGGGCATCTCGCCCGCGATGTATATCCTGTTATTGGTGTGATCGACCACGCTCTGCCAGGCTGCTTTGCCTCTGATGACGGCGTATTCATAGTTGGTGTTATTCAGCCACAGGTATTCGAAGCCGAGTCCGCTCTCCCAATCAGTCATGGCCGAATACCAGTAGAGGCCGCCATTGTGATAATCGCGGACCCTGACTTCGTCAAAGTTGCCCGGATGCGTGTTGTTGAGCAGATTGAGGAAAGCGAACCTGTCGTCCCTGAGATAGCGGCCCGGTTCCGTCATTCGCGGAGCCTGCTCGCGGCCGTCCTGGTCCACGACCTCGACCATGAAATCATAGAAGCGGCCGGGCAGGAGGCCTTCAAGCGTCAGTGAGTCGCTGTTTGAACCGTGCTGGATCGTGCCCGCGGTGACGTAATCTGGCTGCCCGCCGTCTTGCGGATAAGACGGGTAGAGCCGGTATTTTACGGTCGCCTTCGCCACCTGAAGAGGATCAGTATCGGTGTCCCAGTTGACATGGACGGTGACCCGGCCGAGGCCGTCGTCGGTTGTGGACATCGAGCAGCGGACGTCGGGATAGGAATATTCATAACCGCAATCATCCGCGGCCGTCACCTGCATGCTGGTCTTGAACTGGGATACGCCTGCGGGAACATCATAGGTGAGTGTTGCCACCGCGCCGTCGCCGGGGTTGAGGTCCCCCAGCGAAAGGGGGACAGGCGTCAACAGGGCCACGCCATTGCTGGCGCTGGCTCCCTGGACCAGGACCGACCTGGCCTGCCCGGTCGTGCAGGCGAGATTGAAGTCGACTGTCAGCCGGCGCGCGACATAATCCGAGTAAGAGTTCCAGCGAATCGCCGTCGCGGTGTTTAAGATCGACGGCCGAGCGCCGAGGCACCCCGAATCGGCATATGCGGTACCGGTATTTGCAAAGCAGAAGAAAGAAGCGGAGAGGACCAGCAGTACCAGCGCTGTCATCGTTCGAAAACTCATAAGTCATCATCCCCACAGAGGGAAAGTCAGACTTCTCTTTCTATCTTCTAATATTAATTTTCCCGCATATGGTGGAGTCTATTCGCCCGCCGGATACCCGGGGCGGCAACCTATGGCGTGGATTGATTATTCAGTGGCAGGATCTCGACCGCGGCGAAATCGAACTGATGGTCGGCAGGAGCAGTATCATTCAGGGTTATGATTGTGCCGGCTGCCGGGGTCGGAGTCGACATGTACTGGATCCAGTATTCATCGTTGTTCTCGGTGCTGTTGTCGTCGCGGCCCATGGTCTGGCCAGGGCCGATCGTCCGGGGTACCGCATGGTCCCAGTCGGAGCCCACACCGAAGACCCAGGAGCCGGCGCGGGTGGTAGTCAACGATACCGAGGGTGTTCCCTCGGGCAGGCTGTGCATCCCCACGGCGCCGATCGGCTTGGCGGTGTTTGCGCCGTCGAAGACGATGGCGCCGATGAGTCCGTTACAGTTGCCGGTATTGCAGCCGGCCTGAGAGCGGGTGGCGCTGATGGGCATATTGGCGACATCGGCCGTGGCGACCACGTACCAGACTTCGGAGTCCCCTTCGAGCGCGTTCGCCTGAACGGCGCGTTTCCAGGCCAGGCCGCCACCGGTAACGCTGGTAATGGTTTGCGGAATGTCGGGAGGGCCGTCGGTGGCTATCAGAACGACGATGAGCTGGTTAGCCTTGGCATTTACAGCGGGGAGCGTCATCGGTTCCGCGGCCAGGCGGTTCTCGAAATATTGCTGGGATACTAGCGTAAGCGCCTTGGAAGCCTCGGCTGCCGTCGGCGTGGCGGCTTCGGTGGATGTGGCTCCGGGCTCGCTGGTTCCGCAGCCAGCGGAGAGCCATAAAAGCAGGAACGCGGTCAAAACAAGGATCGTCTTTATTGTCGCAGACTGAGTATTTCCCATGGGAGACTCATT
>Ga0172371_10008505_pt1 | contig 14368 bp, 4 predicted proteins | sample Lak12m_FD_114543 | JGI IMG/M metagenome (GOLD analysis project Ga0172371, IMG submission 114543) | Freshwater microbial communities from Kabuno Bay, South-Kivu, Congo - kab_022012_12m | ecosystem: Environmental > Aquatic > Freshwater > Lake | place: Democratic Republic of the Congo: South-Kivu... | reverse complement strand
GCGTAATTGTTCCGCCTGTGCAAGGTTCACCTGTGACGGGATGGCTGTGTCCTCCTTGCGATGCGCCACGGCGCTGTCCCAAACCAAAGGTTACCGGAGCACTTTGGGTGAAACTAATTACCTGGGCCCAGCCACATGTTGGGCAGATTCTAAATCCCTGTCCAAAGCCATCATTCACAAGAGCCATCCAACCATATTTCGAATAGCGCTGCTGAATTTCCAGGAAAACATTCTCAACCAAAGCATATTCAGTTGACTCGCCAAATTTCTGGACTCGGGTTTCGTCATAGTCAGCAAAATATACCTGACTGGAGTAGGTGCGCTGAGGTTGTTCCTCTCCTGGAGTATCTACATCATGGGCAGCAATGAAACCAAATATTGGGATAATGAATTCGCCTTTTGGCTTGAGCGGTGCTGAACATGCCGTACAAGTTGGAGGAATATCCAACCCGTGATGGAATTTCCCACACTGGTTGCATATTGAATATTTATAAGTCTCCCAGCTTCTACGGGGATGTATTCCTAAGCCAGCGCTGGTCCATATTTTCTTCGCGGCAACTACTTCACTCCCTGGAGCAAATTCCGAGATAGCCATTCGTAGATCCCGTGAAAGGTCAATTTTCTGCGCTTCAGGTGTAGCTGCCAAATGAGCCGTTCGTAATTCAACAACATCCGTAGGGAAACCGTATTTTGGTAACACATTTCTTGCTCCTAAGAAGCCAAGTAGCTCGCGCCCGCGGATATTATTTTGCACACGGCTCAAAGCCTTGATACGGTCCAGCAATTTTTCTTCCCTACTATTTTGCCATTCCTGGTTAATCAGTAAAATCAAGTTATTCAAGAATAGATCATCTTGAGTGAATTCGTCAAACGCCAGGTCAAGCACACCAGTGCCTTCCTCATTCATCAGTTCTATGAGCCATGACCAATCACCCACGCCAAGTTCTTCCCATAAGTTGCTGGGGATAACATTTCTTAACACTGTATGCAAATTGGCAGGTTTACTGCCTAGATAAGTCTTGAGTAGATCACGCCCTGTGGTTCTAGGAGCCGGCAAGAAAAAATCTCCTACAAGGTGATATTCAGAACCGGCATTTTGTTTGGCCCAGCGGAAAAAGCCAGCAAAAACAACCGAATGTAAATGACGCCGGATTATTTTCACATTCGATAATGGCACATATGGAGGCTTCATCTCTCCAGCAACCATCTTTTCGGGTTCCATGTAATATGTGAGATCATGCGGCCGGCGTTGAGCAAAGGTTAACACATAAGCCGCCGAGTCTGTCCGACGCCCAGCACGTCCAGCACGCTGGATGTAGTTGGCTGTTGTGGGCGGCATATTCCGCATTAGGACTGCCTGCAAATCCCCAACATCCACTCCCAATTCAAAGGTAGTAGAGCAACTTAGCACATTGATCTCACCTTTGATAAAGTGATCCTGCACTTCGGCGCTAGCCTTGGGTGTCCATTGAGCAGTATGCTCTTCTGCGCTCAGTGGAAAAACCTGATCAGAGAGATACAGTCGGCGGTAAAGGTTTTCCGATATCATCTCCGACTGGGTAGCCAGGGGCGTCAAATGCCCTGTACATCCATAAGTCATACAAACTTCGTCTACACCCTGAGAGTAGATATTCTTGCACCGGCTGCAAATGTACCAGCCATTCAATTGTTCCAAAGTTGGAATGACTTCCCAGAGAGCATGATTAACCTGGTGAACCCAGCCCAAATTCGGTCGGGTGACATCTTTCCCAGGGAAAACATCCTTCCAGGGGCAAGATGATGAATCGAGGTAATCCCACAGACTATTTAGGGTATCTAAAGCGATTTGTTTCGCCTGGTCTGGCGGAATTTGGCGTTGGAGTAAAATTCGCTCCAGGTAATCCAGGCGAGCATTCCGATGCCCAGTTGCGGGCATCCACGAGAAAACACCTCTGCGTGCATCGGATCCCTGACCTCGCACATACAACATTCGATTACGCGGCTTAAAACCTGTATGGCGAAAAATGTTTTGATCGGGCATCAAATAGGTGACCGCTCCTTGCATCCGCAACGTATTCAACAAATTGCGAATTAGCCAAAAAGCGGTTGAGCGATCTAAGTTCCAAGGTGGCTGAGTCAGTATATCTGGAATTTTCCAGTTTGAATCCAGGTGCGGTTCAAAACGTAACAAGCCCAAGCCTTCCAAACTAATTCGCCGGTCAATGGGCGTAAAATCCTGCATCAGCCAGATTGCCATTCTCTGCTGTCGATCCATTGGCGATTCTTGGGGGCTAAACAGGCCAACCTGCTTAGCTTGGTTCATCAAGGGCTGAACGACATCTTGAAGTCGGATTGGATCAGCAGTGGTTTGCTGGATAGATTTCAGTGTCTTAACGATTAACGCCCGTCGTAGAGAACGCATGTGCGCACGCTCAAGATAAGGGGCAAAGAAAGCTGCATTTTGGCGGCTGTCGGTAAAATTGAGCAGTTTTCGTCCTTCACCAGGAAGGTTAGAATATTTCTCGTTGTCAGATGGTGGGATTTGTTCATATAGCGCGCTGGCTATTACGCTGACAGGCGCATCTTGACCGGTGAGAAAACGATATACTGCACCACCGCTTGAGCGAGTCGAACAACTTACACATCGTTTGAGAGTTTTTTTCCTCCCCAAATCCACTTGATGTATCACAATCAATCCAGTCTGACACTGGCACTGACGGGGAGATTGGCGCTCCTGGATTTGACCACATTTTGGGCACAGCCAGCGTTTATTCAAATGCTCAGGTTCATCATTTTGATCGTGATCAGTCTCATGGATAACTGTTTCGTCCTCATCCTCATCTGCGCTTTGCTCTAGAAATACGTAGTAAGAACTGCCTCGCACCGATTCACTCAAATATAAAGCGCTATCTTGAACCAGATATAGATTGTTGGGGTTAAGCTGGAACTTTGGCGGATTTTCATCCAATTGTCCACCGGGTTTCTCTTTACCAACTAGGTAGGCTACACCGCAGCGAGTACAGTTAGCGAGTTCAAAAATCCGGCTCTGACAGGTTGGACAAAATTTTTGGCGATTGAGGAACAAACGTGGCTCGCTGTTTTTGTGACCATCTTTATTCAAACATACAAAAGCGCCTTCTAGTGCTCGGGCGAAAACATGGTAACGAGCTGGTAGAAGTGGCATTTCTTCACTGCCTGTGCGCGCCATAACAGCCAAAGCCACCAGATCTACCAGTGCTTGGCCAGGAGTTGAAGCATCCGGGAAAACAGTGTTTGCCACCTGATTTAATAATGACGGCGCCGCTTTCAATGCTTCAAGTAAATTGCGCAACCGTTCATCACCGTTCAATACATTGTATAGCCAGCGTGGAACCGCCAGTTGGGGGTCTTGTTGTGCTGCAAGGCGCGCATGCTGAAGGATATTGATGGGGATGCCAGCTTTCTCAGAAGTGGTTTCTAGTTGATTGATGCGCGCTGCTGGTGACAATTTCGAGTCATCAATAATGTGATGCAGAGCTGTATACAGTTCGGGGTCACCTCGTCCCCATACATCTCCCAGCGCCTGGATGGGTAATAAATCCGCCCCGATTACATCCTGTTGATCCTCTATATGTTCACTCCAGACAAAAGGTTTATTGAATAGGTGGTATGCAAATTCAGCAACCGCGCCGAAATCTGGGCGGCCGCGCCCCAACGTGGCGCTTGTAGCAATTGCTTGAATTTGGCCATGCTTATCGCCTGCAACGCGATCTTGAAGCCGGCGCAGCAACATGGCGATCTCCGTAGCATTAGCGCCATCATAAACATGTGCCTCATCAATCACAATGAAATGCCAATGTTTGCCAGTCTCGCCATCAAATAATGGTGATGCAGATGGACGCAGAAGAAGATATTCCAGCATGGCGTAGTTGGTAAGTAAGATGTGCGGTGGAGTTGCGTGCATCTCTTCTCGGCTCTTCAATTCATTGTCGATCTCCGGCTCATCAGGATAAGTTTTCCTGAAATATTCCTGTGCAACGTTCTTTTTGTTCGGTGTCTCGTCAATATTTATATATCGGCCAAAAGTTATTTGCGGGTAATTTTTAAGTACGCGTCGCAAGCGTTTCATCTGGTCATTGGCCAGAGCGTTCATCGGGTACAACAACATGGCCCGCACCCCTGGCTGGTCAAGAGTGCCTTTTTCTTCCTCTCTCAGCAACTGGTTCAAGATTGGGATCAGAAAAGCCTCTGTCTTGCCAGAGCCTGTTCCTGTACTTACCACAAGATTATGCCCCTTAACAGCTTTACGAATTGCGCGCACTTGATGCGAGTAAAGCCCCCGTTTGTAAGGCAAAGCCGGCGAACACAATTGAGCAAAGCCTGGGGCTAGCACATTCTCTTCTACCAATTCTTCGATCGAGCGGTCCTTGCGATAGGGTAATGCAATTTGAACCAACGGTCCCTTGAGTAGTAGATCGGGGGCCTCGATAGCCTGAGCAAACTCCTGGCGTAGTTCCTCGTCTTGGAAGGGCTTGATCGTTTTTAGATAACGCAAGTACGCGCGTCGCACTGCATCGGTTGTGGTAAGAGGGTTAATTTCCATGATCTGTTCGCCTTTTTTACGATCTTTCGTCAATGATTTCAATCTTGTTCAAGTCAACCTTGACTTGGGCCGATGAAGACCCCATTGTCAGGCTTTGATAAGGATGATTGGCGCGATGATGCTGATCAAACACCCTACGGTTGGGGTGAATAAAATCGCAGTATCCGCAAGTGAGCACACTCTTTGCATCGACAAAGTGCAAAATACTACTTGCGCAATCCAAAATCAACTTTTCGCTTAATAAGCCTTCCCCTACAACCAGATGAATTCGAAGTGCGGCATCCTTGATGTTAGCAGATGCCGGGCGCTGTCCATCTTGGGTCTCTAGCATTGTGATGAGAGCTATCCCTGCAGGTGTTTTTAGACGATTTCCAGGGGATACGATGCCAGCAGCAGCCGGAAAATGTTTGATCATCTGAGCAAGCAAGGTTTGATGAACATCGGATTCTGGCAGAGCACTTAGAGTGTTTATGGAAAGCTTTGGATCAATCGTTAACAGGTCTATCAATTCGTCAATTTCAAGGTGCAGCTCCTGTTGTGCTTGCATCAAGGCGTGATATGCTTCTTGTCGCCTCTCCTTCAAAAGATAGCGCATAAATTCTAGTCGCAGGGAACGATCTCTAGTATACGGAAAGGCGCGTAAGACAACAGTCTGTTTCTGCTCTGGCATTGGATTCAACAGTTCTCCACCTATCTTGATGAGCAATTCAGCCAAAAGTTGGTTGGTGGCTGGGGAGGATGGTAAAGCTGCAACAGCATTCAAGGCCCAACCAGGTTTCTGCGACAATAAATCAGCAGCATCCAGATTCGACAATTTTGCGCCTGCGATCATCTCAGCGATAAATGGAACAAGCTTATTGTCCTCCTGTTGTAACAACCGCTGAAGACACGCACTCAAGATGGCTGGATTATCGCTTTGACGGGCGATCAGATGAGCACTTTCCGCATAGATGTCTTTCACCTCTGGAACATAGGCCAGATAACTACGTAGCTCCGATTGATCCTTGCGATAGCGTTGCAAAATGCGTTTTACCAATTCGGGTTTGTATAAGAAACGTCGGAAGAAACGACGGTTAGTATCCTTCGCGTCGAGATGGCTGTTTACCCATTTCAGCAATCCAAGGAATAAACGCAAATTGTCAATACGGTTGCAGAATTTTGCCAGCTCGCCCAGTTTTTCGTCACGTTTCTTTTCACTCCCAATATCATCATATATACAGGCGGACTCCAAAGTGCCGCGAAAGAGTAGATCATAATTGTTTGTGTTATTGGCTTCCCATTCTTGGCGAATTAATTCAGCTAAGCGATCTTCTGGTGTACATAAGTCGATTGGTATGGTATCTGCACCATCGGGTATTTCAGTGAGTGCGGGCTCATCCGGCGGCACTGCACAAAAGTGTAGATGGTAGCGAGCGGAGGGAAGGCCTACATCTGAGATGATGAGGCTGCCAGAATTCTGATCTGCAATGCGGAATTCCAAAGCCTGTTGCCACGGTTGCCAAGCTGGCTGGAGCAACACACGTCGGTTTCTTACGGGGTAACGTTGCTCCCAGGTCAGGCGCCAGTCCAGCTCTCCAATGGCATGCAATTCCACGTTGGACACTTCCAACTGGCGCGAGAGCAGCAGTAAGGGGATACCAATCTCTTCTTCTTCCCGCGTCCCCTGGTACACGAAGTCTAAACGCGCTAGGCTGCCTGCATGTCGCAGGGTATCGCGCAATTTCCCCAACGAGAGGCGCTGCCAATCAGGCGCGAAGGGCGTTTTCTGAAAAGGCTCACTTTGCCGGACGCGTCCTGAATCAACATCTACAACTTCCAGGGTCAGGCGATAAGCCGATTCCAGCCCGGGCATGGCGATGTGCAGTGCCCCGGTTTCACTCTGCACCACCTGATCGATTGGCCTTTGAATAAGGCGCGTTGTCCATTGCATCCGGCCCTGATCTTGATCCAGGGCTAAAGCCCAGCGCAAACGAGGAATGGGTATATACAGTGGCAAACGGATTGCCTCGCCTCCAGATCGCTCCCAAACCAGATCCAAATCTGCTCGGATCGCTTCTGGGGCGACGATGATTTCCCAACCATAGGCCTTAGGAGATATTTCTAGACCTTCAGCGCCGGTTTGCGCATCACAATGCGCCTCATCTGGCAAGATCAAGGTAAGGGTTTGGGCTTCTGAGCCTTCTGAGGTTGGGAAGATGGCCCGTTTCAGCCCAACAATCGTTATTTTCGGCCATACTCGAAAACGAAACTCAATATCCTCCTCGAAGGGGCTGCTCAAGCAGAGCGTATAAGTGCCTATTGGCATTGGACACAGCAGGTGCGCCAAGGGGATATGTGCCCAACTGTCTTGAACTGTGATGGCATTTTGGATATGGACAAGTGGGAAGTTCTCTTGGATCTCTGGTTGAGAGCTCCAGGATGAACGCAGGTCAAGCCGCCAGCGCGCTAGCTCTCGGTTTAGGGCAATATCCGGCCTGAGGGGGACGCGTAGCGTGGGCGCATGACCAATATAAAGCTGTATTCCTCCGGGATCTGCATTATCTTTGAAAGGCTCTCCGAGCATCTCCGGCGCGGGCAATTTCCCGGCTACCGGCAGGGGCATGCCAACTGGGCGCTCGTCACGCAGTATTTGAACAGACCATGCCTGGCTTAAATCCCAAACATTAGCCTGCCAGCCGGTCCATGCATCGTACAAACTTCCAAAATGGTGAGAAGGGCCAAACACACCCTCTACTTTCAATTCAACATCTACAGGGTAAACCAACAGCACTTCTTCGGCTGGCAGCGGCTCCCCAGGTCGATGCGCTACTCCATTGGCCCGAAAAGCGAGCACTTGCTCGGTATAACCTGTGACCATCAGGGGAAGCAGCCAATGACGCAATGGTATCTCAGTTTGATCGTTTGAGACGTAAATTAGTGCTGCCTGCACCACTTGTGGAATGGCGTTTACTGGTAGGTACTCCTCTTCTACCACCATGTGCTGACGTCGCATCTTGGTTTGGCAGGGACGCAGTAAATTTTGTGATGTTCCAGGCCACCCAACGCGCCATTCCAGGCGGCCTTCAGCAAAACGAAGCGGAATTTCCTGTTCTGGCAAATGCACATACAAATGAGCTGGTGTGGTTGTTTCAGTAGTAAACAAAAGCACAGGCTTACGCAAGCGCAGTTTCAGTTCCCCCTGAGCCGGCAGCAACTCTTCCTGCACAAAAGTCTCGAAGGCGCGCACCACTCGTTCTGGCAGGTCAAGGTTGGCAGCCGGCAGAATCTCGCCGCGTTGGTGGTAATGGCGGGCCAACTGGCGACAGGCATCAAAGAAAGTCTCTCCTAACACGCCGCTGTTTTCAAGAAAATTGATCACAGGCGAGTCGACGTTATAGGCTGTCCGGATCAAGACATCCAAAGCCTGCCGCGCAGATACTTCAGCTAATTCAGGGCGCTCCACTGCGGGTAAGACAAAATGGCGAAAATAATCTGCTAATGAATAAACCGGTATGCCGCCATGGTAACGAATCGTCGTAACGTAGGGTGTTGAAGAATCTTCTTCTGCAAAATAATGCAACCCCAATTTCTTCATCTTTCCAAGATAGCGTTGGTGCCAGCGATGATTGAATAAATGCTCGCGAACCGCCCCAATTTCATCGCCTAATGCCCCCCAATAATCTCGCGCCGTATTATAAGCGCCGAATGCAGTCAAAAATACCAGGTAGGTATAGGGAAATTGCGAATCCAGGATTTCCGTGGCGTGTGGCAAGCCCTGGCGCTGAATGCAGCCACGCACGCCGGAGGCCATATCTTCCATCTCGGGGCGCGAGATCGGGATTTCGCCGACCATATGCAATCGTCGGCTAAAGTATGGAGTCAAGCGTTTTTCCCACTGGTCTAGTGCAGGCATAGTACTCAGAATAAGCGCTCTTGTCTTGGAAGGCGGTCGGCGCGGTTGACCGCGTTGTCAAAATACATTTTTAACGCTGCATCTTCTTGCAACACCTGAACAGGTATACGTTCTGCAACCATCAGGATAGTGTTATAGTCGCGTTCTTTCCATGCCTGGCTGAAGCCGGCGCGTACAGCCTCACTGCGGAAAGCCCTCAAACGACCTTTACCTCTTCGATATTCAGCAAATTCTCGCAGCAGGCTCTTTTGTCGCAAAGCATCGAGATCCGCCTGACGGTCCGGGTCAGGGATGTACCATCGTCCCTGGTCGTCGCACAAGAAATTGTCCTCTAATAATTTTCGCAACTCTGGAAGCGCCTCAAACTTCACCTGGTGCAGCTCGCGCAAGAACTTGGGCTGGATATCAGCATAACTTTGCGGTCCACTCGCTTGACTGGAATCCAGTTCTCTACGCAACCATTGCAAGGCGCTTTTTTCATCTATGACAAATAACGCTAGTTGTTCTACCTTGCTGGCACGGACGCGCTCACGATCGTAAGCTGCTGCTTGCTCTGGCAAGAAAAACATTCCATCTCGTTCCAAATAACGGGCGTACAGGCCGCGCAGAAAATCTCCAAAGTCAACCGGAATCGTCAGCCCTCTTTGCACATGAGTCGCAACCATTCGATCGTAAAGCAGGTGCGGCTGACGTTCACGGATAATCTCGATCTCCCCTTCGTGAGAAATGAACACCGGCAGATATTTCAAGTGCTCGCTGACAAAATCCCAGGCTGTTCCAGGATCGCCTGCCGCTGTTCGGAGTTTCTTTTCTAGCATATCCAACGGCTTGTAGGCTGAGATGATCAGATCTTGCTTGACCGCGTTGCTGGTGACCTGCCGATATGAACGTTGTTGCTTATCGAGCGTTCTCACATCGGCAACAATAAAGCCTGCTTCTAGCATTGCCTCTTGGATGGCATTCCATACGGCATTATTGGAGTTGTGAAACACCACAGTGATCCAATGAGCAGGTTTCAACACCCGGTGATACTCCAAAAATGTCCGATACATCATTTGTTCATACTCACGTAAGCCTTTTTGTTTTGGCCTATCCACAATTGCTTCCGAATCCACCGCCGTGAATACCCCGTACCATGCCTCAACCACAATGTTTAGGTCGGCATAGAATATATTTTCACCAAAGGGTGGATCAGTGAACACATAATCTACGGAGTTATCTGGCAAGCCAGGAATTTGTGAAGCTGAATTGGTGGAAATGATAACCTGGCCAGGTTTGGTGATTGCAGATGCATAAAAGTCAACCAGGCGCGGAAGTTTGCTCTCCAACAATCCAAGCGGCTCATTTTCGGCTATCATCGAGGGTAAATAATAAACGCCCCCCAAGGGAGATAGCTGTGGATAGCGAGACAAGCGGGATGCGGGCAAGAAGGCTTGGTCAAGTAAGAACCTCAAGCCACTTCTGAGCCGCGCATCTAAAATATTAGCCGTCCGCTTCCAAATTTCGGCCAATGTGATCAACTGGCGACGGAAGTAAAGATCGTGAATGTACTCAATTCCTTTGGGACCAAGCCTTGATCCATGGTACATGCGCTCTAAAGGTAAACGTAAGAATGGAATACCGTCTGGGAGCGGATGATCGACAGAGCGCTTTAATAGTGCATAATCAGAATCAGTTGCCCGCTCCAATTTACTGCGCCGGCGTTCACCGCGCGATACGAGATACAGATCATGTACCACATGACGGTGAAGGCTTTGGCGAAGAGGGTCATACTCGCTTTCTAGGTATCTATCTAGATCGCGTTTGGTCAATTCTTTACCACAGGTCGGACATGTGAAGGAGTCTTTGACTTCCTTTTCCTTTACATAGAATGCCAACTCCATAAAATTCAGCTTAGCGCTACACTGGGGGCAGTTGAAGATTTGCGACCAAACCGCATAATTCAGGGGGTGATTGAGGGGGTCTGATGAATATAAGTAGCCGGTAACCTGACGGCTGCTTTCAATCAACTCTAAAGCCGTTTTTTTGAATTCATCTACACCTAACGGAAGATTGTAATTCGCGGCTATAGTGGTCGCCACCGGGCTAAGATCACACAAAATCGCATTTCGTGCCCCCCATTCCAATTTGTGGCGGTGGGATGTTTTCCATTCCGCCTCTACCTCGCCCTTAAACAAAGTGTCAATCGATCCACACAGTTGCGCGGCGACGCCAGTCATACCGCTGCCGCAAAACGCATCCAACACAATATCACCGGGATTGGTGTAATGAAGTATATACCGGACGATAGCGCGTGGGGGAACCTTAGTATGATAAGAGTGAACTTTGTATATGGGATCTTGCTTGCCTTCAGATACATCGTAAGCAAAAGGTTCGCGATGGTAGGGCGCTTCTTGTCCTTCCGCCAACCTACTCTTTTTCTGGTCCTGCCAGGTTGCAACAATTTGGTTGATAAAAGGGTTAGGGCAGGCTGTGTAATAAGGTGGGATGCTCATTGCCTGGATGGCGGAATCTGAGCCTTGCGGAAAACCTTCCGTCGCTTTTGCTATCTCTAGCTCATTGGGTAAAAGCGGACGCTCCAGATCACCAAACGGAGATGCCTGGTATTGTTCCTTTTCATCTGAAACCCGGAACCGTTTTTGGCGTGGCATACTGCTTCCCTATTTACCAAAGAGCATTTTCTTGCAACTTTTAACCGCTTCCGAAGCCTGAGCCTGCTCCCAAAATAAATCTTCTACCATAAAACGTTCCAGCGGTTTCAATGTACGAATGTCAAAATTGATCCACGGCGTCCCTGAACCAGTAGAACCCATTTCTGACTTTATCTGCGGTTGAGCGATGGTTTTACGAATCGCTCTTTCATCATCAATGGGCTGGATCAGATGCTCCCAGTTAGCATACAAAAGTTCGGGAGCATAAGTAGCAGCATAAAAGAGAGCGATTAAGGTATGTTGTCCATCCAGATAGATTCCAAGTAAGGGGTTGGGCGCGGTCAGTCTTTTGTAAGTTAGCCAGGCTTCACGTTCGATAATACCAATAAATCGGGTATCTACGCCCTTCAGAGGCGCTCTACGCTCGCTGTCAGAGAATTTATACTCGACAAAGAACGAGAATAGGCCGGTGGCATCTATACCCAGTGGTTCTGCAATCACTTGAGCGGCAGTCCGTCCCGTTTCCCAGGTTGGTAAGCGCCGGCAGCGGTCCAGATACAAGTTGTCCGGAAAATAACGCAGCAAGTCGGTTGTTGGCCCCATATTTTGGTACAACAGTTCGTGAACTTGCTTTGATTCCTCTCCAAAACGGTATTCGATCCCTGTGGGGATGTTGAAATATCGCTCTGGCTTCAACATGGTAGCCTCAACCGACTTGATGAAATTCTCTGTTTTGGAAGATCGCCCTGTAAAACCACCAGAAGTAAAGCTGGGCATAATCGGTTTCCTTTGATGAGCTAGAAGAGCGCGGCCTGCTTGGGTTGATCCGAAAGTCGCATACTGGCATTGTGATAGTACATCAACAACCCTTGATCTTCCTGCAGCACATTTTCCGGCAGACGCTCGGCGATCTGAACAATATCAGCGTAGTTACGTTCTTTCCAGTCCATGCTGAACCCGGCCCTGACCGCTTCACTACGGAAAGTTTTTAGCCGGCCTTTGCCTTTGAGATACTCTTTATACTCACGTAGGAGCGTTCTCTGCCGCAGAGCATCCAAATCAGCCTGACGTTCTGGATTGGGGTTGTACCAGTGCTCTGCTTCATCCTGCAGAAAGTTTTCTTCCAGCATCTCACGCAGTTCGGGTAGCTTTTCATGGCGTGCCTGGTGGAGCTGCTGGATAAACTTGGGCTGTAAATTCTGATATGTCTGCGGCTGCCCGCCCATTGCGGGGTCAAGCGCTTGGCGAAGCCATTGAACCGCGGATTTTTCATCCGTCACAAATAAGGCAAACTGTTCAACGCGCTCCGCTTTCAAACGCAGCCTGTCGTATTCAGCAGCCTGGGCAGGAGTGAAATACATGCCATCGCGCTCCAAGTAACGTTGAACAAGTCCCTGATAAAATTCTAATGCAGACAACGGCACGGCTAAGCCCCGCATGATATGAAATGCCACCATCCGATCGTAGAGTAAATAGTTTTGCCTTTCTGACAACGACTCCACCACGTCATTCTCGATGATTGGAATAGGAAGCTGCTCAAGGTGTTGACGGATAAAAGCCCAAGCCCCTTGAGTGGATCCCCCTTCTGCAAGAAACTGCCTTTCAAAACTAGCACTCGGTTTATAAGCTGAGATAACCAAATCCTGTTTCACGGCAGAGAAGGTTGTAACTTGTTTAAATGACCCTTGTTGTTTATCTAATGTACGAACATCCGCTATCATGAACCCGGCCTTTAGCAGCGCTTCCTGAATAGCATTCCACACAGCGTTTTGAGTATTGTGAAATTCAACAGTTAACCATCGACCTGGCTTTAAAACTCTATATAACCGTGCGCTAGACAATTCCATAAGTGTTTGATAAGTGCTAAGATTTCCAGCATTATTTTTTTTGCGTCGATGTATTACGGCTTCACTAATCGTGTTCGTTTGCACTTTAAGCCAGGATTCCCATAATATGCTGAGGTCAGAATAAATGATGTTACTTCCAAAAGGGGGGTCGATAAATATATAATCGCAAAAAGCATCTGGCAATTGATCAATGTGGGAAGTAGACTGGGTGCTTGTTAGACAAGAACACGATCTCGGCACTTCGTATAAAGACAACTTAGTTAGCAAACTTACTCTTCGACTTAAGGCTAGAACTGGGTTCAATTCATAGTTGACACCAGGAATATATAATGTGCCTGCAAGGGGGCCCCTGAGTCTTGGCCACCTATTCATTCTGCTTAGGTTGCCTATAATGCCAGTTATAGCGAATAGTATTTCTGACCTAAGCCTTCGATCTAGGATCGATCCTACTAACTCCCAAATCCATGATATACATCGTATATTTCTGGGTGTAAAGAAAGCATTTACAGAATAAACCCCCAATTGTCGGTAATCTCGCTCATACCAAATATCAACATCTTTATCTATACGCGTGGTTGGATACCACTTTGAATTTGGCTCGGATTCTATTCTGCCAAGGATTTCGAGATCATATGCGTCAGGTCTTTTACTAAAACGCTTATTATTTACAGAATATTCAATAAGAACAGGAACCTGTTGAGCCCGTTGTATAGACCTCCCTAAATCACTATCAAATACTGTATTGCAAGCTCGTTGTGCCCGCGAACATCCGCTGTCAGTATCAGGATTTTTACTTAAAATTGCTCCACAACTGGAACAATTCCATCTATCGTTAATAGCCTCGTCTAGATGGTTGACAGCCACGTTCCAAAAGATCTGTTCGTTGCCGCATAAAGAACATACGAATACGTCAGACCATATAATGTGGTTTATTGTACCCATGACGCGATTTGGGTCTTCACTATTGGGATGCCAGGTTCTATACATCCACCCACATTCTTTTTCGATTTTTTTCAAAATCCAATTTGCTTCACGCTCAAAAATCCCTGCAGCTAATGGGGTATTGTAGTTATACGCAATAAATGTAGCTGCTGGCGATAAGTCCACTAGCACAGCTTTACGTTCTCCCAATCTGGATATAATCTGCCCCTTTTCATCCGACACATGTCCATTCTTCTGCACATTGTATCCTAAACTTTCAACGGTTTTCTTGTCGTGACCGTTCCAAAGATGGTAAAAAGGTGGTTAAATGGTTGTGGGGCGGTAAGCAGCCGTCCCACAACCCACGAACCAAGAGACACAGTTGACATGCGTCTGAACCTGATTCTACCAAAAGTTGAGCCGAATGAATTTGAATATCCGAAGAAATGTCCACAGAAAGGATGCTCAGGAATGCGATTTATTCCGCGGCAAGAAG
>Ga0172371_10008503_pt1 | contig 14370 bp, 14 predicted proteins | sample Lak12m_FD_114543 | JGI IMG/M metagenome (GOLD analysis project Ga0172371, IMG submission 114543) | Freshwater microbial communities from Kabuno Bay, South-Kivu, Congo - kab_022012_12m | ecosystem: Environmental > Aquatic > Freshwater > Lake | place: Democratic Republic of the Congo: South-Kivu... | reverse complement strand
TCCCTCGAGGTAACTTTCATCAGGATGGAACTGGGGGAACCCGATGACTCCGGCCGCCGCACGCCGGTCCCCATCGCCGGCTCCGAGTTCACCTTGCCCGCGGACACTGTGGTGACCGCCCTGGGCCAGCGCCCGGATCTGACCGGCATCGAGCCTGTTGCCGGGGATAGCGGCTGGGGCCGCATCGACCAGTCGCGGCAGACCCGGCTGCCGGGAGTCTTTGCCGGCGGCGATCTGCTGGAGCTGGCGTTCGCCACCTATGCCGTCGGTCACGGCCGCAAGGCGGCTCGCGCCATCGTCGCCCACCTGAACGGCCGCGAATACAAGGAGCCGTACATACCGGCTCCGGTGACCAACAAGGAGATGATCCTGTCCTATTATCCGCATGTCTTCCGCAACGACAACGATTATCTGCCCCCGGAAGAGCGCGTGAAAAGTTTTGACGAGGTAAACCTCCCCCTGTCGCCGGAGGCGGCCGTAGCCGAGACCGGGCGGTGCATGAGCTGCGGCCTGTGCATGACCTGCGACCGCTGCCGCATCTATTGCTGCGAAGAGGCGATCACCAGGAACATGGCTCGCGGCCAGGGGAGCGTCATGTTCACCGACTACACGAAATGCGTCGGCTGTGGCACCTGCGCCGAGGTATGCCCCTGCCATTACATCGAAATGGGTCTGGGCGGCTGACCCGCAGGCCACTGATTCCCCCCTTTTGCAGAGACTTCTGCTCCAAAATCGATTAGGCGGCTAGAATCTCCCGATCACAAATTTATGGAAAAAAACCGCGCCCCACGGGTGCGGTTTTTTTGATGCCGGCCTGCATTTTCCCAGTGTTGACACAGCCAGGCGGCGATTATACGATAGCGCGCGGGGCGCGGGATACCCCTGGGGGAACCCACCAAAGGATTTCATCCACGGGGTTTTTTCCTTTTATGCCGTCGGTTTTCCGGGACGGCGCATCCCTACAACTATCTTGAGGAAGGAGTGACAAGACGTGAAATTCGGCATTCTCATTTTAGAAGGCCCCTACCAGCACGAGGCCTCCGACAGCGCCTATCAGTTCGCCAAGGCGGCGTTGGAAAAAGGGCATGAGATCGCACGCGTGTTCTTCTATCAGGACGGAGTCCTGAACGCCACCAAGCTGATGGAGCCTCAGGCGGATGACCGCCACATCCAGAAGCAGTGGTCGGCGCTGGCGACCGAGAAGGGCATTGAGTTCATTGTCTGCGTTGCCGCGGCCAAACGGCGTGGCATCGACGAATCAGTAGTAGCGGAAGGTTTCAAGATCGGCGGGCTCGGCATGCTTACCGACCTGGCCATCGAAGCCGACCGGCTGGTAACGTTCAGGGCTTAAGGAGAGAGGTGAACAATTGTGAGTGAAGGACCGCAAAAATTAATGGTCGTTTTCCGCACAGCTCCGTACGGTAATATCTACTCGTTCGAGGGTCTGGAAAACGTAGTCATGATGGCAGCCTACGAGCAGGATCTGACGGTCGTGTTCGTCGATGACGGTGTGCTGGCTCTCAAAAAGGGCATGGACGGTTCCAGCACCGGCATCAAGGACTTCTCACCGACGTTCAAGGCCCTCGAGCCTGTCTACGAAGTCGAGAAGATCTTCATCGACCGCGCGTCTCTTGAAGCGCGAGGCCTGACGCTGGACGATCTGATCATCCAGCCCGAGGTCATCGAAGCCGACCAGGTCGAGAAGATGATGGAAGACCAGCGCAACCTGATGATGTTTTAGGAGGGAGGACCATGCTTCACCTGATCAACAAGTCGCCTTTTGAATCGATGAGCTTGGATGACTGCCTCAAGTATGCGGCGGCTGGCTCCCCGATTCTGTTTTATGAGGATGGCGTATACGGCGTCCTGGCCGGTAGCGCCATGGAAGAGAAGATGAAAGGTATCATGTCCGGCCGCGATGTCTATGTGCTTAAGGACGATCTCGCGTTGAGGGGCATCGAGCGGATCATGGACGGAGTCAAGGAAGTCGATTATGCTGGCTTCGTCGAACTCGTCGAGCAGCACAAACCTGCTTCCTGGTAATTACACAGGATGGAATAACTCAGTATATGCGGCGCGGGCCTTCGGCCCGCGCCGCATTCTTTCAATTCAAATCTCTATCAGCGCTCACTTTCCAGCTCCCGCCTGAGCAGCGGCAGCAGGACACCATCAGCCTGCTTAAGGATCTCCCGGTAAAGACCGCCACACCGGCGGCTGGTCGAAAAAAGTCTCTCTCTCAACTTCGATATCTCCGGATCGCTCGATTTCAGCGGACTGACCGGCCCTGCGTTCATGGCAAACCGCTCCTTTAACACCAGGTCGCGGGCGAGAGAAAAAAACTCATCTATCCCCGGCTGAAGATCGGATAGTCTTTGAAAAAGCTCCTGATCGACAAAGGCATCCGCGCCGCCACCCGCATCCGTGCCGCCACCCTTCACACCACCGCCAGCCAATCTGCCAACCAGCCGGTCGATCTCCGCGAGCATCCCCATCAGAGTCGAATACTCAATCCCGCGGACGCCGCGCCGCCACTGCAGCAGCCAGTCACTGCGCCGGTACCACATGAAATTAGCGGCGCCGAAGTCAATAAAATCCCGGCCGGATGATTCCAGTTCACCCGATATCCGCGCGGCCGCAGACAATTCCGAAAATCTCGGCGCCAGGTCAACGTCGCCCGCCAGCACACCTCCCACCAGGGCAACGGCAGCCGCAGGTCCTCCCGCTTCATCGACCACCACCGGCTTTCCGGAAACATACTCGATCAGATTTACCAACACGTGGTGGCCAACGGCATCGTCCGGCGTCTCGAAATGAAGGTAAGAAAGGATAGCCTTACCCTGGCCAAAACCGATCTCGGCCACGGCGGGAGCGCCGACGATCCGCTCCGGGTCAAGATTGATGCCGTAGGCTTTTTCCCAGGAAGGCCAATCAAGCCCCATGCCGCAAGGCAGGTCCGTCACGAAGGAACCAGCGGCGGGCTTACCATAGCTGGCGAGGACCGTAACGCCGCTCTCACCACCCAGATCGAATTGCCCTGGCCACCAGGCACAGAAAGCGGAGCCGGGTTCGAGGCCGCGCCACATGGGATGCGCTGCCGCCTCCGGAACCAGCGTGATCCGCCCACTGAAACTCGGCAGCCTCTCGCTCGTCGGCAGCCGTCCGAACGGCGCCAGTCCCAGGCCGCTCTCATGGCTGAGCGCCAGCCCCGCGCCACCACAGAAACCCAGGTAACCACCGCCGCGGCGGACGAATTCCCTGATAGCTTCGCTGCCTTCCTCGCCGAGGGCTGCCATCTTGTCACGGGCCCAACCCCCGGGAACGAACAGGAGATCGAACCTCGACGCCAGCCCTCCAGCGGCGACATCTTTCGCCTGCAGCAGCTCGAAATCCAGGCCCAGCTCTCGGAACGTGCGGTAGCAGATCAGCCCCCACAAAAAGGACTCATCCCAGAACATCGCGATTTTCGCATTGTCTCGGGGCATCCACTGATTCTACTAGCTTTTCAGCGGTCACTAAAAGACATCCGGCCTGACTGACGATAAAAGATATACAGAGCGCGGTCGGGAACCTCCCACCCGCTCTTTTCATTCAAGGGAAAGGAAGTGGAGCATTGAAAAGGTTGGTTCTGATCCTGGGTCCGTTCATGCTGGCTACCGTCTTGTTACTGCAATCCGCACTGGCCGAGGGCGCTGGTTTGCAAGCGGCGCCACGCGGGAGCGCCAGCGCCCAGAAAATAGGCACGCTGACCGCTAACGGCAATGGCATGATCCGCTTTGACGGATCCGGCACCGTGCGCGGGGATGCCTACCGCGGCGTCCGCAACGACGCCTACTGCACACTGGTCGTCAGAGGCGCCCAGCAGATCAATGTGGCCCATTTTGCGACCCGGACGACGCTCCGCGACGGGTCCGTGCGCTTTACCGGGGTGCAGGGCCTCTTCCAGGCAGTCGGAACCAGGCTGGCAGTTGCCTATGAAGGCAGGGATATCTCTCTGATCGCCACCGGTCAGGGAACCGCTAATCTACGCGGCCAGGGCCGCTACTGGCTGAATAACCGCCTGATGGGCGCCTGGCCGGGACGTCCGATCATCATCGGCCGGCGCTAGCAAAAAAGGGAAGTCAGCGGTCTACTATCTGGGGCGGCCTCACCGGCCGCCCTCAACTTTTTCAGTCGCAGATCTGCGGGTCCAATTCTTCTTCCTCCGACGCCGCTTCATCCAGTTCGACCTCTGCCAGACTCAGCAGCTCGGCCGCTGAACTGTCTGGCAACTGCTCGACGTCCCGAAGTTTCTTCACCATCGCCCGCGTGCGCACTTCTGTCTGCTCAATCGTATTGCCCGCGGTCTGTAACTGCTTCTTGACCTTCGCCAGTACATCACCAAACTTGTGGAACTCAGTCTTGACGGCGGCCAGCACCTGCCAGACCTCGCTGGACCGTTGTTCGATCGCCAGAGTCCGGAAACCCATCCGCAAACTGTTCACAAACGCCGCCAGCGTCGTCGGGCCGGCAATCGTTACCCGGTAGTTGTGCTGCAGCTTCTGCATGAACCCCGGCTGGCGCAATACCTCCGCATACAGGCTCTCGGTAGTCAGGAACATGATGGCGAAGTCAGTGGTATAGGGCGGGTTGAGGTATTTTTCGCTGATGTCTTTCGCCGAGCTTTCCACCGCCCTCAGCAGATCAGCCTGCGCTTTTTTAACCGCTTCGATATCCGCCGCATCCGAAGCCTCGACCAGCCGCTGAAAGTCTTCCTGCGGGAATTTAGCGTCGATCGGCAACCAGACCACGGAGTCCGGATGATCGTCCAGACCCGGCAGCTTGATGGCGAATTCGACCCGTTCGTTCGACTCCTGCCGGGTGATGACGTTAGTCGCATATTGATCGGGTGTCAGAATCTGTTCCAGGATCGCCCCCAGCTGCACCTCGCCCCAGGTGCCCCGGGATTTGACGTTCGTCAGCACCCGCTTGAGATCGCCGACGCCGGTCGCCAGGCTCTGCATCTCGCCGAGACCGCGCTGCACCGCCTCCAGCCGCTCGCTGACCAGCTTGAAAGATTCACCCAGGCGTCTTTCCAGGGTACTGTGCAGCTTCTCATCTACTGTCGCCCGCATCTGGTCGAGCTTCTTTTCGTTACTTTCCTGCAGGCTGCGCAATTGTGCGTCGATCGCACCGCGCACTTTCTCCATCCTGGCTTCATTGGATTCCGTTAGCGCCCTGATGCCGTCCGAAACAGCGGCCAGCTGCTCCTGCTGCGAGCGCCCCATGGCGCCCATGGTTTTGACCATGGTCTCGGTTGTGGTCGCGTGCGAACTGGCGATCTCCTCCCGGAGCCCCCGGGCGTGCTTCGCTGACTCTTCCCGGTTTAACCGGAACTCTTCAGTCAGCAGCTCCGAGACCGGTTCGTTGCTGCTCCGGGAAAGCAGATAGCTCAGCCGCAGCAACAAAATCAGGGCCAGAAACGCCATTATTAGACTGATCCAGGCAACAATATCCGTCATCACGCGCTCCATCGGCAGCGGTTAGCATTGCGGCTGTGAGCGTATCACACCGGGCGGACAGAACAAGAGGAAGAAGCATGGAAAAGGCTAATAGAGGAGACAATTGAACCAGACAACATCCCGAGGCCGCCAGCTAACGAAAAAATGACTCGCCGCACCCGAAAAATCATCAAAAAATCGCTCCACTGGATCCTCGTGGCGTACATCGCCGTATATGTGGTCACCGGCTTCGGCATCACCGATTTCCAGACCGTGGAGCCCCTCACCCTCGGGCTGATGGGCAAAGCCACCGCCATGCAGCTCCACAATAACATGGAGATACCATTCCTGATCATCATCGGGGTCCACGTTTATGTCAGTCTGATCCTGAAGGATAAGAAGGAAAGGTAATGCGCGCACCAGTCGAGGGCCTGACAGCGCCCCCTAGCGGTATTTCGAACCGGATCGGTCCCCATTCTGGTTATACCCCCGGCTCTCCCAATATCCGCGAAATGAGGGATCATTAGTGAGCTCGATCGCGGTGATCCACTTGACCCACTTGTAACCCCACTTGTCTTCCGCCACGAGCATGAAGGGAAAACCGCGCTCGGGCGGGATGGTCACCTCGTTCATCCGGCTGGCCATGATGATGTCCTTGTCGTAAAACCAGCTCAAGGGAAATGAGGAAGAATAACCGTCGGCTGCCCAGAAAATGACCGTGTTGGCTTCAGGCTTCACGCCAACCTGTTGGAAAAGATCGCGCACCAGGACACCTTCCCAGAAGATATCCACGCTCCAGCCCTCGACACACTCCAGCATCGATACCTTCGAGTAATGTTCGCGGTCAAGCACTTCGTCGTAACTCAGCGAGGCCGGCCGATCGACTAATCCCTTGATCTCCAGCCGGTAGCTGCCCTTGTCAATATATTGCGGCCCGTTGATGGAGTTCTCACGAAAGTCCGTCGCCACCGAATCGAGCCGCTTCCCCTGGTAGTCACGGATCTCGACGCCATCGAGCTGTACCGCCTGTTGTCCGCAACCGGTCAGCGCCGCTCCAGCCGCAGCCAGCACCACTAACACTAAAGTTTTAATTGAGACTTTTACCGAAAGCATCAAGCATTGACCCCGGGTTGAATCAGGCAGGCACCCCCGAAATCTATATTTCCCGCAAGAGCAGAAACTAAGCACATTCCGGGCGGTTTGTAGCGATGCTGCCGGCATCGGTGTTAGAATCCATGCACGTTTTCCGGGGCTACGACCAGCCCGATGGGTGAATGATCGAGCATATGGGTAAAGAACACCTGTTAATCAGAGCGGAACAGGAGTCGCAAGTGTCAGAGGAAAAAACGCCGAATATCGAAAACAGCGCAAAACAGGATCCGGCCGCCGCGACCGACGAGAGCGCGGCTACGTTTGAATCGCACATGGCATCGGCCTCGATTGAGAAGCTGGCCCATGAAGAGCGCACGTTCCCGCCGCCGCCGCAGTTCAGCGCTCAGGCGCACATCAGCAGCGTGGAACAATACGAGGAGCTGTACCGCCGCTCCGTCGATGATCCCGAGGGCTTTTGGGCTGAAATGGCCGAGCAGCACCTGCACTGGCACCGTAAATGGGACAAGGTGCTTGAATATGATTTCAGCGTTCCCGAGGTAGCCTGGTTCATCGGCGGCCAGCTAAACGTCTCCTATAACTGCCTCGACCGGCACCTCGACGGCCCCTGCCGCCACAAGGCGGCGCTCATCTGGGAATCCGACAGCGGCGAGTACCGCACGTTCACGTATCAGCAACTACACCGTGAAGTTAACCGCTTTGCGAATGTACTGGAAAAACATGGTGTGGGAAGGGGAGACCGGGTCAGCATCTACCTCCCCATGATCCCGGAGCTGGCGATCGCCATGCTGGCCTGCTCGCGCATCGGCGCTATCCATAGTGTCGTCTTCGGCGGCTTTTCCGCCGGTTCGCTGGCCGACCGCATCCGCGATTGCAGCGCCAAGCTGCTGATCACCGCCGACGGCGGCATGCGCGCGGGCAAGGTCGTACCCTTGAAGGCCAACGCAGACGAAGCGCTGCGCAACTGCCCCACAGTGGAAAAGGTCATCGTTGTAGCCCGCATCGGCGGCCCCGGCATCCACATGGTGGATAGCCGCGACGCCTGGTGGCACGAAGAGATGGCCGCTGACGACATCGAAGATTACCGCGAACCCGAGGAACTGGATGCTGAGGATCCGCTGTTCATCCTTTACACCAGCGGTTCGACCGGCAAGCCTAAAGGCGTTCTGCACACTACCGCCGGCTACCTGCTCTTTGCCCACCTCACCTTCAAGTGGATCTTCGATTATCACGAGGAGGAGATGCACTTCTGCACCGCCGACATCGGCTGGATCACGGGTCACACGTATGTCGTCTACGGCCCGCTCAGCAACGGCGCCACCTCCTTGATGTTCGAGGGGGTGCCGACCTATCCGGACCCCGCGCGGCTCTGGGAGATCGTCGAGAAGCACCAGGTGAACATCCTTTATACAGCTCCGACAGTGATCCGCGCTCTGATGCGTGAGGATCCCAAATGGGTGGATAAGCACCGCATGCCCAGCCTGCGGCTGCTGGGATCGGTTGGCGAGCCGATCAACCCCGAAGCCTGGATGTGGTACCACGATAAAGTCGGCGCCGGCAAGCTGCCGATCGTCGACACGTGGTGGCAGACGGAAACCGGCGGCATCCTGATCACCCCTTTGCCGGGCGCCATGACGCTCAAGCCTGGGTCCGCCAACCGGCCTTTCCCGGGCGTGGTCCCTCAGATCCTCAGGCAGGATGGCACGCCGGCGGATGCCAATGAAGGCGGCTACCTGGTCATCGACAAACCCTGGCCGGGAATGATCCGCGGCACTTACGGCGACCCTGAACATAAAAGAGTCAAGGAAGTTTACTTCGACCGTTTCCCCGGCAAGTATTTCTCCGGCGACGGCGCCAGCGTCGATGAAGACGGGGACTTCTGGCTGATGGGACGCATCGACGATGTGGTCAACGTCAGCGGCCACCGGCTGGGCACCGCCGAGATCGAGTCCGCTCTGGTTTCGCACGAGGCAGTGGCTGAAGCGGCTGTGGTGGGATTTCCGCACGACGTCAAGGGGGAGGCCATTTACGCTTTCGTCACCTTGCGCGAAGGGTACGACGGTTCCGACGACATGCGCAAGGTGCTGCGCGCCCACGTGCAGGAGGAGATCGGCCCGATCGCCAAACCGGACAAGATGCAGTTCACGCTAGCGCTGCCCAAGACCCGCAGCGGCTAGATCATGCGGCGCATCCTCCGGAAGGTCGCCGCCGGCGAGATATCGCCGGAAAGCCTGGGCGACACGTCGACGCTCGCCGATCCCGGTGTGGTCGCGGACATCGTCGCCGGCCGCATTTAAGCCACCCAGACAACAGCCCTCAAGTCCCGCCTCAGGCACGGCATTCCAGTTGATCAAAAATCCGATTCCAGCGTATTCAGAAAAATGGTGTAACGTCCGATAAGGGATTACGTTTTTATTCGGGTGCGCGAGACTGGTTTTACGGGTCTTGGGGAAGAGGGATATTCCATTGAGGGTACTAGCCGCATCACTCCGCCGCAAAGGCGGATTCACCGTCATCGAAATGCTGATCGCGATCTCACTGATGTTGACGGCGATCGTTCCCCTCGCGGTTCTGCTTTCCACCGGTTTAAAGACCACCGTCACCACCACCACTCGCATGTATGCGCGGCAGCTGGCCGCTAACGAGATAGACAAGATCAAAGGCCTGCATTTTGAGGCAGTTGGCCTCTCAGACGGGCTTTCCACTTTCAACCCGGCCGCCAACGGCCAGTCCCTCAGGCCCGAAAACGGCTTTGGGACCGGGGTTCTGCCGCAGGAGACCGTGGTTACCTATTCGGGAAATTCTTATACGGTGACGCGCGATATCCACAAACTGGTCAATAGCACCAGGCCCAACGCCGCCACCAAGGAAGTCATCGTCACTGTTTCCTGGACCAGTCCTTTGCCAGGGGATCAGGTGCAACTTTCGACTCTCATGGGCATGACCGATATGCCGGCCTCGTGATATGAGCACCCTCTGGTTAAAAAAGAGATTGACTATCGGGACTCCCGCGCGGGTCCGCTCCGAGCAGGGTGTCAGTCTGATCGAGCTAACCATCTCACTCGGTCTCATGACCGTGGCGATCGGCGCCATCACGGGCGTCCTCATCATGAGCTTCCGCCAGCAGAATGAGGTCAACGCCAATTTCCGCTCCGGGCTTGACGTCCATCAGGCGCTTTACGACCTTGAAAAACAGATCGCCGAAGCCAAGCGGACCGACAGCGAAGGGAACGCCCCGATATTCACGGCGGACGCGGTCGCCATCCCGGCGCAGGCGGGCGGCTGGACAGTTTACGAATACGCTGTGCCATACGGCGAAACGGAAAACACCATTCTCCGGAAGCAGGTCGCCAACAAGCCTGACGTCCTGCCCATGACTCCCGAGCCCACGGACAAGGCGCTGATCAATACTGGTGACGTCGAGATGGCTACCACTGACGAGCGACTCTCCATCGGTCAGCCGATCTTCACTTATTACGCCAATGACGGTTCCGAGATACCAGCGCCTGTTGTCAATACCCGAGACGTCCATGCAGTGAGGGTCTCGTTCATGGTTACCGTCACCAAGGCGAATGCCGTGCGGGAATCAGCTGTTTCCACAGTTCAAATCAATCTTCGCAATTACTAAGGAGGGCCATTGATGCGGTTGTATCACAGGGGCATGGATGAAGGGGGAGCGGCACTAATCATCGCTATCTGCGTCATCATGATCATGATGATCATCGGCGGCACCGTGATGTCCATGTCACTGAACAGCGATAAAACAGTCGCATTGGACCGCCATATCACCATGGCGCAAAATGTCGCCGAGGCCGGCGTTGATGACGTGATCGCGGTGACGGTAGCGAATTATAATTCCATCTATGGCAGCGGCCATTACCCGACGATGGCGACTCCGTTTTATGAGGGCGCCAACCACGGCCAGCAGCAGCTGAAGGATAAGGACGGCAATGTCCTGGGAAGCTACGAGGTCTACACCCAGGCTGATCCGGATCGCCCGGGAAATGTCCTCATCACCTCCCAGGGAAAGGATACCACCGCGAACGGCCCCGGCCGCACGGTGCGCGTATCCGTGAAATACACTCCTGATATATTCGATTATGTCTTGCTGCCTGGATCGCCAACTAACCAGGTAACTGCGACTTTCACGGCTCAGAACAGCTCTTACGGCGACCATCATGACGATGGATACCATGATGGGGACAGTCAGGAAACCGCCAACATCGCCATGGTCGGCAACATCGGCGCCAATGGCAGCATCGCCATCACCTCCACCCAGAGCGGAGAGCACTGGGGCGAGCACGAAGGCGACGATGATGACGACGACGATGAGGACCACGAACACGACCACAGCTATTATGAGAGTCCCGGCACGGTTTCATTCCTGTCTCGCGACGGACATAATGATTCAGCAAGTTATACCAACTACTTCACTGGTCAGCTGCCGTTGGGCAATCAGCCGGTTCGAGGCAATTCGGTCAACTTCCCGACGGTGACGCTCACCGGCGCACCGACGGTGAAAACAGTAGTGCTGCCTTCCAGTGGCAGCAGCTATACTGGTGGATGGAGCCGTTCCAGCGGCACCAAGGTCTGGAAGATAACGGCCTCCAACTTTCAGAACTCATACCGGAACTACAACGCCGTCAAACTCTCGGCGCAGGGTACGGACTACACGATTGAAATCGATGGGTCCTGCGGTTCTCCGGACATCACGCCGTCAGTCTGGCTGGAATATGGGAATGGCGGTAACTCTAACATCAGCAATCTCAATCTGGTCGGGCCGGGCATCCGCCTGATGCCAGTGAACGGCATCGCCATAATGGCTGACCGGGGTGCGATCTCCTTCACGAGCGAGGCGTTTGTCGGCAGGCTCGGCAGTGGGGCGCTGATCTATTCCAGCGGGACGCATGGCGCGACCTCGCTGACGGTCACCGGCAATCTGGCAATGTACGGCGCCATCGCGGTCAACGGTCCGACGACCTTCACCGCGGAGGGAACGGGTATCGTCCGCCATGATCATGAGCGCTCAGACGAACACGACAACGGTCACAGCACGGGTAATTGCTCCGGCAGCTATTCCGAAGATCATGAGTACGATCATTGGCATTCGGATCAGCATCACCGCACTTATGTCACGAACATCCAGATCGACTATGACGCGGCGTTCCTCGACAATAGCCATCACTACAAGCCGGATAACTTCTTCCAGTGGACCGGCTCCGGCAGTGTCCAGGCGATCAAGGAAAACTACGATGTAGTCTGATCTCTCAACAAACACGATCTGCCAATACGGCCGGGCCCAAGCCCGGCCGTATACTTTGCCTTAACTACTCCACCAGCAAAACAACTGCATACGGCCGTAAGCTAATCGCTGCCACATCGCGGGCCAGCAGCCTGGAGTGGATCATCGCTGGCGGCGGCTCGTCGCCGCCGCAGGATCTGGCCAGCAGCAGGAGAAATCCCGCGAATGCGATTATCAGCAACATAGCGCTGATAATAAGTATGCGTGTACTGAGCGGTGTGGGGATTCGATTCATGGTAGCGAGTAGCGAATTTTACCCTTCCTGCTTAGTTTGAGCCGTTATTATCCCTGTAAACACAGGGCATTTCCAGTATATTTATGAATCGCAGGTGGAAAATCTACCAAAATTTATCAGATATATATATTTTGACCACAAAAGAAATTTTTTATAAAAAAGTGGACAAAGCTTGTTGACATTCGTTTGTCAAGTTGTATTATTAGGTACCTGATTCGGTTGGGTATGTCTGTTTTTCCAAAAAGAAGGCCTTGAATATAGGCCTGATCAAAACTAGGGATGGGGGAAGGGATGAAAGTACGCATGCCAAATTTTAGATGGTTGTTAGTCCTCGCGATTGTGCCGATCGGGGTGATTCTCACCCTGGGCATATTCGCCGCATCGGCCTCCGCTTCGACTGACTCTGTTTCGCCCTGGGTCATCAAAATCGATCCCAAAGACATTCATGAGCCGGACACGGTGGATATCGATGCTGACTATCTGGACATGGAAAGCGGCATCGAGGTAGAAGAAGTAGCGCTCGAGGTTCCTGATGCTGTTGTATCCTCATGTACGAAGACATCCAACCATGTCAAATGCAAGGCCACTAATCTGAAGCACGGCGATCATGACGCGGTCGTTAAGGTTAAGGATAAAAGCGGTAACACCAGTAGCAGCTGCAAAAGATTCAGCTACGACAAGGTGGCCCCGGCAATCGGCAGCCTGACGGCCGATACCTCGGGCGTGTCTGTTAAGTTCTCCGATCCCGCTCCGTCCAGCGGCATTGCTTCAGTAGTGGTCACAGTCGACGGAAACGTCCTTAATTGCCGGGCGAACGGAACCGGTTGCGACGATGACCATGACGGGTATGACCATGACCACGATGGTTACGACAGCGACAATGACTCTTATGACGACGATCATGACGGTTACGATGACGATCACGATGGAAACGACGCTGATCATTCTGGCTACTACGAGGACTCGAACGGCGGTCGCCATGACTCTGACGGCTATTACCATGACAACGATGACGATCGCGATGGCGCGACTTCCGGCAGCTATACCTGCCCGTTATTGGGGAGCCTGGGCTGCGGAAGTCACCAGGTAGTCGTTACCATTACCGATAAAGCCGGCCACGTTACTACCGGCAATGCGGTCATTAATAACGGTGTCTGCGATCTCATAGCGCCGACCACGACTGATAACGCTCCCGCGGGTTGGCAGAACACCGATGTGAACGTTGCGCTGACCTGCACCGATAATGCCGGCGGCAGCGGCTGCGCTTCCACTTCATATGAAGTTGACGGCGGCGTCACCCAGACCGGTAACTCGGTCAGCCTGACGACCGAAGGCATTCACACCGTCGCCTATCGTTCCACTGATAATAACGGGAATGTCGAGGCTACCAAAACGGCCACGGTGATGATCGACAAGACGCCGCCGGCAGTGACTACTTCAGGTGACGCCACAGTTGAAGCCACCAGCCCGTCCGGCGCTGCGGTTGACTTCACTTCCAGCGCGACGGACGCTCTCAGCGGCGCTGGCCCGGTCAGCTGCGATACTGCTTCTGGAGCTACTTTCGCCCTGGGAGCTACGGTTGTGACCTGTTCCGCGAGCGACGCAGCCGGCAATAGCGGCAGCGCCAGTCTTACGATCACTGTTGTCGATACCACTCCACCAGCATTAACCATGCCGGCTGATGTGACGGCAGAGGCCACCGGTCCGGCGACCGCGGTGACTTTCGGCAGCGCTACGGCGACTGACATCGTCGACGGCGCGGATGCCGTGACCTGCAGCGCTGCTTCCGGCGATTCCTTCGCGGTGGGCGCCGCGACGGTGACCTGCTCCGCCACGGATGCCCATGGCAACTCCAGCTCGGGCAGCTTCACGGTGACCGTAACCGATACGACAGCGCCGGCTCTAACTCTGCCGGCTGACATGATCGTTCAGGCCACGGGCCCGACGGCTCAGGCTATATTCACCGCCACTGCTACCGATCTGGTCGACGGCACCGTTCTGGTTACTTGCACACCGGGAACGGGCGATTTCTTCCCGATCGGCACCACCTTCGTCAGCTGCTCGGCGACTGACGCCGCTGGCAACGTCTCCACCGGCACCTTCTCGGTGACGGTGTGCCAGAGCGGCCGGCCGCCGCTGAGCATCATCTGCCCACCGGTGGTCAATCCGAATGATCCGGCTCAGGACATAGCCTGGAAAGACAAGGCTAACCGGATCCTGACAATCAAATATACCTTCCGGAATGG
>Ga0172371_10008501_pt1 | contig 14370 bp, 9 predicted proteins | sample Lak12m_FD_114543 | JGI IMG/M metagenome (GOLD analysis project Ga0172371, IMG submission 114543) | Freshwater microbial communities from Kabuno Bay, South-Kivu, Congo - kab_022012_12m | ecosystem: Environmental > Aquatic > Freshwater > Lake | place: Democratic Republic of the Congo: South-Kivu... | reverse complement strand
TTATGATTGCCGCTACTGCGATTACGAAGGCCTTTGCCGCAGCCAGGCCAGGCCCGAGCGTTTAACGGGCGCGGGAAACGGCTGGCAAAGTGACGGCAATGACTGACAACGATCTGACCCGGGACCAGCTGCAGGCGATCACTACCCTTGAGGGAAATGTTTTTGTTGCCGCCGGAGCGGGATCCGGTAAAACCAGGGTCGTCACCGGGCGTTTCGTACACGCCATCGCTACGGGTTTTGCCGCAGTCGATCAGATCCTCACGATCACATTCACCAGAAAAGCAGCGGCAGAGATGATGCGGCGGATCCGCGACGATCTTCGGAAAGGCAATACGGTTACCGCCGACCTGACTGAAGAACAACAAGGCCGCATGAAGACGGCGTATCGCGATGTCGAGCGGGCTCAGATAAGCACGATCGACAGTTTTTATACAACCATACTGCGCGCCAATGCCCTGGCCGCGGAAATCGACCCTGATTTCAAAGCCATCAACGAATCCCAGGCCAGATTGATCCGGGAAGAGGTTTTCGATGTCTGCCTCAGGAAGCTCGTGGAGGCGGAAGGGGGTGAGGCGGTGGAGTTGATAACCGCCTATGATGCCGACCTCCGGGGCCGGCTGTATGAAATCCTGATACAGGCGTACGAAACTCTCCAAAGCCAGGGAAAACCGGTTACCCTGCCGCTGCCGGGCCGGCGGCAGCTCAAGCCGGTCGAACAGTCTTTGCGCGCAGCGGTAACATCGGCTCGAGAAGCTTTCTCGCGGTTGGGCAGTCCTACCGCAACTCAGGTTAAGGCCATGGACAAGCTAACCGGGATCGACGGCGCCTTGGCGGCAGTAAGCCCGGCGGATCGTGTTCGTCTCGCCGATTTTGAGATCAGACCGGGCAAATGCGGCGCCATCAAGGATGTACTGCTGCAAGTAGAAGCCGCTCGCGAGCTCTTTGTGCAGGTGCTCAGGTCGGAGTTGGCTGCAAAGACCCTCGAGCTATTCCAAAAATTGCTGGGTTCCTTCGATGAACTGTATAGCAGCGAAAAACGCAGGCGCGGTGTCCTGGATTTCGCCGATCTGAGCATTCTCACCAGAGATTTGCTACTTCACAACGAAAATATTCGCCGGCGGGTCGCCGCGCGTTTCAGGTTGATCATGGTGGATGAATTTCAGGACACTAATCCGCTGCAACATGAGATCATCGAGTTGATCTCCGATAACAACCGCTTCGTCGTGGGCGATGAAAACCAGGCCATCTATGGTTTCCGCAATGCTGAGGTAGCGCTCTTCCAGAAGGAAAAAGAGCGGGCGCGGGACGGCGGTTATCTCATCGAGCTTACTGAAAATTTCCGCAGCCAGAGAGAGATTCTGGATTTTGTGGATTTTATATTCGATCGGGACGATATGCTGGCGCCTGGGTACATGCGCCTGGAGCCGAAGGCCGCTGGTGTGCCCGAAGAGGAGTTCCGGGTTGAGGTGATCCTGGTTGATGAGCGGCGAAAAAGCGGTGCCGAGGGGTTGCAAAAGGTGGCGGGCAGCATAACCAGGCCGGCGGAAGCTCAGCTGATCGCCGAACGGCTTGTCGAGCTGTTCGCGGAGGGATATTCACCGGGTGATGTTGCGATTTTAATCAAAGCCAGAACCGACGCAGACATCTATCGTAACGCCCTGTCCCGGGCGGGAATCGAAAATTATTTTGCCGTCGGGAGCAGTTATTTCGGCAAGCTTGAACTTATTGACACGATCAACATGTTCAAGCTTGTTATCAATCCATGTGATGACCTGGCCCTGATCGGCGCTCTCCGCTCGCCGTTGGCAGGTCTGAGCGATGACGCCCTTTATTGGCTGCGAAACCATGACGGGGAGTCAGGCGGACAGCCGCACAAGGGTCCGCTCTGGGAAGCGGTCGGCGAGCAGTCGGCTCTCCAACTCATGGATGCCGATGACCGCGTCCGGCTCGAGGGATTCGTCTCAGGACTCAATGCCATCAGGCGCGTCGCCGGCAGAATCTCGCTGGGAAGCCTGGCCCGCAGAATCATCAATTTTAATGACTACGCTGCCCGTATTGCCGCGGGCCACAACGGTAAACAAAATCTTGCCAACCTGTTGAAACTGCTGGACCTGGCAGCGGAATTCGAAAGCTCATGGGGGAATGACCTGGTTGAGTTCACGGAGTTTCTGGACCACGAGAAGGAAGTCGACTCCCGGGAGATCGAAGCCCCAACCGAGGAAGAGGGAGTGAAGGCCGTGCGCATCATGACCATGCACAGTGCCAAGGGTCTGGAATTTCCTCTGGTTGTGCTGCCCAAGCTGCAGTCTCCCAGCAAACGAAATAATCCCGTTTTGCGGCTCGACAGGAGCGGTGGCGATCGGATCGCACTGGAATATAAAGGCAACGACGGCGCAGACGGAAAAGCATTCGATTACACGGTATTGAAAGATGAAGAGGAACAGCGCGAGTTGCAGGAATTGAAACGCCTGGGATATGTAGCCAGGACCCGCGCCCGCAGGCATTTGATCCTGACAGGGGTAGCTCCGGCCGACAGATTGCCCAAATCTGACAGGAAGGACCAGCTGCCATTTAACTGGATTCGCTCTTCCCTGAACCTCTCCTGGGACCGGGACGATAAATTTGGCAATGCCGATCGGGCGGAAACCGCGGACGGCGCTGGTGTAAGGCTAAATATTTGTGTCGACCCCGAAGCTGTGGCGTCAAGGTATCTACAGGCCGGCGTCGCCGGCAACATGCTCATTCCAGAAGCTGTAAACCCGGGGGTCAATCAGATGCCGGCTGGCGCCAGCTTTGTGCCGCCGGCAGTATCGCCAACGGCCCTGGATACTTTTCGCGCCTGTCCCCGACGTTTTTATCTGGAAAACGTTCTCCATGTGACCGAATTATTCGAGACTGGTGCAACCGCAAGGACTAACGCCAGGGAAGCAGTGCTCTCACCTGCCGAAATGGGTACGCTTGTCCACAGTCTTCTGGAGACCGATATGCCGTTTTCTGGATCGCAAACCTTGACGGAGAGTCTCATCGCAGAACGGGCGGCGGAAATATTTGGCCCGGAAACAGGGCTGACGCAAGCAGACCGCAAACAGGTGGCCGTATTTATCTCGAGGTTGGGATCATTACCAGTATCTGCCGAGCTCAAACATGCTGCTGAAGCCGGTAGTCTGCAAAGAGAACTCTCTTTTGCGACGCTGGTGGGTCAGACCATTCTCCAGGGAAAGATCGACGCATTATGTCCGGTCGATCCTGGCTCCATCAACAGCGGTGACGAACAGGGTAGCGATTTCAGCGCCGCCGGTACTCTTGTTGTCGACTATAAAACCGGGGCGCCCGGTGAGGGCCGCACACCCGCTGAGGCCGCGCAAACCTACAGGATGCAAGTGATTTCTTATGCGCTGGCAGCGGGACGGATGCGAGCGGGACCGGTCAGGGTCGTCCTGGCGTTCCTGGGCGGAAACGCCGCGGTGGAATTCGCGGAGGAATTCGCGGCGGCAGACATCCCCGGGCTGGAGGCCTTATTACAGGGCGTCATCGATAAGATGGCCGATGGCTCTTTTCCCGCTCTCGACAAACCCGATGAGCACAAATGCGGTTTGTGTGCGGGTGGTCCTAACGGCGCCCGGCTATGCATTCGCGCTTAGTAAGGTCCTTCGGCTCCAGCCTCAAGAACGAGGTCCACAACCTGCGGCCGCGTCAATTTAAGGAAATCCTCACCGGACATTTTTACCGAATCACGGTGCGTGCCCCCGGCAAAGATGATCTCATCAGCCTGCTCGAGCCGCTGATCCAGGTAAACCGGCGCGCCAAAAAGGTCACCCAATGGCGGCACTGCTCCCAGTTCCAGATCGGAAAACTCGTCACCCATCTCCTCTTCAGTCGCTAGACGGGCGTGGTTATCGCCCATAATGTCCCGAAGCTTGTGGAGGTCGATCCGCTCCGATGCGGGCAAAACAGCTAATGCCTCTTCACTGTGAGCCTTGATGACCAGCGTCTTGGCCACGTGACCGGTAATCACGCCCACCGCCCGGGCTTCCTCGGCAGTGCTGAAAGTTTCCCGGTGGCTAACTACCTCATAGGCCATTCCCTGATCATCCAGGTACTGCTTGATTTTACCTGCAAGTCCCATAGTTCCTCCCTGGATGGTTTATGGGCCAAAGTTACCCGCAGGAGGTGAGTTTAACACCTGCCCGCTGTGGGAAATTTATCTATCCTTCGTTTCCCTTTAGATAAAGGCAGTCGCGGCCGATTGGCGAAGTAATCATAGGCGCTTCCACCGGACCAACCGGGAGAGATCTTTTGACCACAAAATATGCTGATAACGGCACCGGTAGTTCAGCAGGCAGCTTTCAACCCCGCACGCTCGTTTCCGCCCTCGGTATCGAGACGATTCATGACACCATAGCCTCATATATTGATTATCTGGAAACAGCTGTTGCTGTTTTCGAGCGGGACGGAACACTGATCGGCAACATGCTCACCGGTAACAGATATTGCCGCCTGCAGATCGAGGCGATTGAAAACGATAATGACGGCGGTGCGGCGCGAGGCTTCAGGGATTTCTATGGCCAGGCCGTAGAGGCGGTCGTATGCAGCGGTCAGCTACAGGTGATCACCGGCGCCGGCATGACCATCTGCGCCTGCCCGGTTACTGGTTTGAACAATGTGGCCGGGGTACTGATAGGCGTGGTCTCGGCGCCGCCCGAGGATGACAGCATAATCAGGCAGATCGCGAAAAATACGGATATCGATTTCGACCTACTTCAGGCTGCCGCCAGAGAGGCGGTAAGGCAGCCGGACAACATTTACGCGGCGGCCCGCCGGCACCTGTCAAGATTGGCAGGCACTATCGGCCGTCTCTATGTGGATTCCCTGGTGCGAGAACTGGCTGTTTCCGAAGCTGGTGCGTGTGACCTGGAGTTGGCGACGACACGCGAACTAGATAAACGCATACTCAACAGCATGGCCGAGGGCGCGTATACGCTGGACCTCGATCGTAACTTCACCTATCTGAACGCCGCTTCCGAGAGGATCACGGGATACAAGCCGTTTGAGCTGATCGGGAAAAATATTTCCGTACTGATACCTGACGATCAGATGGGGATATTGAAGAAGATGATAGCCAGACGGAGTGAAGGATTTGTGGACCATTATGATCTCGACCTGATCCGTAAGGACGGTGGCCGGGTTACCATAAATCAGACAGTGTCTCCAATACTGGTCAACGAAGAAAACATCGGCGTGGTTGGCGTCGCCTTCGACGTTACCGAACAACGTTACCTGCGGGCGCGACTTGAACAGCAAAACCAGAGGCTTAACCTGCTTCAGACCGTCATCAAGAAAAGTGTTTCCGGTCTCGGACGGGGCCACGCTTTAAAAACCCTCGTGGACGAGGTCGCCGCAACCTTTGGTTACGATCTGTGCAATATCTTCATGCCCGCAAAGGATGCCACCAAGCTTCAGATTGTTGCGAGCCACGGGTACGAGGAAGATTTCCTGCGGGACATAAATTCCGGTGACACCTTTGCTTATGAAAATGCCCATGTCGGGACGATGCCGGCCATGGTCGCTTTTCTGCAAGGAAAACAGGAGGTTTTGCACGACGTCAGTGGAGAGACAACCGAGCAGCAGCTTTCGGCCGCAGCCAGCAAGTACGATTTCACCTCCATGGCGGCGACCCCGCTCGAGTATAGGGGAGAGCGGCTGGGATCCCTGGTCGTCTACACCCGCGATGTTCATGAATTCAGCGATGAGGAGCTGAAATTCTTGTCCAGTATCGCCGCTCAGGCATCTACGATCGCCGGCAGTACTCTTGTTTACGATCAATTGATGCAGTCTGAGGAAAGATATCGCGAGCTCTACGATTCGGCTGCCGACTGGATGTACACGCTTGATGGGAATGGAATCATCAGCAACTGCAATAGCACCATGGCGCGGGCATTGGGACTTCCCAAGGAAAAGATTATAGGCAGCTATATTTACGATTTTGAGATTGAAGCGGATCGGGAAAGTGCGCGGGAAGTGTTAGCGGCATTCGGCAGGCAGAGTGAAATCGGTATGGCTTTTACCGCTGAGCGTACATTTATTACTATCAATGGCTCGACGGTGATAGTTGAGGTTCACGCCATTTCCCTTCCCGATGAAGCTTCCGGTAATTTCCAGTGGCGGGCGGTAGCCCGCGATGTCACCGACAAGAAAGAGGTGGAAGCGCGCTTCGCACTGATGGCTTCGGCGATTGAGAATACTCACGAATGTGTTGTTATAACGAATCTTAAGGGGGACATCATCTCAATAAATGAAGCCGGCGCTGAAATGTTCGGTTACGACCTGGAAGAGATGGCCGGTATGCGCTTCAACGAACTCTGGTCGGATGAAAATCCGGATGAGCTGAAGGCAGAGATTCTGAAGGAAACCATGGCTGATGGATGGGAGGGCACATTACTGCAGCGGCGCGCGGATGGTTCCAGCTTCCCGGTTTATGGGTCATCATCGCGCGTTGATGACCAAAGTGGCAATCCCATGGCGCTGGTTTGCATCGTCCGGGATCTTTCGGTCGAACAGCGCATGACTACCGAGATTTTGCGGCGCAACCGCGAGCTGGCGGTGTTAAACGCAGTCGCGGCTACAACCGCCGGCTCGCTAGACCTCGATTCGATGCTGCAGGCATCGCTCGGCTCGGTAATGGATTCGATGAACTATGATTCCGGAGTCATCTATCTGATGACAACGGACGGCCAGGCGATCGAGCCACACGCGGAGAAGGGCATGCCTGATGAAATGATAAAGTTCTTACATCGCATCAAAATCGGCGATGGTTATGCAGGCGTCGTCGCCGCCAAAGGCACTTCCCTGTTCGCCGACGATACAATTAGTAGCCCCATGCGCCTGAACTCCCTGCCAGACAAGTCCTGGTTTGAGTCGTTTGGTGGGGTGCCTCTGGTATCGAATGACAAAATCATGGGTGTAATGATGGTGGGCACAATCGCGCATCACGATTTTGACGATACCGAAAAACAATTACTGGAATCAGTTGGCAAGACCATCGCTGTCGCAATCGATAATGCACTGCTTTTTGATGACGTTACCCGCAGCCGTAACGAATGGGAAGCCACTTTTGATTCCATGACCAACAGTGTCTCCATCCATGACCGTTTTTTTACAATTCGTCGCGCCAACAGCGCTCTGGCAAAGCTCCTGGGGACGACTACGCAAGATTTAGTAGGACAGAAGTGCTATGAAGTCTTCCACAAAAGCAGCGCGCCGCCAGTGCTCTGCCCGATGGTCAACTCCCTGCAGGATGGCTGCAGTCACGAGGCGATCATCGACGAAACCGACATGGGAAGCATCCTGAGTATATCCGCTGATCCAATCTTCGACAGCGAAGGCAGCGTCATCGGCATCGTCCACGATGTTCGCGACATAACCGAACAGGAGCAGTTGCGTGAACAATTGACCCAATCGGAGAAGATTCGCGCTCTAGGAGAAATGGCCGGAGGCGTCGCCCACGATTTCAATAATTTCCTCACGGTTATCATGGGCAATGCACAGCTGTTGATGAGTCAACTCGAAACGAAGGAACTGGATGGCGACTTCAGAAATTCGCTCGAGAGTGTGCAGCGGGCGGCGACGGATGCGGCTGAAACAGTTCGTCGCATCCAGGAGTTCACAAGGGTGCGAACCGCCCGCAGCTTCACTACCGTGGAGCTGAAAAAAGTTTTGATCAATTCCATCGAAATGGCTCGGCCACGCTGGCGGGACGAAGCGTCGGCCCGCGGGGTGAAGATCGAACTGCACTCCGATCTTTCTGATCTGCCAAAGGTTAACGGTAATGAGTCAGAACTGTGTGAGGTATTCATGAATCTCTTGCTGAACGCGGTCGATGCTCTGCCCGAGGGCGGCAGTATCGATTTGACTACCAGCATGGATAAAAGTGGAGAATGGATCGCCGTTAGCCTTGCCGATGACGGTCACGGCATGGATGATGACATCAGCAGGCGCATCTTCGAGCCATTCTTTTCCACCAAGGGCGTGGGCGGCAGCGGTTTAGGGCTAAGTGTGGCGTATGGCATCATCCAGCGGCACGGCGGTGATATTACCGTCAAGAGCAAAAAGGGAAAAGGAACGCAGTTCACCGTGCACCTGCCTGTACCCAAGAAAGCAGATCTATTCAAATCCGTGGCTGCGGAAACAAGCGGCCGGCAAGTGCTGCCCTCCCGGGTGCTCGTTGTCGATGATGAGCAATTGATCCGGTCGCTGCTTGGTGACATGCTGGAAAGCATGGGCCATAGCTGCAAGGCGGCCGGCTCCGGTTCCGAAGGTCTGGAACTGTTTGCCCAGGCTTCAGACAGAGGTGAGCCGTTTGACCTGGTCATAACCGACCTGGGAATGCCGGAGATGTCGGGTTGGGAAGTGATTGACGCACTCAAGCAAAGCTCGCCGGCAACGCCGGTGGCGCTGATCACCGGCTGGGGCGACCAGCTCTCATCCGAGAAGATGAGGGAGAGCGCTGTCGATACTGTCATCGCCAAACCGTTTAAAGTAGAGGACATCCGCAACCTGTTGGCGAAAGTCTTGGCGTAATCGCGCCCTGGGTTGCAGCCTGCCCGCGAATGAAATCCTGAGGTCGATGTCTGCTCGTGGTACAGTCGTTCTGAACACCATGAAAGGTCTATTGGAGGAATATTGAGAATCGGTTTTGACGCCCGGTTTATCGCCTGGAAGGGAGTCGGTACATATTCCCGCAATCTGCTCAAACAGTTTTCCCAGGTGCCGGATCTGGAGGTTGTCTGCTTCTACAATGATGAAACCAGGGAGCGGCTGCCATCGAGCGATAATTTCACCATGGTACGCCTGAATGAGGAGGTCTTTTCTTCTCGCACTCTCAACAAAATCGGCGGGGTAGTCAACAAATCAGAGTGTGAATTGTTCCACACACCTTACGTGGTGGCGCCAGGCAACCTCAATTGTCCGCTGTTGGTGACGGCACATGACATTATCCCCCTGCTTTTTCCCAAGTCGATCCCAAGTTTCCGGCAGCGGCGGGTCTATCGGGGCCTGCTGGCGGACGCAATCCAGAAGGCCGATCACATCATCACGGTCTCGACGGTTTCGCAATCGTACCTGATGGCTCATTTCAATCTGCCCCTGGGCAAAGTTTCGGTAATCCTGGATGGAGTCGGTCATGAGTTCGGCCCGCGTAGCGAGTCCGAGATCAAAGCCGTAACCGCGAAATACAAAATCGGGCAACCAAATATTCTGTGGCTGGGAGAGTTTGTGGCGCACAAGAATGTGGGTGTGCTGGTGAGCGCTTTCGCGGCCCTGTCACAAAAAATCCGGTCACATTACAAACTGGTGCTGGCCGGCGAAAAAGGTGGCGACTGGCAGGAAGTGAAGAAGGAAGCCGCCCGGCGCGGTGTGGGCGATCTCGTGGTGATTCCCGGTTTCATCGCCGAGCCCGATCTGCCGGCGCTCTACTCGGCGGCCGATCTGTTTGTCTATCCGTCGCTGTATGAGGGTTTTGGTCTGCCGCCCCTTGAGGCGATGGCCTGCGGCACACCGGTGGTCTGCTCGAACTCATCGAGTCTGCCCGAGGTCATCGGCGATGGTGGTCTACTGGTGGCGCCAAGATCGGCGGCGATCAGCGCCGCCATCACCGAGGTGCTGACCAACGACAACTTGAAGCAACGGCTGCGCCGCCGTGGACGCGAACGCGCGGTATTGTTTAGCTGGGACACAGCGGTGGCCAAGACTCTGGATCTTTACCGGGAGCTGGCGCGGTAACCGGCAGCTGAAACAATCCAGCCTCGACGTGACACGTTTTCCAGTGAAGTGACCCTCGGGTATAATTAGACCGCAAGCGGGAATAACGCTCCCGCACTTACCTCAAGCCGACGTAGCTCAGCTGGTAGAGCAGCTCACTCGTAATGAGCAGGTCTGCGGTTCGACTCCGCACGTCGGCTCCAGTAAAAATCCTAAACGCGTCCGTCGTCACACCTCACCTTTCCTCTTGCCAGCGACGCAAAGATCCCCCCGAAGCAGAGGCACGTAAAAATAATGAAGGCGACCCGCGTACTCTTGAGGAACAACGGGTAAGTGTCCGGCGTAATCCGCGTGCCACCGATGTAAACCGCAAAGAGGAGCATGGCGATGCCCATGCTGAAACTTTGTCCAATCGTGCGCATCGTACCTAGCGCACCCGAGGCAACACCGAAATATTTCTTCCCCACCGAACCCATGACCGCGTTGGTGTTCGGCGATGAAAACAGCGCAAAACCCAGCCCCAGGATCATCAGGTCGGGAATAAGCAGTGCCAAACTCGTGTCTTCTCCCAGAAAAATGAGGAAGAACAGACCCACCGTCGTCACGGCCATGCCGGCCGAAGCCACAAAGATCGGTTCGATGCGGTCCGACAACTTGCCTGCAAACGGTGAAAGCGCCGTCATCACCAGCGGCTGAGGCACCAGGACAAGACCGGCCATCAAGGGGCTGTACCCTCTCGTATATTGCAGGTACAGGCTCAGCAGAAAAGTGACGGCGAAAGTGGCGTTATAATTGATCAGCGCCGCCAGGTTGGAGAAAGCAAAGACGGTGTTGTGCCTGAAGAGGCTGATATCGAGAACCGGGTGCTCAACCTTCCCTTCCCACCAGACGAAGGCCACAACGCAGGCGGCGCCGAGCACCAGCAGTGTCACCCCTACAGCGTGCATCTCCGGTACCTGTGTCAGGCCGTAGACCAGTGAAATCAGCATGATGCTATAAATCACCGAACCGGCAACGTCGAACTTCTCACCCCTGGCGCCGGCCCACTCACCTTTGAGCTTAAAGAAAACCAACGCCAGCGCCGAGAGCCCCAGCGGCACGTTAACCAAAAAGACGCTGCGCCAGGTCAGATAGTCGGTGAGGAAACCGCCAATGAATGGCCCCAGAGACAGCCCCAGATATACGGCAGAGACATTGATGCCGATGGCCCGGCCACGTTCCTGCGGCGGGAATACCGAAGTGATGAGGGCGACACCTGTGCCCATGATCATCGCCGCGCCGATGCCCTCGACCATGCGGGCGGTAACAAACATGGCCGCGGAGTTCGAGACCGCCGCAATCAGGGATGAGGTCACGTAGATAACCATGCCGTACATGAAAACTTTCTTGCGTCCGTGGATGTCGGCCAGCCGTCCGAACGGCACCAGGAACATGGTCGCCGCCAGCAGGTATGCGGTCGCAAACCAGCTGAGCACAACAGCGCTGACCGCGAACTGACCGCCAATTACTGGTATGGCGATGTTTACCGCCGAAATCATGAAGGGCGCCAGGAAGGAGCTGAGCGTTGCTACCGCCAGTGTGATCTGTTTCTCGGCGGCGCTGCTTGCCGGTGGCATTGGTGGGCCAGTCGGTGCGCCCGGCCGTGGAGCAGTTTGCGTTGCATCTTGAGGCGTTGCCGTTCGGTCCGCTGCTGCCTTTGATTCATTCATGAAGCCAGTTTAATGTGAGCGGCGCCGGAAAACCAAGAAATCACAAAGGCACATTTTCCCTATTCCAGTTGCCTCAACCAGACATTTACCCTATAGTTACTCTAGTCCGCCGGTTAGCGGGCGTTAATAATGGTTTGAAGTGCTTGGCTGATTGTTTAAGGCAGTTGTAGTGCTCTTACCACGGGAATTGGTGAGAGGAGGAATTAACTTGCCAGAAGGAACAGTCAAATGGTTCTCCGATCAAAAGGGCTTCGGCTTTATTGAGCAGGAGAACGGGAGCGATCTGTTCGTGCATTTTTCTGAGATTCAGAGCGATGGTTTCAAGACCCTTGCCGAAGGCCAGAAAGTGTCTTTTGAAGCTGCTGAAGGTCCCAAGGGGCCGCAGGCCACGAACGTTACTCCGATAGCTTAGTTTCCCATGAGGAATCCAAAGGGGGCCCTCCGGAAGGAGGGTCCTTTTATATTGACCAAAGTCGTGGGAAAATATCGCGACAAGTACATCGCAGGGAAGTCACGCATGAAACTCAACAAACTGCCCGAGCTGAGAATCGGCGACCTGAAAGCCAAGCTGCCCATCATCCAGGGAGGCATGGGCGTGGGCATTTCTCTCGCCGGACTTGCCGCCGCCGTAGCCAATGAAGGCGGCATCGGTGTCATTGCAGCACCCGCGATCGGCATGCACGAGCCCGATTTCTTCTCCAACTATCTCGGCGCGAACATCCGTGCCCTGAAAAAGGAGATCCATAAGGCCCGGGAGATGACCAAGGGGATCCTCGGCATCAATATCATGGTGGCCCTCTCGAACTACGCTGACATGGTAAAAAATTCGGTCGCCGAGGGAATCGATATAATTTTTTCGGGCGGTGGTTTGCCGCTAGACCTTCCTGAGTTGCTGAACGGCAACAAGAAGACCAAGCTGGTACCGATCGTTTCTTCCGGGCGCGCCGCCAGGATCATCTGCAAACGTTGGGGCGAGCGCCATGGGCGGCTGCCGGACGCGGTTGTCGTTGAAGGTCCGCTGGCGGGCGGCCATCTCGGGTTCAAGCCGGAGGAACTCGATGATCCCAAGAATGCCCTGGAGAAGCTGGTTCCCGAGGTCATCGCCGAGATCAAGCCATTTGCCGAAGAGTATGGCGTCAATATCCCCGTGATCGCAGCCGGTGGTATTTACACTGGTGCGGATATTGCCAGATTCATCGGTCTCGGAGCGGCCGGTGTGCAGCTCGGCACCAGATTCGTCACCACGGTCGAGTGTGATGCTGACGAAAAGTTCAAACAGGCTTACATTGACGCAACACAGGACGACATGGTCGTTATCAAGAGTCCGGTGGGTATGCCCGGTAGGGCTGTCCGCAACCAGTTTCTCGACGACGTCAGCGAAGGAAAGAAAAAACCATACAAGTGTCCCTATCACTGTATCCGCACCTGTGATTATGCGGAAAGTCCGTATTGCATCTTCTTTGCCCTGACGAACGCAGCCCGAGGCAAGCTCAAACATGGTTTTGCCTTCGGTGGCGCCAATGCCTGGCGGGCCACGGAAATCATCACCGTGCACGAGTTGATGGAGAAACTGGTGCATGAATATGAGGCTGCGGATAATGTAGTTACCGCCTAGCCGGTTAGCAAGATTAAATCCTCGCATCGCCGCTGTTTCAGCCGCTCCCGTAACGGGAATCTCCTATGTAAGAAGTAAATCAGGAACACGGTATTGCCGCACGTCGGCAAGCATAAGGAGATGATGGTGATGGCGGCTACAGCAACAGTTTTTCATATCCTTCCGGGCAAGACGCCGGAATGCCTGGAGTTCAATCGGATCGTGACAGGCGACCGGCATGCCGACCATGAGGCATCTCGTTATCGGCTGGGCATTACCCTCGAACGTGCATGGGTTGAGACGACCAACGCAGGTGATGTGTTGATCCTCTATTACGAAGCAGAAAACCTGGAGCGGGCGTTTCAGCTATTGACTGAATCGAACGACCCCTATGATCTGTGGTATAAGGAACGATTTCTCGCGATCACTGGCGTGGACCTGAATCATTTCGAAGCCTTTGAGCCTGGCGAGCTAGTCTTCGAATCACCACATCTGGATTCGACCGGACCCGTGGTGCCGCTGGCGACGGTCTTGCCGGTTCGTCCGGGGTTGAAAACGGAATGGCGTCAATGGCTTGAGGATCTGAATGTCTCGCACGCAAAGGAGTTTCGCGCCCATCTCGAGCGCTACGGCTTTACCGTTGAGCGTTTCTTCCTGCAGTTGACGCCAAGGGGACCGATGGCGATCCTCTATGCCGAAGGAGCGGATCCGGCCGGCTCGATTGCCAGTTTTGCTCGTTCGAATCATCCCTTCGATGCTTGGATGCGAGAAGAAATGCTGTATCTCAATGGCATCGACTTCATCCGGCGCGCAACGGCGCCGCCGCCCGACCTCGTGCTTGACTGGAAAGCCAAACCAAAGCGGGTTGCGGCATAACGGTCAATTTGCAGGCAGTGCGTGACTTTCCGGCATGAACGGGAGGAATAAAAACTCGCGCCTTTGGTGCGGGTTTTTATTTTTGTGGAAAAACAGGATTTACGGTTCCGAGTTTGAAATTTGTCCCGAGGTGATATTATATAGACGCACCGCTTCATGTCATGGTAGTTCCGCAGGGAGGCAGCATGGAATGTTATCTATGCAAGCACTGCAAGGCAATTACCAACTTTCCATTGACCGGTTCGTGCGAAGAGTCGCCGACGGGCGAACACGAATGGGTCTCTGGAGAAATGGTCGCGGACAAAGTGCTGATGGACTGGGAACAGAACCCGGATTCATTGAGTTCGGCGGCCAACTGAAACTGCTCCAAGCAGTACTGCGATAAATTCATCGCCTAAAATGAGCCAGTGGGGCAAGTCAGTCTCTGTCTGGCTC
>Ga0172371_10008500_pt1 | contig 14371 bp, 19 predicted proteins | sample Lak12m_FD_114543 | JGI IMG/M metagenome (GOLD analysis project Ga0172371, IMG submission 114543) | Freshwater microbial communities from Kabuno Bay, South-Kivu, Congo - kab_022012_12m | ecosystem: Environmental > Aquatic > Freshwater > Lake | place: Democratic Republic of the Congo: South-Kivu... | reverse complement strand
TGTTCGCCAAAAACACGAGTTCAGTCAGCGAAGAGGAACTCAAAATAACTAACCAACTCTTCGAACAAATGGCAACGTGGGAACACTCCGATCAAATAGGAGCCGATAGTTAACAAGAATACAAGGGATAAATGAAGTCGGCTTGAATATTTTCTGGATAACCATGAGTTATTTCTGTAGAATATGCGAATTTATTTTATTACCCGTTTATATTCAGGTAAATTAAAAATCTTGAAAGAAATTTTTTAGAGTTACATAGAATCTCTCTCCCGTAAAAGTTATGATAAATCACTTAATCATTGTATCTAGTATCTTCAACTTGCTCATGGAAGCTTTTTTAACAGATAGTTCCAAAGCCAAGGTTCTTCTATGAGTTTTAGAGTACCCTGCTTACCAAGCGTCTCAATAATTCTTTGATCTGCTTTTATAGGCCATTGTTTATACCATCTATATCTTACTTTTATTTGATGGGCAAACGACAGCAAGCCCGAGTCATTGAACACGTACTCAGGGTCATCATTTACTTCAGCGATACCAAAAATCCTTGACTTAGAATATACGATGAACACATCATTCTTTTTAATGTCGTTTTTGAATCGCCATAATTGATTGTTGACGTATGGAACATTTGTTTTTTTGTCTCTGTTCCTGTCCCATTTTTTTGCCGCTAAGATAACAGCTCCACGCAGATCTTCCATAGTCTTGAATTTCTTTAGACTACCAACTTCATTTCAGCCAATCGCAACTACACCTTCACCATCTTCATCGATTGTTTGAAGCCATTCATCTTTCCAACAATTGGCGTCTCTACCTGGAGCTATTTTCCAAACGTTGTTTAATCTGATTGATGAAAGCCCATGTTTTCGTTGCATAGGTGAGGGCATGTTATCCTCATCCAGACTTTTATATGAGCTCATAAGGACTTTCTTTGAATAATGTTTCTCATATTTTTGAACATCCTTCCGCTTCAATAAAGACGCGGGGTCAAAGTAATAAGAGAAAAAAGTCTCCGTGTCCTTTAATAACTTAGGTTCGGGGTCCTCGATAAGGATATTAGCTTCAGCGTTCCCACTCTGTGCTGCTACTGTAAGGTTTGCAGATCCAACGACAATCGATATTGGGTTTCCATAGAAAATCATTAATTTTGGGTGAAAACCAGGGTCATCCCATTTCTTTACTAAGACTTTATCATTTTTTGAAAGTTCAAGTAATGCCTTGGCTGAGATTTTATCCGTGATAGAGTGCCTTGTTGATAGACCAAATACAATTCTTACCAAGCCATTTTTCTCAATTAGAGAGTCAATGCCTTTCTGAATTGTTCGCAGTCCACCAATCTTGACATAAGCCATTGCTATATCAAGACGGTGGGACCTATGTGCTAACCAAACTATTTTGTCTGCAAGAGCTGGACCGTCTAAGAATTCGACCTTCATTTTTCCACCCAGTTTCTAAAATCAATATGCTCTTTGAAGTATTTAGTATGTATTGAAGCTCGATTTTGAAGAGTGAAACCTCTGGTTTCCCTTTTTTCCCTTCCTTTGATTCAGTCAACGCATTCTCCTCTTTTCCCTCACGGGGCCGCTCTAGGCTAATGGCAAATGGCAGGCTCTCCAGGATTACCTGTTTTGGTGATGACAATGCAGATACTCAACGGAAAGGAAAGATAAAAGCCATAGAGAGGATCAGGACTTAGGGCTAGAAGAATATGAAGCTGGGATTTATTTCACGACATTTCTTACATTATTCACATGAAAATACCGTTAGTAATCAGAGTTACACTGAACTTATTATGACTTCAAAATTTTACTAGTAAATAGGTGTTCGATCCCCACTCCCCACTATTAAAATAAGAATAGTACTGTTTCTACTAGGCCAAAGCAACAACGTCATAACATCGCTCCACGTGGAGCAAGGCGTTGTCAAAGACTAAAGCGAAGTATCCGGCGAGTTGATGAGGGGTTATGCGCAACCAACCTTATATTGGCAGATTTGATTAAACATTGTTGGAGGCAATGATATGAGCAAGAAGAAAGCAATTAAAGGGATTGTTGGTGAACTCGATCTAGGTAAGGGCCCATTCCTCACATTAGACATGCCTCGCCATCCCGACGAAGCCAGCATGTCCTTTAACCTCGAAGCAATTTTACGTCACGAATTTTTAGGTAAAATGATCCTCATCAGAGAAGACTCTGGAGAAGAACCAGAGGACTTGGATTTACTCTCGGAAAATGATCTTGCTAAGAGCTATGGAGTCATTTAAAATTTAATAATTTTTCTCCGTCTTTTCCTCTAGCTCCTTGAGGGCCTTCCATAGGGTTTGGGCTGAAGCAGGCACCTCTGGAGAAGTTCATCGAGGGGCGCCTAATCGCCTCTAAATAACGCATACGCAGAAATCACCAGAGCCCCAACTATCTGTACCGGGTCAGGTGTGAATATTCTGATTAGGTATTGTCCCATCAGATCGAGTAGGATTTGTGAGTCTTGCGGCGCCCCTATGAAGGCTTGGGAGAGCCAAATTGATTCTTGAAAGGCTCCGAACGCTAGGTATATTGCTATCATTTTTGATACGATACCTTCAACCATCAAGTTGTTTTTACAAAGGGATGAATATAAACAATATTGCGTGGGTCTTTTCTTATAACTCCTTGAGAGCCGCTGTACTTCGCTTACTAGACCAACCAAATTCTTCTCGTAACATCTCAATTCTGAAGAGATATCTGTGTGTTCTTCTTCACTAAAGTCCTTCTCATCATACTCGGAATGTAATTACAAGATTAATCTGCTAACACTTCAATCATAGAATTATCGAAAAGGAACTTTTGGAACTGAGCTTCCGAATTCATGACCTCTGGGCGTGTTGCTCAACACGACCATCATTAAAAACAATCTTCATTTATATTCCTCCCTCAATCCGAGCGCGCAGAGCTCTTTTTCTTATATATTTTCACCCCATCTTCTCCAAGTACCCATTCTCTTGTTTCACTATTTCTTATCCCCAAGTAGTTACTTAGATCTACGTTGACAGCCAGTAAATCAACCAGTTGTATAAGCCAAAGGTTGTTTGGCGGGGTCGGTAGCTGTTTGGTTTTTCTATCCTCCATCCTCTTGAGTTTCCAGTTGAAAAGGCTTGGCAGTATCTCCTGCTGGATAACGTCAGTTAGCAAGTCTATTTTATACCCTTTTTCACGTATCGCTTCTATATTTGAGGACAGCCAAGGTGCTATGAATCTCTGCTCAACTAGACAATCATTGAGGCCGAATTCCTTTCTTAGTTGCTCTTTCTTCTCCTCGGTGAACTTTTTCTCTAAAGTACGAAGATTCTTTTCTAATGAATTGCCTAAATTTCCAACTTCAATGTGTATAAGCCGAGGGATGCTGCAGTCAACTCTGATTCCTACAATATCTGCTTCGTCTCTTCCTCCGCCACTTTTTGCCCCTAATGGTACGCCAGTACGTACAGCCCACCCATCGAGCTGAAGCCACTCAGCGATTAGGGTCTCCGAGAATGTACGATCCATAGTGAAAAATCTTCATATAAGTATAAATGAATTCTCATTGTCGTCCTTTTCTGTCACGCGCCCCGGTTTCTGTTGGAGCCCCTTATCAGTTTCATGTGGTTATTAAACTGCTCATATAATGTGAACTAGCCCTAGTGGTGATTTAGTGTTTTAACATTAAGGAACCGTGAAGATGGGAGAAGAGAATTTTCTTGCTTAACTATCGGACTGTTTTTAAAAATGAGGTGGAATACTCATACTGGAGCTCTGAGGTTACAACTATGAATTTAGAGGAGTGGAGAGAGGTTGGTAAGATGGCAAAGAAGATCCGAGCCGCGATACTGAATGAACTCCCTAACTACCCTAAGAATTCACCCATATATCGTTCTCTGGAGAGAGCGAAAAAAAGCATGGAAGTTGTAAGGGATAAATTAGATAACGTCGTATTCGAGCAGTTTCCAGAAGAATCAACCGAGAAACTCGCCAAAATATTCTATGGAGAAGACCTTACTGACTAGTGTACTTTTCCTTGAGTATTTTCCTCATCTCACCTATTACTCTATTTAACATTTCGTTGAACTCTTCATCTGAAACAGTACCATCATTCGTCTCGATTAAATACTTCTCTATAATCTCAGTCGCTTCATTAATGATTCGTTCCAATTCTCCTTCATCTTTTACTTGAGTTGGTAGAAAGCCACCATCTTCAAGTTGATCAATTTCTTCGTATGCCATTAGCCATGGATCATACTCAAATTTTGATTTGATTACCTCTATTTTCCATTGCTCAGAATCTAAGTTAAACGTGTATTTGGTAAGCTCTCTCCAGAAAGCTGACATGCCAATCCCTTTCCCCCAGGAAGCTCTCCGGCCATAACCGGGATGCCTTTCGATAAGGAACGAGATCTCTGAACCTCTTTTACTAAACTCACAAGCCCTTTCAACAATTTTATCGATCGTCAGATCATCGTCAGGCGTATTATCCGTCTCCAACAACCGGGATATCAACTCTTTTTCCACTTCATCGCCTTTCATTATGATACCTCTATTCTCTTTAAACAAGAACATATTTCTCGTCCACAAAATATAACTGTGAAGGAAAGAAGAAAGGTTCCTCCATCGAAGACATCAGAATTACTAGTTTGTTGAATCCATCCCTGATTGATGGGTAGTAATAAAATTGGATATCTAGCCATGACAGGTCTTATCTGAAGCAGGGAGGGCTTATCCTCCTCAATATCAATTTCAGATGATTATAAAATAGTTCCCGTATTGTTTAATCATGTCCGAAATACTATTACCATAACGATATTTATAATCCATATAGGTAGGTTTATAAGTTATAGAATGGTTTTTCGGATTAAATGCTATGAAGTATATCATTGATGGAACAGCTAATGTGGTTATGCATCCCGCCAGATACCAGATAATTCAATGTTTGCGAAAATCTAAGGAACCTATGTTTGTCGAACAAATCGCAAAAGAAGTAGAGGTCCACCCACGCATGGTATCACATCACCTGGACGTACTAGAAAAACAGGAATTGATCGAGTGCAAATACGACCTCGTTCAGTTAGATGGGTCTAAACGAGGGATCGCTGTAAGGCTCTGTAAAACCACGGAAAAAGCCGAAAACGTGTTCAACGACATTAAGGAGGCCTTGGAGTAATGAATCTAACAAATACCAAGTTAAAATGGCTCAGAGAGAAAGGAGAGCGAGTCATTCGTTTAACATTCCGAATGAGAACAATTCCCCTTGTAAGCGTAATATTACTCGGTTTAATTCCAAGTTCTTACATATTCAACCTGCCTATACATATGCGGTGGGTATATGCTTCTGCATTCAGCATATTCGCTTTAGCCTCTGTTCCATACATTAACAATATAATTTCCCCTCCAATACTAAGTTTAGTAAGGTTCACTCTAACCCATAAGAAACATGAAACGCATGAATACTCGACTCCTGAAATTGAAACACTAGCCAAACGCATGGGTCTTTTAGGAAAAGTGAAAGTATACGCAACAAGTAACCCTTGGATAAAAGGTCCATTCTGTAATATGATAACAGAAAAAGTATTTTTACCTGAAAAATGGACCCACCCCGAACAAGAGCCTCTCGCCACGGTCTCACATGAATTTGGCCATTTAAAAAACAGGAGAACTCTGTTTTTTGAGATGGCGTTCAGTCAACTGGTAGCCATTGCCATCCTATACGTTGTCTTCTCCAATACTATACCCTCTATTTGTAAAATGGTTAGCATCGCACTTCAAATGTTAATCTTTACAGCATTATCCTGGAGAAATGAGGACAGAGCCGATAATGAAGGAGCTCGATTTGCGGGTCCAGAAGGATTGATCTCTCTATTCGAGAAGATAAAATACGAGAGTAAATGGGATGATAATTCTGAAACACATCCCTCTTTTGAAAAAAGGATAAAAAACCTTTATAAATATATGGATCAAACATAATTAACCAGTTTTAAATTAGAACTTGATGTCAGTATTAAAACTCGTCATTTATCAGTAAATCTGTGTTTGATTCCCACTCCCCACAAAATGAAAAATGGTGCTGTTTCTACTGGGCCAAAGCAACGACGTAATACCTTGCTCCAAGTGAAGCAAGAGGTGACCACAGTGAGAGACGGAAGGGGAAGTTTGTACAGGTCGCCTCTCCTCCAAGGTGAAGGGCTGAACCTTCCATCCGAAGGCTAAACATGGGCGAAACTGATTGACCAGTCAACCTCTCCAAAAAGCGCTATTATCATGATAAGAGCGAAAAAGAAAAAGTTGCATACCGTGTAAATACGTAGGGAATAGTTGATCATGATTTGGAATAAAAGCGACCTTACCTAATTGCATGTTCAGGGTTGTTCTTGTCAAGTAAAACAGGTTCTTGATCTGTAAACCAAGAATAGAACCTTTCTGGGCCAAGAAATGCTGGCGGGACTATGCTTCTTTGAATGTAACCATCTTTCACATTTAATCCGCCCCACTCCCTTAGAAGCTCCTCCCTCACTCTATAGGCCCTGTTGCGCCATTCCCCTACGGGAATACAGCGCTTCAATCGACCTGAAACCCCTGGCCTGGCCTTCACGACGATGTCATACGGGCTGATTTCAGCCTTTCTTGTGTGAGCGTTTTCATGAAATCCTTCCTCGGGAACCTCAGCAGCCCAGAACACTTCTTCAACTACATATAAACCAATCAATGCGTAGATCAAGTTATCGCGCATCTTCTTGATAGGTCTTAAACCGCAGTAAAAAGCTATGATGTCTCCCTCGTCGAGTTCTTTTATCCTGGATCCCCTTCGAAGACCCACGTCGCCATAAGTGAGATATCTGAAATCTGGGTCAAGATGCGTATTTGTTTGTAATAATGTCTGGGGAAAGTTAAGATCATCATAGAGATCTAAATCATAATCATGGGTAAACTCTAGTAATGAGGGCAAGAAATCAGCGTATCTTGTCTGTAAACCATCTGCGAATCGATGATTCTCAGGAATTGGAACATATACGAATCTACCTGTATCCGGGTCTACTGGAGCGTTCCATCGGCCATAGGAACGGTCGATTCCTATCCTAACCAAGTAACCCTTCATAAAACCACGTCAATCTCACATAGATTGTTGAGTAGATCCTTCAAGTCAGGGTCTTTTTTTGCGCTCCTCGGAGAAGTAAAGGATTGGCACCTTCTTATGGAGGGCGTACTCCAGAGGTAGCTATTATCCGGATCTCCTACTAATTGGCAGGCTCTTCTCTTCCACGCCTTGTGATAGTAGTTTATGTCCTTTTTCCAACGACCATCCTTTAAATGAGAGTGCCCCTCCACTGGTGGATGGTAGCTCAGTGGGTTCCATTTATCATCTATGTCTTTGGATTTTGGCTTATAAAGGTCTCCCAGAGGCTTATGGCGTGCGTTTTTAACTGAACGTACACTGGGATCCGTATCATCCCAGATGTCTTTGAAAGAGTCAAACGCCTTTGATACCTTCATGAGGAACACGAGATAGTAGTCTCCATGTCTCTGTTTACTAGTGTATCCCGCAATCCATTGGCCTGCCCAATCCTCTTTCTTGTTCCTTGCCTGTAAATCGAGTCTACAAGCGGTGTACGTGAGTAGACCGCCCATGAAGTTCGGGGTGCATCCATCCTGGTACAGGGTGTTAGAGGTATCTCCGGGTTTGTTCACTATGCTCTTAATGACGTAATTGTGTATAGTTCCGCTTTCATTTTTTAAAATGTTTCTTAACTCCCACAGTGGTTTATTCATATTATTATGGAGCTTTCCCTCTTCAGGCCATTTCTGATAAGACATCATAACACCACACCTGATTAAACATCCAGTAAAGAGTAAACATAAGCCTTATAAAAGAATCATCAATACAGGCTAGTCACCAGAAACTAAGGTACGCACACAGATTTCTGGTATATATGTTTAGTTTCCCCCATTTGTAGGAGATATGGAATCTATAAATGTGCTGGGTGTTTGTTGGCTGGCCCTCAATTATGCTGGTCCTTGAGACCTATGTGTTGAATGGGCTTTCTCCCGAAATGCTTTTCAATTAGCGTCAATGAAAACCCCTGTGTTTATTAGTAATTTTGTGTTCGGGTCCCTCAGCCACGTATCAGGATAGTGTCGAGGAAAGATTAGCCTCTTACTTTCATAATTATTTAAGTAGCTGTAGCAATGATTAGAACAGCTCCGTCGATGGAGGCCACGCCTATCGGAGTCTCCTAAAAAGGTGGCTCAACCCATGTAGCTTTTTTAAAGGATAAACCATATCATGCAGAAAAGCGGTACCGTCATGATAAGAGCCTTTTTTATTTCCTTTTTTTTTTGCGATGAGCATTATTTTTATGACTTGTTTTCGAGGATTTTTTTCTATAGTAATCCCAACATTATTACATGTTTGAAAAATATTGATTCCAGTGGCTTCAGGAATTTCGATAAGCTCCATACTATCATCATCTAGAGATGATAAATATCGTTTCGATTTATCTTTTAATTTTTTATTCACGGATTTTTGCCAATATAATAAATTTCTACATTGTCGCTCGCTCCATTCAGGATGTCGGGTTTTCATTTTTTTTATGTGGGATTCTATATCGAAGATTTCAGTGATTAGATAATATGGTGGCTGATAAGTCTCTAAGAATAGTTCCACGTTAGGTGGGCATCCTTCTTTTTTATTAAAGTTGGGACAGCCCTTTGGGTGACCCGGATAGGGTAATTGACACCAGTAACCGTGAGCTTTGTATTCGATTACTAGCTGATTTGGCTCTAGTTGAATTATCAATTGGTGTCCACACTTCTTAAATAGTGTATGAGATCAAAAGTATTTTGGTAATTTAAGAATGGAATGGCAAATAGCGACCGTAATCCTGGCTATTGGTTTAGCTATAAATATAGTTTCGAGTTTCTACTTGTATTATTATTTCAATAAAATAACTAAAACTCAAGATGTTTCTATAAGTATTTACGCGTTGAAATATGCTTCTTATATGGGGATATTATCTATATTCATTATTATAATAGGAATATTATATATAATTAATGTGCTACCTTTTTAATCATCCTGGTTTGAACATGCCAGAAATGAGAGCTCCTATTAAAGAGAGAATTATTCCAACCAAGATGGTGCCATAAATTGTTAATAAACTATCATTTCGTTTGACTTTAGACTCAAGTACCTGAATCGAAGGCACTCTAGCCCCAGCTAATGGTTCAATTATCGATAATGGTATCCCGTTCATATTTTGGAATTTCCCTTTTTCATCATATTCTGCACCTTCTTCTATATGAGCCAAGAAAAGCGAAAAAATAGGCTCTCCTTGTTGTAATGTAACTGTAGTTGGACCAGCATTATAAACTGAAAATATTAATTTGCCTTTGAAGCCAGGATCTACATGAAAACCAGAAATATTTACTAAACCTTTACTTTTATAAGTAAAACGAATTGTGATAAAACCTAAAAATTCAGTTGGAATTCTTAAAGTCTCTTCTGTTGTTAATGCCGCAAATTGACCGGGATGAATATTTATTATTTCATTTTTTCCTAATTTACTAGGTGTTTTGTTAGGTGTTACAAATACTTGTTCACCTAAGCATAGATCTAAAGAGGCTCCTGAAACTGAAAAATCCCTTTTTTTATCATATGGTTTTGTAGGTTTCTCAATTAATTCCCCCTTTTTTATTAAGTCTCTCATTGTTTTCCATGATGTGAAGGACATTGTCACTCAAGAATATGTTTTAGGGTAGAGTCTTTAAAAATTTCTGTTCATTAAGCAACTACATGTAAAGAATTGAGTTTGTGAACGCAGTAATTATCCATGGAATCGATGGATCCTTCGATGAGCCTTTGAGCTGGGCAGCCTCCGCCACATGTTTTTGAGGAAGTGCAAGTTAAACATTCATATGGTAAATCCGAACTCAATTTTCTCGCTAAGTTAAATATCACTGAATTGTACCAGATTTTCTTAATCGAGTTTGTGTGGACGTCGTTGTCATTGAAGTTGTTTGCTAAGAATTTCATGGCTTCGCAGGGGAATGCTAGACCATCATATCGAATAGTCATGCGATCCCTACCAGCTGAGCAGGTTGATTCATTCGAAATTAGGAAAGGATTCAGTGGATGACCTAACCGAACATAACATGTATCGATCTGTTTTAAGATTCTCCGTAATTGCTTGATTTCTTTGTCGCCCAATTTTAATTGTGTATGGTTTTCTTTGCCTCTCCCTTGGGCAACATATCTTAGGACGCTGACCTTCGATACACCTAGATCCTTCGCCAAAGAAACGACATCTGGTAATTCATAATAATTAATCAGCATTGGTACAAAATGGAGTTCTGTGGTAATACCTTGGCTAATTGTTTGTTTCATTGAGGTTAAAGTGTTCTTAAAACTACCTTTTACGGTAGTAATTTTATCATGTTTATTTTCATTAGAGCCTTCTAAACTGAATATTATGTTTTTTAAATTTAGGGAAGATAAGAATTGGATATCATTAATAGATAAAGGTAGCAGCTCACCATTTTTAATACAATTTCCAGAGGAGTAAATGGATAAGGATGCCCCCAATTCTGAGATATGAGTACAGATTTTTTTAAAGTATTTACAACTGAAAGGCTCTCCACCCGATAAGAAGAAAGACTCAGTACCTAGGTTAGTTAGGGTATCGATTAATTCGATCCATTTTTTCAGAGTGAGTTCTCGAGAGTGAGGTAAACCACCATAAGAAGAACACATGACGCAGTTTAACGGGCATTCTCTAGTTAGCTCTAAAGTAACATTTTTCGGGATAAGTGTTTTTGGACTAGATTCGATGGTCATTTTTCTCCAATCCTCGAACTTTCCGTCCAAATTAAAAACTCAGTCTCATTATTAGATACGTATTTTATTATTAAATCAATAGTCTCTTTTTGAGTCGGAATTTTTTTGCCTGGGATTTTTTTTCTCATTTTTTCAATAAAATCTTTACCATCGCCGCTGACAGATATTGTAAAATTCACCATTAAATAATAATGAAATAATAGAATTATAAAGTTTATGATAGAATCATAAAAACAAATTTTAATAAGATCAGAAAATATTTTTAAAAATTTATCTGCAAAAACCTTAACCCCGCTCGGATTAAATTTACATTCCATTATATACAATTTCAGAAATGTATTTAATGCATAACTGAGTCAATAACTAAGATAACTATCCGCATATAATTACTGTTTGAAAAATACATGATCTATAAATCAGAAGATGGGTTACGGCCAGCACACCAATATAACAAACTATACACCATGGAATATTATGTGTGCCCCTGAAATTATTTAACTAATCTCGACGTCATTTCGAGGTATAGCTCACATACATTTTTTGCTTCAATTGGATGATTAGATCCAGCATATGCTTCATGAGTATGATTACCATTGACACACCCATGATCGGATATAATCATAACGTCTAATCCTTTCTTTATTAAATTCTGCGAGTAATTAAAGATGTCAACATATAGCGGTTTTAATTTTATAATATTTTCATCTAAATAAATGTGTGCGAGATGATCAATGAGCGAAGTGTATAAGGCAACCAGCTCATAATTTGATTTATATAACATTAATCCTAATGTGGTGAAGTGCCTATGCCTAGCTTTATGTAGTTTATTACTGCCTGCAAAGATGAATGTTTGACTAACACCGGGCACATCATAATCGTAACTATAATACTCGTCTAAAATCGTATGATTAACTTCAGGTATCATAACTCTTGCATTTGATATAAGTTCTTCTTCGAATGTAGGCTTTTTTAAAGTTCGCCCTCTATTGGTGTTATACCAACCTATACCCAACTTCTGGAGGACCGTGTTAGCTTTCCTAACCCATTTTGGCCTATTTTTTCTTCCCAGGTTCTGATACCTTTTAGGTTCTCCTGTAAAAATACTTGGCCAAATATGCATTGTTTTTGGATATCCTCTATCATAAAGTATTTGTGGAATTGATAGACGATTATTATAATTCAATTGTGTACCAAACGTCTCTGCTAAAGATGGATCTAAGCCATCAACACAAAAAACCATTAGAGGATGTTTATCCAATGTTCATCAGATATAATAACCATGTATATTAATAAAAGCCTAACGAGAGTTTTATTATTCTAACATATTTACGATTTCATTGTTATGTTAAAAGATTGCACATTAAAAATATTGGCTGGATCTTTTCAATAATTTACGGTTTTTCAAGTTCAAAGTTACGTCGTTAGAAGCGAAGAACCTTGATTCTAATTTTATAGTATGAATACACCTAAGTTACTATAAGCAGACTTAGATTTCTGATGATAGTAATTTTTTAAAACATGGTTTTTAAGATGCATTCAAATAAATTACATTGCCAGCTACCTGAGCAATCTTACAGCTTCCTAGTTCGGTGATTCTCTACAATCTGCCTTATACGCTTCGAGAGGGCCCTGTAGTGGCTGGGCTCGACCTCCTTCTTCATGTAGCTGTCCACCCCGGCCTTGTACGCGGACTCGGCCACCTCATCTCCGCCCTTCCCCGTGTAGAGGATGAACGGGACGTCGCTCCTCTCCCTCACCCTCTGAAACAGCTCGATGCCCGTCATGCCGGCCATCTTGTAGTCGCTTATAACTAGGTCGTAGCTGTTCCTGCCCTGGAGCCTTACGGCCTCGTCTGGGTCGGAGACGGAGTCCACGGTGACCTCCTCGTCCAGCTCCTCCAAGAACATCTTTGTGAACCTTAGCTGGTCCTCCTCGTCGTCCACGTGGAGGACCCGGATCGGCCTCTCGTTACTCACCTCTGCCTCTGCCCCCCAGTTTTCTCCCCCAAATATCCGCCTGAAATTGATTGATTATTATAGATATATTAATTGCACATTGGACATCCCAATTATATATAATTATTGAAAAGAAATATGTTGTTCTACTAAAGCAATATTGTTTTAAAAGAATAATATTTCTATACTAGAGAAATAAATTATTCATAGGGAGGCAGAAAAGGGCGATAAATTATGTAAGTCACACTACGTATTTAAAACTCACCATGTGAGAGTCGGGAACCCTCCACAAAATGTGTTATTATGATGGGGTAATGAGTTCATAACTTAATATAAATGTGTTAAAAAGGGGGCAGTTTAAGGAAAACCGACGGAACGAAGCTGCTGAAGATTTTCTTGGGTCGCCTACGGATTAACCGTTCAGACTCAGGCTCCTCAAACCTCTTTAAAGATTCTGGGGACCTGAAACCGGGGCTGTGGCAGACTTGGCGCTTTTAGTGAGTGGAAAGTCAGTCAACCTGTACCCAGCTGAGGCGCGGCAAGTGTCGCTGGACGTCCTCAGACTTGTTACGTCGACCTCCGTGTTCCTCGCCGTAAACGCGCAGATGGTCGCGGCGTTCAGCTCACTGATGTACGGGGTCGAGGTTAAACCAGTGAAACTGTTGATAGCCTTCCTCGCGACCTTCTCCGTCTACAACGTGAACAGGGCCACGGACAGGGCCGAGGACTCGGTTAACAGGCCCGAGACGGCCTCAAGGGGAACACGTTTCTTCCTAGTACCGTCCATCGCCGCCTCGATCCTTTGCCTACTGCTGAGCGCCTCAGTCGGGGCGCAGGCGCTCCTGGTGGTCCTAACATCCTTCACCGCGTCCGTAGCCTACAGCGTCAAGCTGCTGCCTTCGATTCCAAGGCTGAAGGAGGTGGTGGGCGTGAAGAGTGTCCTGGTGGCCCTCAGCTGGGGGTTCACGGGTGCTCTCCTGCCGGCCAGCGCCCAGCAGGTGGACCCCGCGAAGATAGCTTTGACGTTCGCTTACATATCCATCCAGCTACTGGTGAACACGGTGCTGTGCGACGTATGCGACGTTGAGGGGGACGTGGCCTCGGGTGTCAGGACCCTGCCCATAGTCCTCGGGTTCAGCAGGACACGGAGCCTCCTGTTAATGGTGAACAGCCTCATGCTGCCGTGGCTGGCCTACTGCCTCTCGCGAGGCTTGTTCTTGGATTACATGCCGGCCCTTTTCTTCGGCCTGATCTACGGCTACGCGATAATCCTGGTCTTCTCCGGGTGGAGGCGTGGGAGGCTCATGGTGGAGCTGGCCGTGGACGGCGAGTGGATTCCCCTGGTGGCCCTCATGAGGCTCCTGTGATTGTTCTGGGGGGCCTCGGCCGTGGGCCCTGAAAGCCGTTAAATATTGCTCAGATCGCACAATCTATCAGGCTCTGAGCATTGAGTTCCCCCTACTATCAGCCCTTCAGGTCGCAACTCAAGCTGGACATACTGGCGAGTCTGCTGCTCGGGGATAAGAAGCTGGGGGCCCTGCGCGAGGAGCTGGGCAGCAGCGGCTCCACCATCCTGCACGCCCTAT
>Ga0172371_10008499_pt1 | contig 14372 bp, 12 predicted proteins | sample Lak12m_FD_114543 | JGI IMG/M metagenome (GOLD analysis project Ga0172371, IMG submission 114543) | Freshwater microbial communities from Kabuno Bay, South-Kivu, Congo - kab_022012_12m | ecosystem: Environmental > Aquatic > Freshwater > Lake | place: Democratic Republic of the Congo: South-Kivu... | reverse complement strand
TAAAACAAAAGCCCAATTTTGAATAGACATCGTCCATTTTTTAGATAAATCCCTATAAGCGAGAAAGAGCATTTTTTTCAGAGCGTCATCATTGGGGAAAATGGCTCTGGATTTGGTAACTTTTCTAATATAGCATCCGGGACACCAACTTCCAACACTTTTATGCTGATTTTAATTGGTTTTCTAAACGCTTTCCCTCCCTCCTAAAAAAGTGCGGAAGTCAGGAAGTAAAAAACTCCCTTGTGCATATTCACATGGAGCCCACTGGGCATAATTGAAATCCGGTGTTTGGGATGTATTTACGGCAAGAGAAAGTAACTTCAAATGCAATTGGTTTTTTTCAAAACATAAAACTCCCCTAAACCGCCTTGCTTCCCATCAAATAAAAAAAACTTTAGTGCGAGATTCTTTAAAAAGAAAAGGCTGGCGTTTTTAATTTCTTGCTAAACAAGAAGAAAAACTTTCGCCAGCCCGATAAATGAAAAACTTATTTCGCTTTTAAAGAAGAAGCCATCTTTTCAAATGCCGAAATATAATCGGCTTCCTGCGGTTTAAACCAATTTAATGTTAGTCGGTAAACTTTATCGCCTTTTACTATAAAATAAGCACGGCTTCCAATATTCGCAGCTACCGAGTAGTTTAGATAAATTGCTTTTAACCCATTAATCGTTGTTTCTTTTTGCGCGCCTGCGCCAGCGTATTTTGCTTTGTTTTGGGCAAATACTTTTTCAACGCTTAAATTTTGAGAAGGAAAGACATCAACAACAAAAGTGCAATCTAAACGATATCCACTGAAAGTTGCCATTGAACCGGTTTCACCTTTTTTAGCCGCTTTGATATCAAAATTATCAGGGTACTCAATACTGTAAAGTGGGTTATTATAGACAGAAAAAACTTCAGATGGTTTATTCCCTGGGTCCTCTTGCCCTTTCTCTAATTTTTTAGGAAATCCGAAAGTAGAAATTAATTTTTCAATCGCAGGTTTATAGCTTTCAAACATTTCATTAAAGCTGATAAACTCTATCGAATAATCAAGCGAATCGGTAGTTACTAAATATTTCTCGACTTTTTTTATTGTAGCTTTGTCATACTTTAAACGATAATAAAGGCGTTTTGCTTGTTTGTCACCAACTTTGGTATCGGTAACCTCTTCATATTTTTCAATTGATTCTCTATCTTTATCAGAAGTTAAAGTAGATTCATAAAATTTTTGTAAATCGCCGCCAAGGGTGTCTTTTGAGGTAGAAATAATAATTATCGCTCCGATAGATCCCTTTGAGGTTGGGTCTACAAATTTATCATAAGCTTCTTGCGAAGATAGCAGCCTAACTTTTCCTGGATCGGTAGTAATTGTCCAGCCTTTTGGATATTCCACACGATATCGAAGAGTCGGATTTTCGTAACCCTGAAACTCAAAGTTAATTTTCACAGGTTCTTTTTTTTCGCAGGAAACAAAAAGAACTAATAAAAGAACCGGAAACCATATGAGCAAGTTTTTAGTCTTCATCTTTTGCCTTATTATTATTTAAATAATTTATTACTGTTATTTGCGTGGGGGCTTTGGCGGTAATTCTCCCATTGCCCGTAAACTTTTATAAGCGTTTTCGTATTCTTGCGATTTATCCGAGGCTAAATTTAAAACCTTATAGTAATATTTTTTTGCGTTTTCTGTATCCTTTAAAATACTATAGGAGTTTGCCAACATAAGTGTAAACGGCAAATTATCAGCCTTATAATTTAGAGCTTTTTGAAACGATGCAATCGCTTTTCCATAATTTTTTTTATCGTACGCTGTCATCCCCAAAAAGCCGTATGCATCTAAAAGTTTTTCTTTATAAATATTTTCTTTTCCTTCGCAAAGAGAAATCATTTTTTCAAACACATCCGCCGCTTTGCTTAAAGAATCAACCGCTTTGTATGATTGCGCAAGCCAGAAATACGAATCCACCAAGGTATCGTTAATGGCTACCGCCTGTAGAAGAAACTCCCTGGTTTTATTAAAATCTTTTTTTTGCAAATAAGCAAAAGCCTTAAATCTTATAGCTGGTTCAAAATTTGGTCTTTCGGCTAAAAATTTATCAAAAAATTCCACCGCAATATCATAATTCGCCCGCTTGTAATTAAGAATTGCTATGTTCCAATAAACGTCCTTATATGCGCTGTCTATTTCCAAAACTTTTCCGTAATAAATTAACGCTATCGAATCTTTCTTTACAGCTTCACACCCCTTTCCCGCGATAACCAAATCTTTGATGTCGGTTTTGGTTAATGTTGAATCTTCTAATTTTCCGTAAAAACTGAGCGACTCATCGTATTTTCCTAACCAGGCAGCGGCTACCGCTAGAACTTTAATAATATCTTTGTCTTCTTTGTCTTTTTGAAAAGCAATGTTTGCGTAGTTGTATGCTCTTTGATAATTCCTTGTTTCTATGTTTGTTTTAGCTGCTTTTGAATAAGCCTCGTTGTTGTTTTGCACGTAGGTAAAATACTTCTCAAAATATATTGCCGAGTTTGCGTAATTGCTTTTATCCGCTTTGCCCGCCAAGTAAAAGATGTTTGCCGTCTTAAACAGTGCGGTTGTATCAGCGCTATCTACAGAAATTATTTGCAAATATTTATTAACGGCATCTGTGTAGCGTTTTTCTTTATAAAACAGTTCGGCTATTTTGAATTTAAGAGGTTTATTAAGGGAATCAAGTGCTTCGGCTTTTTCATAATTTAATAATGCAAGTTCAATTACTTTTTGTTTTGCATAACAATCACCTATCATTTCATGTAATTCTTTGTTAACAACATTTTGTGTTTCGATGTTAATTAAAATACGCAACGCAATAGAATCCGAACCGCTTTCGAGAAACTCTTTTGCAATTTGCATCCCGGTAGAATAATCTTTTTTCTTAATCGCTGTTTCGGCAACTTTAATTTTATCTTGAGCAAGTATATGCCCAGAGAAAAAGATGAAAAGAAAGAAAAAAATACAAATCGTGTTCAATGGTGTTTTCATTTTTGTCCTGAAGTTAATTTTACTGGAATTGCCGCCGGTCCCAAGTTGTTATTTTTAACAATTTCTTGCCCTGGATAACTTGTCAAATAAGTAACAAAGCCAGAAGCTAAACCTAATCCTATTTCTTTTAAAAGCGCGTAAACTGTTCTTGTTAAAGGGTATGAACCATTAATCATATAAGCTTGATGCGGTTGATAAAAATTTTCCGGCTCTAATGGGTTTCTGGCGTATCCTATTTTTAGCAGCGTTACATCGCTGGTATCTTTAAGTATGTTTAAACCGATTAAACCGATTGAGTTTTTATTTTTTAACACTTGTTCTTTCACCGCAAATTCGCTTTCGGTAATGTGAACCAAAGGAGAAATTTCTTTCCCTTCTAACAAATCGGTTTTAAGAAATTCATATACGCCTGAATTTTTTTGAGGCAAATATACTTTAAAATCTTTTTTTTCTCCAAGCAAACTCTTTTTAAGATCATCTAACTTAATTTGGGTAAGCGAGTTGTTTTTAGATACTATTGCCACTACGGCGTCGTAACAAAATTTAAAGGACCGAAGTTCGGAATTTGTACTTTTAATAAATTCAAGCTCTTCCTTGTTAAAATTTCTTGAACAAATAAATATTTTTATTTCGTTGTTCAGAATTTTACTTATTCCCTCTCTTGCTGTTAAAGGTTCAACGCTAATTTTTGCTTTGGGGTACAAAGCTTCAAAAGCGTCTTTTTCTTTTACGATCAAATTAAATACCGATTCATCGGCGAAAGCTTTTAAATTTCCTTTTGTAGGCGAGATTTTTTTTTCTTGGCAGCCAAAAAGGTTAAAAATAATTATGAAAAGAAAAGAAATATTAAGATACTGTTTTAGAGTTTGTTGTTTCATCATCCTCGTTAATAAATCTTGCTTTGCGTTTCGCTTTAAAGTACGTAGTAATTAGTCTGTAGATTCCATATAACAACAAAGTAGAGCCCAAAATATATTTAAATTGAGCGGGAACTTCTTTTTGAAAAAAAAAACCAAAAAGTACAGCCACACCAACACATGAGAATAAAATTCCCGCTCCGTAACCAATATAAATAAAAAAAGAACTCAAGTAAACTAATTACCTCTCAGCTCAAACTTAAACGGAACAACAACCCAAACAGCAACAGGTTTGTTGTTTTGAAGCGCTGGAGTAAAAGCATATTTCATTGCAGCATCAATCGCTGATTGATTAAATATTTCGGCATCTGATTTTACAACAACAGCTTTTTTTGGTTTTCCCTCTTTACTTACAAGAATTTTAACCCAAACACGCCCTTCGAGGTTTGCGCGAATAGCCAAATCCGGATAAACCGGTTTTGCCTGAACTACTATGTCGGGCATTTTTTCTACAGCAACAAACTTATCCATATATGGGTTTTCATCGCCTGTATCTTCAATTTTAATATCGCTCTCAATTTGAACCGCACCGCCTCCGGTTCCTTCTGTAATAGTTGGTCCAGCAACCTCACTCATTTCTTGTTGCGAGGCTAAAGTTTGTTCTGGGGAAACTGACGCATCCGGAACCGGTACAGGAATACCGACGGTTGGCTTTACAACCGCTCCGGAAACCGCTACTTGCGGTGGCGTTTCGTTAAGAGAAGGCGGAGGACCTAATTCGCTGTATTTCATTATTTTTACTGTTGGAATATTATCCTCATCTTCTTTTGCCATATAAACTGCAAAAAAGTAAACTCCAATCATAAAAACATGAAAAATAACCGCTACCGTTAATCCGATAGAATAATTCTTTGGATATAACCTCTTTAACTCAAACGCACCGTAAAGGTTATCTGTGTTTTGAATTGCTATTGTTTCGTTCATTTATTCATATCCTTTCTAAGAAGCCCTTGCCATCTCTTTAAGATCAATATCTGTCATTGGCGCAATAGAAAAACGATCTAATTTAGCCATATTCAGCTCATCAATAACATCAACCATGTAATTAAACTTTCCTTTTCGATCTATCTTAAGTAACACTACAAGTTTAGGGTTTTGAGAGGAGGTTTCAATAAAAAACTTTTTTAAATCTTCAAATTTCAATTTTTTTGGTATATCTATACCAAAACTATAATAAATCATTTTTGATTCATCAACACGAATGGTTAGTAAGTTAGATTCCGCAATTTCAACTTTTGCGTCATTCGGAGGAAGATTAATTTCCATTGTTGATGGTTTTCTGAAAACAGTTGTCATCATAAAAAATGTCAACAATAAAAAAGCAACGTCAACCAATGGAGTCATATCCATTCTAACGTTTATACGTTTTTTAGGTTTACGCTTTCCTTTTTTTCTTGACCTTGAGCCACCGCCACCAGCATCTACGCCGCCACCGGACATAATTAACTCCTTTTTTAAATTTGTTTATTTTTTTAAATTTGTTACCATCGCAAAACGCGTGATTTGTGTTTTTTGTAAAATATCTATTACATCAGCTATAATACCATAATCTACATCAACATCGCCACGTACTATAGTCCTTAATTTAGGATTTGTCATACGTGCTTTCATTAACAAATTTGCTAAATCTTCTTTTTTTACTTCTGTTGCTGATTTCAAACGAAATTCTTTTCCAAACAATGTCTGCATCATATAAGGTGCATCAAAACCCAAAAATATTTTTGACTCTTTAGTAATCCACAACTGCATCAAATTTGTTTCCGGAAGTTTAATTTCGGAATGAGATGCCGGTAAAGATACTTCAACTTCTTCTGGCGGTTTGAACTGTGTGGTCATCATAAAAAATGTCAACAGAAGAAAAGCAACGTCAACTAATGGAGTCATATCCACAGCAACGTTCACTCTTTTCTTTTTTATTCTAGCCATTTCTAAGCCTCAATATTAAATTACTTACTTTTCAAAATTTGAATTACGTTGTAAGAAGCTTCATCAACTTGAAAAGTAAAGTTATCTACTTTATTAACGAAAAAGTTGTAAGAAACAATACCAATAATAGCAACAATAAGTCCGCCGGCTGTATTAATAAGCGCTTCGGAAATACCCGTTGCAAGAGCTGTTGCATCAACTGATCCTGCGTTAGCTAAAGCAGCGAATGAACGAATCATTCCAATTACGGTTCCTAACAAACCTATCATTGTAGCGATAGATGCGATAGTTGAAAGAGCAATTAAATTCTTTTCTAATAGCGGAACTTCAAGCATCATTGCTTCTTCAACGCTTCGTTGAACTTCCGGTAAGGCTTTTTCTGTGTCAAATTTCTTTGAGGTGTCTTCTGATAACTCTTTATATCTCGAAAGAGCGGCGCGTAAAATATTTGCAACAGAACCTCTTTGTTCATCACACGCAGCCAAACCTTCATCTATTCTTCCACCTTTAACATCTTCAAGAACTTGAGCAAAAAATTTAGGGATTGCTTTTTTTCCGGCAGCTTTTTTAAGCGAAAGAACGCGTTCAACAATAATTGCAACATCCATAATAGACATCGTAATTAATAATGAAACCAGTGGACCTCCGGTGTAAATAGTGCCTAAAAGGTTAAGAGGCACTTCTCTTCCGGCACCATCTTTAAAGTTTGATGGGTCTCCAAAAATTAATAAGTATATACCTAACGCAATTGCTAAAGCAACAAAGAACAGACTGACAATGAAAATGGATTGTTTCATTTATTATTTCTCCTCGATAGTGATTTATTAATAAACTCTTTTTGTTAATAAAGTTAATTATTCTAAACTGTTAATTTAATTCACAAACGTTAATAATATTTATTTTTAACAGATATGAATACACTTCTTAAAAATAGATGTTCTAAAATTTATTTCAAAATAAAATGAACTTATTTTGAAGCTTTTTTTCTACTTAACCCATTTATATAGTTTAATATTAAGTATTTAAATAAAATTAATTATTATAATAATGGTGTTGATATGTTAATAACTCTAGAACATCTTCTATTTTAATAACTTAAAACAAAATAATAAAAATTTTTACGTTGATTACTTATGAATAAAAAACAGTTGTTTTTTATTTTGTTAATAACTCTAAAATATCAACAAATTATAAAACACTAACAACATGTTATAAACAAGCCGTCTCTATTTTGTTTTTTATTGAGATCACGGTTTCTTTAAATGGTTTATCGTTTTGTAAAAGAGTGTCAATTATTGAACAAGCGTGAATTACCGTAGAGTGATCTCTTCCGCCAAAATGTAAACCAATAGTTTTTAATGATGATTTTGTTAGTTCTTTTGATAAATACATTGATAACTGCCTTGCTAAAACCACTTCTTGTTTTCTTGTTTTAGCTCTTACTTTGTTTTCTTCAACATTTAAAAACTCACAGGTGATTTTGGTAATTATATCTATTCCAACATTTATTTTTTTTGAAGTTGAAATTTCTTTAACAGATTTTTTAACAAGCTCAAGCGTAATATCTTTTGAATTTAAAGAAATATTGGCCAACAACTTAATCAAACACCCCTCAAGTTCACGAATATTAGAGGTTATATTTGTTGCAATATATTCTAAAATTTCATTTGCAACCACAATACCAAAATTGTATGCTTTTTTATTTAAAATTGCAATTCTTGTTTCGTAATCAGGCGGTTGAATATCCGCCTGCAACCCCCAATGAAACCTTGAAATTATTCTCTCGTCCATTCCTTTTAGATTTTTTGGCGCTTTGTCGCTGGAAAGAATTATTTGTTTTCCAGATTGATGCAGGGTGTTAAAAATATTAAAGAAATATTCTTGTGTTTTTTCTTTGTGAATCAAAAACTGAATATCATCAAGAATTAAAACATCCATAGCTCTATAGTAAGCAGAAAACTCATTCGCTTTGTTGTTTTGAATAGCATCTAAAAACTCAACAGTAAATTGATCAGAGGAAAGATAAATTACTTTTTTACCTGGTAACCTGTTTGCTATTTCATTTCCGATTGCTTGAATTAAGTGGGTTTTTCCCAAACCAACTCCGCCATAAACAAAAAAAGGATTAAACGCAGTACCGCCAGGGTTTTCACTTATTGCCCCTGCTGCTGCTCTCGCCAATTGATTCCCCTCGCCTTTTATAAAGTTATCAAAAGTATATTTGGGGTTAAGGTTGGTTTTTATTTTTTCAACTGCTTTTGTTTGATGAGCGATAAACGAAGGTTGGGAGTTAATTTGTTGTTTATTATCTATTAACGGTTCTGTTTCGTATTCAAAATCATTAATTACCACATATTCTAATTTAGCTTCGTTTCCGGCAGCGGATTTTAACGCTTTGGTTATTAAAGATTTATAATGCTCTTCAATCCATTCCCAGTGAAAATTTCCCGGTAATTCTACTTTTAAAGTGTTGTTTTGGCATTCCACTGGTTTTATTGGAAGAAACCACGTGCTATAAGCCATCGGACTAACGCTTTCCTTAATAACCTTTAAACAATTTATCCAAATCGTTTCATGGTTAAGGGGTTTGGTAGAATAGGCGGTATCAATGGTAATCATTTAGTTTTCCACAAAAAAAATACAAAATCAATGAAAATTTACAAAATTAAAGATTTAACAAGTAATAAGGCTAATGTTATTAACATTTTTTTAACATTAAATGTTCGCCGGTATTTCGCTATAAAATAAGCGGTTACAGCCGTTTGTTTTCTTTTGATAACGCACGGCGAATTGTTTTTTAGATTTTAAAAGACGGTAAAGTTGTGAAACGTTTCCACAATCGCGAGTTATCCACAATTTATCAACAGCGAACGTTTGTTTGTTTTCTCACAAAAAATAGACAGATAAAAACTGTATTCCAAGTAAATTTAACGAAAAAGGAACATATTAATTTTTTTTGTTTTTTTTGTTAAAAAAGGTTTGTTTGCTTAATAACAAAAAAAAACAAAAAAGACTATCTATGTTGAGGCGCTCAGCTTTGTGGGGAAGAAATTTTCGCATGGTTTAGTTGTTTATTTACGGATAAGTGGTTATTTTTGCTTCCTTTATAATAGGAGAAAAAATGAAAAGAACATATCAGCCAAGTAATAGAAAAAGAAAAAACAAACACGGCTTTCGCGAAAGAATGAGTTCAAAAGATGGAAGAAGGGTTCTTTCTAGACGCAGGGCAAAAGGAAGAAAAAGACTTACAGTAAGTGATGAAAAGTAATGAGTTGTGGTACGTTTTTCTTTTGGCAAGAATGAACGGATAAAAGAAAAAAAACTCTTCGAAAAATTATATACTAACGGAAAGGTTTTCTTTTCTAGCAATAAAAAAGTAAAAGCGGTTTACCTTTTAAATGAGAACAGCAATGTTGTTTTACCGAAGGTTGCTGTTGTGGTCTCAAAAAAAGCCGGAAATGCGTTTTGGAGAAACCGCATGAAAAGACTTTTGCGAGAAGCTTACCGTTTAAACAAACTTCCGATTTCTTCTTTTTGTGTTGAAAAGAAAAAACAACTTTTTATTATTTTTTCTCCTTTCATGTTTAATCAAAAAAAAAACAAAACTGTTCGGTTTACAGATATTGTGCAAAGCGTGCAAGAAGCGCTGAACTTTGTAATCGAAAACGATGAGAAATGAAACATATTTTTATTTTACTTATTAAAGGGTATCAAAAAATCATTTCGCCTTTACTTCCGCCTTCTTGCAGGTTTTACCCAACATGTTCAGAATACGCAATTCAAGCTTTTAGCAAGTACGGCGTGTTTAAAGGCGGCGCAAAATCAATTTGGCGCGTTTTACGCTGCAATCCGTTTAATAAAGGAGGATTCGATCCTCTTACTTAATCCAGGAATAATATGGAAAAACAAACAACAATAGCATTCGTTTTAATTGGAGCAATCCTTATGGTGTGGCTCTATTTAAATACGCCAAACACTCCTCCGGTAAAACAGAAAAAACAGGAAGTAGTTAAACAAGAGCAAGCCTCAAACCAGAACGAAGCTCCAAAAGAGGTGGCGAAAGAAAGCACAATACTAAAAGATTCAATTGCGCTTGGTTCGTTTTTTTCATCTACCCCGCTTCCAGAGAAAACCATAACGGTAGAAAATGAAGAAGCCATTATTGAACTTTCAACCAAAGGGGGAAAGATCACTAAATATTTTTTGAAGAAGTATAATACTTGGCAGTACACAAAAGCTTTAGATGACAAACCTTATTACGAAAAAAACGTTCAGCTTCTCAACTATTCTAAGGGGAGCAGTTTTGATTTGGTGTTTATGACCTCCGAGGGAAAAGTAGTTTCAACCGCTGATTTATCTTTTAGCTCATCTTTATTAAAAACAAATACTAAAATCACCGGCAAAGACTCTCTCACCATTTCTTTTGTTTACAACACAAAAAATAACGGGTATATTAAAAAGAATTTTACTTTTTACGGAAATCGGTATGATACACGGTTTAATGTTGAATTTTCCAAGCTGAAAAACATTGTAACAAACGGAATGTACGACGTTGTTTGGACGGGCGGCCTAAGGTTTGTTGAAGAAAACTCAGTTGATGAAGCCGCTGCGGCAAATGCCAGCGTGTTCTCTGGCGGCGAGCAAATAATTGTTGATGCGCCAAGCGGAGGTGAGAAAATTGAAAAAGATTTTAGCGGAAAAATTGATTGGGTTACTGTAAGAAATAAATATTTTGCCGCAATAATAGCTCCCGAAAATACAGATAATGTGGAAGGCGCGTACGTAAAAGGCAATAATACTTATTGGAAAAACGGAGGAATACGGGAGTATTATGCTACCAGGTTAAAGATGAAAATGAATAATGCCGAAAATTCGTCAGAAACATTTTTAATTTATTTAGGACCAATTAGCTACGATCTTTTTAAAGATTACAGAAGGAATTTTGATAAAATAATAGATTTTGGCGGATTCCTCGGGCTAAAGTTTATTGTTCGCCCAATTGCCGAATATTTAATGCTGCCCCTTTTCAAGTTTCTTCATTTATTTATTCCCAACTATGGATTTGTAATTATTGTTTTTTCGTTAATAATAAAATTAGTTACCTATCCGCTAACCAAAAGCAGTATGCATTCAATGAAAAAGATGCAAATGCTTCAACCGAAGATTGCCGAAATAAAAGAGAAGTTTAAAGACGATCCAACGAAGTTAAACAAAGAAACGATGAAGCTCTATTCAACTTACGGAATTAATCCCGCCGGCGGTTGTTTGCCTATGCTGCTTCAGATGCCGATTTTTATTGCTTTGTGGGGAATGTTTCAAACAGTAATTGAGTTAAGACAACAACCATTTTTATTCTGGATTCACGATTTATCAAAACCGGATATTATTTATCATTTAGGTTTTAAACTTCCTCTTTTCGGAATAGACCAAATAAGCGGTCTTGCTTTGCTTATGGGAATAACCACTTTTGTTCAACAAAAGCAGACAATTAAAGATCCATCGCAGCAAGCAATGGTTTATGTAATGCCGGTGATGCTTACCTTTTTATTTATGTCGTTTCCTTCCGGATTAAATTTATATTATTTTCTTTTTAATTTATTTTCAATTGCGCAGCAATATTATGTAACCAATTATGGGAAACAAGAAATATTAGAGCCGATAAAAAATCCTAAAAAGAAAAATGGATTTATGCAGCGCATGATGGAAGCCGCAGAACAAAACGCGAAGACCAAAGCCAAAAAATAATCAACAGCCATATCTTCGCTTTTACGTGTGCAACGAAAAGGAAAACCGATGTCGAAAAAATTTAAGATATTATTTTTGCCTCTCGCGCTGGCGGCATCGGTTTTTGCTCAACAAAAAATAATACTAAAAGCCGAATACATCTCGCAAAAACTTCCGTTCTCACTTACTCAAAACATCCCCGCCCCAAAAGCAAAAGTAGCTTTAGCTTTAAGCGGCGGCGGCGCACGCGGAATTGCACAAATCGGGGCGCTTAAAGCGTTAGAAGAAAAAAATATTCCGGTCGATCTTATTGTTGGCACAAGCATGGGAAGTATCGTTGGCGGGTTGTACGCTGCGGGGTATTCTGTCAAAATGCTTGACTCAATTGCCAGAACAGCAGATTGGAATTATCTCCTTTCGGTTGACGCAAAAACAAACAGGAGAGATTTGTTTCTTGATCAAAAAATTTCTGAAGATAAAGCTATGCTTACGCTTCGCTTGAAAGGATTAAAACCAATTATTCCAACTTCGGTAAACGATGGACAGCGGTTATCAAATTATTTAAATCTTCTTTCCTTCCAGGCGCCGGTAAAAGTAAGGCGTGATTTTGATGATCTTGAAATTCGGTTTCGAGCCGTTTGTACAAACCTGGAAACGGGCTATGCGGTTGTGTTAAAAGGAGGTTCATTAAGTCAAGCGATGCGCGCAAGCTCCAGTGTTTCGTTTTTACTTTCGCCGGTAAAAATGGATACCCTTATTTTAGTTGATGGCGGATTAGTTGCAAATGTTCCGGTTAAAATTGCAAAAACCTATCGCCCCGACATATTAATTGCCATAAACACAACTGGAGATTTACACCCAAAAGAAGAACTTGAATTACCTTGGATTGTCGCGGACCAATTAGTTAGTATTCCCATGAAATTATTGAATGAAGACCAACTTCAGAGCGCTGATTTTGTTATTACGCCAAATCTAAAAGGTGTGGGTTCAACCGATTATAGCAACGTAGATTCTTTAATCAAAATTGGATACGAAACAACAAAACCTTTATTAGAGACAATCGAAAGAAAGCTTCAAGAAAGTTACGATAAACAAATTTATCAAAACGAAATCTTCTTTAAACATATTGCAATAAAACCTAATAGCGATTTTGGAAAAAATTTTTTAGAAACCATTAAGAATAAAGACTCTGTCTCAAGCGGTGAAATACTTAATTATCTTTATCAAAGCAATTCCGATGGACAATACGAATCTTTGTTTGCCGAGATAGAAATACTTAACGAAGAAACGAATATTACTTTCAAAGGAGAAAAAGTTAGAATTGTTGAAAAGGTTCATAACTTCGGAATAACACTTTTGCCGACGGATACGATAAGAACAATTCTACAAAAATTAGAGGGTAAACCTTACAACGGAAAAAAAATTTTTTTAGTAATCAAAGAAATTTTAGAGCTATACGGCAAAGCAGGATATTCGTTAGCGGAATTAGATTCTGTTTCTTTTAATAAATCCACCCAACAACTCGCGCTATTTTTTAGCGAAGGAATTGTTAGCGAAATTAAAATTAAAGGAAACTCCTACACAAACCCTACCATTATTTCTAGAGAATTTCCGATACGCGAAGGCGAAGTATTTGAATCAGAAAAGATTCAACAAGGGATGACAAATTTGCGCAGTACGGGTTTATTTGAAAATGTTTATGTTCAAATTGAAAAAGAAGACAATAAAAAAATAATAACACTTATAGTAGATGAAAAAATATCTAACACAGCAAGAGTCGGGTTTAAGGTAGATAACGAAAACAAGCCCCAGTTTTGGCTCGACCTCCGCGATGCGAATATTTTAGGCAGCGCAACCGAAATGGGATTTCTTCTTTATTTATCTGCGCTTGGGCGCTCTTACACATTAGAACACAAAGCAGACCGGATTTTTAATACCTATTTAACCTACAACATTAACATGTTTTACAAATCAAACGATGTTCTTAGCTATCGCGATATTCCATCAACAAGCAGCAGATTTTTTGATCGCGAGAGCTATGGCGAATACCGGCAAATTTTCTATGGTTTATCAGCGGCAATCGGAATGCAGGTAAAAAAATTGGGAAATGTTATTATTAAAGGAAAATATGAAGTTGATCAATTAAAAAATTTAAGAGGCTATACCGAAAACCCCGCTCAATTTTCTTTTATAAGTATTCGTGTTTCGTCCAATATTGATACGCAAGATAAATATCCTTATCCAACAAAAGGGGTAAAGGTCTCCGCTTATTATGAAACAGCACAAAAAGTTAGCAGTCTTGCTTCGGGCTTTACAAACATTGGCTTTAATTACAAAAGCTACTTTTCGCTTAGCAATATACACACGGTTGGGGTTGGCTTTAAGATTGGTTTTGCGGATAAAACCCTGCCAACCACACAGCAATATTCGCTCGGCGGACAATATTCGTTTTTTGGAATGCGCGAAGATGAATTTCGCGGAAGACAAATTCTTGCCTCCTCTTTTGAATATCGCTTCTTATTTCCGATGAAAGTATTTTTTCCAACATATTTTTTATTGCGATATGATTTAGGTTCTGTGTGGCCCGCTCAAGAACAAATTCGCTTTAAAGATTTGCGGCACGGCGTTGGCGGAACGTTGTCTTTCGATACGCCTATTGGACCCGCAGATTTTTCCGTTGGCAGAAGCTTTCTTTTTGTAAAAAATCTTCCGGGAAATCCAATAAGTCTTGGACCTGTATATTTTTATTTCTCGATAGGATATTATTACTAAATAATCTTTTGGTGCCGTTCTTAAAAGAT
>Ga0172371_10008498_pt1 | contig 14372 bp, 10 predicted proteins | sample Lak12m_FD_114543 | JGI IMG/M metagenome (GOLD analysis project Ga0172371, IMG submission 114543) | Freshwater microbial communities from Kabuno Bay, South-Kivu, Congo - kab_022012_12m | ecosystem: Environmental > Aquatic > Freshwater > Lake | place: Democratic Republic of the Congo: South-Kivu... | reverse complement strand
TTTCATTTATAAACAAGTTGTAAATGCTAATAACATCATCTTCTAATGACAATCTGTGTGTATGTATATCAACAAATTTCAAACTTATTGCTATTTTTATGCAAAAATACAATCCAGTTTTGATTGTCTGATGTGCTTACTGAAATTCCAGAAATTTTCTCTGGCTTCTATATCGGCATTTAAAAATATCTTTGCTTCAGATTAAAATCAATGAATTTAAGGTTAGGGGTTAAAAATCTGTTGTATTTATTCAAGAAGAATCTGATAAGCAGTTCTTCAGCTTTGCTAATTTTTTACCTTAGATTTTTATGGAAGCCTAAGAATCAGTTGGAAAAAATTTTAGATAATTTATTTAAGATAAAACCGGATTCTTATGTTTTGCAGGTTGGAGCAAATGATGGATTTGTCCATGATCCGCTTTATAAATTTGTAAAAAAGTACAAGTTAAAAGGAATTGTGGTTGAACCTCAAAAATATCCTTATAAAATATTGAAGAAAATTTATCACAAGGATAAGATTTCTGTTGTAAATGCTGCAATTGATATATTAGATGGTCAAAAAGAAATTTACAAACTATCCTTTACGAACGACAGATGGGCCAGTGGTTTGAGTTCATTTAGCAAAGACCATATTGAAAGTTGTATTTCAAGTGGATTGGTTGAAAAAAAGGCAAAGAAATACAAAATAAAGCTGCCGGAAAACAAATCGGATTGGATAACTGAAGAAACAGTCAAAACAATATGCTTTGCAACTCTATTCAAAAATGAAAAGGTCGAAAAAATAAATCTTTTGGTGTCTGATACTGAAGGATACGATTATGAGATTTTAAAAATGTTTGATTTTGAAAAATACAAACCAGAATTAGTCCTTTTTGAAAAAACACACCTGAACAAAGCAGATTATCAAGAATGTATAGGAAAGCTGTCAGACCTTGGCTATACGCTTTATGAAGATAAGGCTAATGCAATAGCCATTTTTAAAAACATGATTGAATACAATGTATAAATTATTAGTTATCAGTAACTATAATAATGAGACAAGCAGCAGGCCTGAAGCAGAAATCTTTATACACCTTGCTAAAGATTATGGTTTTGATATAAGTGTCATGACTTATGAAGGCTCATTCTATGCTCAAAAATTCAAAGATGCAAACATTAAAGTTATTGATTTTCATCCGATTAAAAAGTTTGATTCATCAGAAATTTCAATTATTCGTAAGGAACTTTTAAATGGGAACTATGATGTCGTTCACCTTTTTAATAGTAAAAGTATTATCAATGGTTTGCAAGCTGCACGAGGAATAAATACTAAAGTTGTGATTTACCGAGGCTACACAGGCAATGTTCATTGGTACGATCCATCAGCCTATTTTAAAGTATTGCATCCAAGGGTTGATAAAATCTGGTGTAATTCGTTATCAGTAAAAACACAAATAGACAAGCAACTATTTTTTAACAGAACAAAAACAATTGTAATTACCAAAGGGCATGATAGCAATTGGTATTCTGAGGTAAGCAAAGTTGATTTGTTGGAATTTGGTATAACTGAAAATGATTTTGTAGTTGTGACCGCTGCCAATGATCGAAAAATGAAAGGCTTGAAATATTTGTTAGCTGCAATTGAAATGATTGAAAGCCAAATTCCTTTGAAAATCATTATTATGGGGGGAAACTCAGAATTTGCTGATACCTACAAGAAATTATTAAAGTGTAATCAGGATAAAGTTATTTTTACAGGTTTCAGAAAGGACAATTTAGGAATTGTTAAAGCTGCTGACGTATTTATTTCCTCATCAATCAAAGGAGAGTCATTTCAAAAGTCTGTGGCTGAAGCCATGCATCTGGGTATTTGTCCAGTCATTACTGATATTCCTGGTAATATAGGGATGGTAAAGGACAAAGAATGCGGACTTGTGATACCAGCAAAAAATCCGGTTGCCATAAAAAATGCTTTACAATATCTTTATTTTAACCGTGATAAATGCAAAGAATTTGGCAACACAGCAAAAAAATATATTTCAGAAAATTATCATTTTAATATAACTGTAAAAAAAGTTGCAGATTTTTATCGGCAAATCCTGAAATAGTACTGTTAACTAAAAAGTCAGATTCAATGAATAGTGTTTTTTCTTTCATGCTTTTACCTTTTTCCTTTATACTTTTGCTTTTTAATAATTTATGGAATTGAAGTATTATAATAATAATTTTGCAGTGACCATTCCAATGGCAAACGAAGAAGCTGACTTTGTACCATTTATTGAGTCTCTTAAAGAAGTATTTGACCGACTTGGAACAGGAAAAGCATATTTTGTTATCGACAAAGTGTCACATGACAATACATTGGAGCTTTGCAGAGAACTTGAAAAAAAAGATTCACGATTTGTTACTATCTGGGCACCGGAAAACCGAAATGTAGTTGATGCATATTTAAGAGGATTAAAAGAAGCATATCTGAATGGTCACGATATAATCATTGAGATGGATGCCGGATTATCGCATGATCCACGTGCTATTATTATGTTTATAAGGGTATTAAACGAAGGAAATGAATGTGCATTTGGCAGCCGCTTTATCAATGGTGGTTCTATGGCTGACTCACCAATGAAAAGAAGGTTGTTGTCGAAAAATGGCACCAGATTGACTAACCTTTTACTGGGTTCCCGCATGTATGATATGACATCTGGTTTTCAGGCATTTCATCGCGATATTGTCGGACAAATACTAAGTTATCCTTTTTTGTCGAAAGCACACTATTATCAAACAGAAATGAGGTATTTGCTAAGAAAGAAACGTTATCGTGAAATACCTATTCATTACCGTGCCCCTTCAAAACGTGTATCTGAAAAAGCAATAAAAAATGCACTTTCTGTATTGTTTTATTATTTTATCAAACGCATAACATTTAATGCAATCTCCATCTGAAATGCTGAGCAAAAAAGTCGTTTTAACGGGTGTTTCAGGTCACTTGGGTTATCATGTTGTAAATGAACTTCTTGATAGAGGTTATGAGGTTCACTGCCTGATACGCAGAGAAAATATCAATGTGGTGAAGAGCAGGCAAAAGGGAGCAAACATATATCAGTGTGATTTGTTTAATAAAAACACTTACTTTCATGTTTTGAAAGATGCATTATGTGCTTTTCATATTGCTGCTGAAAACACCACCAGCAAAGCATTTCCTGAAAGAGTAATAAAAAACACTCTCCTCCTTACCAAATCCTTTACAGAAGCATGCCTTGAAGCAGGTGTTCAAACAATTATCTATACCAGTTCAGTTGTGGTGCTTGGTAGAAGCAGAAAAAAATCAATATTGCTGAATGAGAATGACAGGACTTCATTTATTGAGAGTCCTTATGTGCAGGGTAAATTTGAAGCAGATAAATATATTGAGAAACTTATTGAAGAAAAAAATGCTGATATACGAAGGTTATATCCGGCATGGATTGTAGGAGAGAATGATCCAAAAATGACACCACCACATAAAATCATAACAAACTATGTTGAAAAAGGACAAATTTTCTTTTTTAAAGGTGGAATTTCAATTTGCGATGTTAAAGAAGTGGCAAAAGCACATATAAATGCATTTGAAAAAGGCAAGCCTTCTGATAGTTTTGTTTTAGGTGGCAACAATATTACTTTCAAACATTTTTATAATACCTTGTCACTTTTAACAGGTCATAAAAAACCATTTATTTATCTTCCAAAGTGGGCGATTGTTGCAGGAGCATACTTTAGTACATGGATTTTCAGAATGCTAAGAATGGAACCAGTCATTGAACCTGCTTATGCAAAAAGTGTATTCGGCAATTATAGCTGGTATAATAGCAGTAAAGCAAAACTAATTTTAGATTATCATATTCTTTCTGAACAGGAGATATTGAAAAATGCTATATTTGAAGCTCGAAAACGACTAAATGGTTCGATGCAGCTTGGTTTCAGAAAAAATATTTTTCCTGAAAAAGCTACTGACGATGGTTTGTTGTTATTAACAGGTGCACCAGGCTGGTTGGGAAATCGAATGATAGATATTTTTATTAATGGCGATAAAAAAGGAAATTATTATACCAATCGGAAGATTCGCATTTTAGTTGAGCCAAAATACAAAGAAATGCTAAACCTTCCATCCAATTTTGAACTGTTTTATGGTGATCTTGGAAATAATGATGCATTATTAGAAGCTACCAAAGGAGTAAAAACAGTTTTTCACCTTGCCGGTGCAATTTATCCGAAGAAAATAAAAACGCTTTATAAAGTAAATACAGAAGGAACTAAAAATCTTGTTGATGCTTGTATAGAAAATAAGGTCAGACGAATTATTTATATGTCAACTGATTCGGTATGTGGACGTGGAATAAAAAACAAAAGGATATTTGATGAAACCAGTGTTGCAACTCCTTATAAACATTATGGCAGAAGTAAGTATCTGGCAGAAAAATATATTTTTCAAAAAACACAAGAAGGACAAATTGATGGAACAGTAATGCGGGGATTCTGGTTTTTTGGCCCTTTTGCTCCTCAGCGACAGCTTAATTTTTTTAAAATGTTTAGTTTGCCCAGGCAGATTGTTTTTGGCAATGGTAAAAACTTCAGAAGTATTTCGCATGTCGATAACATTGTTCATGCATTTTTGGAAGCAGAAAACAATAAACAGACATTTGGGAAATGGTATTGGATTGGTGGTGACAAAACTGATTTAACAGTTGATCAGATGTTTAAAATGGTTTGCAATAATTTGAATATCCAATACAAACCATTGTATATCCCGGCTTTTTTATGCAGATTTTTTAGTACAATTGATCATATTTAAAGCAAATTTGGTTATCTAAATTCCTCTATTCATGCTGCTGGTAAATTTTATTATGACATTTCTGGTTCAAGTAATGCAGCAAAACGAGATTTTAACTATTCACCAGTTGTAAATGAAGAAGAGGCTATTGTTGAATTGTGTGAAATGTTAAATAACTAAGGATGACTGCAAATGCCAAAAAAGGACAGACTATCATCGCCAGAAAACCTAAATGGTATGCTGTATATGTAATGTCAAAGCATGAAAAAAAAGTAGCTGATTTGTTTGAAGAGCAGAACATTAAATATTTTTTACCACTTCACAAGATTCTTAAACAATGGAGTGACCGTAAAAAATGGGTGGAAGAGCCTATTTTTAAATCATATATTTTTGTAAGAGTTGCCTTAAGACAATATGAGAAAGTTTTATTTACTGAAGGTGTTGTCACTTTTGTTAAGTTTAATGGTTTTCCTGAACCTGTTAATGATGATGTTATTAAAAACCTGATTACCATTTTAAAATCTGAGGAAGAATTTGAAGTTACTGATGAACAGTTTGAATTGAATGAGACAGTAAAAGTAGTCAGAGGAGCATTAAAAGGTGTTGTCGGACAAGTGGCTGAGCTACACGGAAAATACAAACTGATAGTTCATATTGAAGTACTGGGAAGAAGACTGATGCTTAATGTTAATAAAAATCAGGTTGAAAAGCTGAAAATAATCAGTAAAACTTAATAACAATATTTTTGTCAATCCACTTTCTGTTTTCAAGAAATAATGGTTTAAAAACATTGAGCCACCAGTAAACAAAGGTAGCTACAAGCACTCCTATCAGTGATCCTGCTGTGACATCAGGTAAAAAATGCTGCCCCAGATAAATTCTGGAATAACCGACAAGAAATGCAGTTAATACTGCTAAAAAACGATACTTTGATGGTATCATAATCAAAGCCAATATGCTGAAAACAGCAAAAGCGGTAGAAGTATGTCCGCTTGGAAAACTGTGGTATTTATATATCTTGATTCCTTCGACCAGATGAAATTCTATGTTTTGTAGTTCAAAGTATTTTAATGGTCTTAATAAATCAGGAAAAACAAAATTCTTAAGCCCCTGGCTTATGATGGCATCAGAAATAAATGCCATCAAATACATTAATGCATAGCGAAAGCGAATAAATAGCATGATTACAAATAACAGGATGTAGATTTTTCCATCCCCTAAAAATGTAATGATAATAAAAAGCCTATCTAAAAAAGGATTGTGTGAATTATTGATGTAAATAAAACTTTCAGATTTAGGGATGAAAATACATATTCCAAAAAGCACTAAAAATAAGATGAAATAGAATAGGTAAAAATCTTTAAACTTGATAAAAATCTGTTTCATTAGCAATTATTCAGAAGAAACAAATATAGGTTAAACTCAGATTAAGTGATAGAAAATTGAAAATTTGAAAAAGTTTAGAGTTTTTAAGGCTATTTGGGTAAAGATAAAACTGGCATTTGATGTAATAAAAAAGGCATGACTATAAAGCCATGCCTGAATAAAAATATATTAACCCTTAAATTTATTCCATTCCAAAGCCATAATAACCCTTAGAGCCATCAGGTTCAATTCCTTCAATGAGTACACCACCTTCAGAAGCACCTAAAAACTCATAAACATCATCAACAGTATAAACTTTCTTTTTGTCGATTTTTGTAATGATGAATCCTTTAGGAATACCTGCTGCCTTTAGTTTCCCATTTCCTACAACTACAACTTTTACACCGTTCTCTAACCCAAATTTTGCAAGTTCATTTTTACTGGCAACTGCTAATTCTGCCCCGAGGCTATTTTTAATTTCTTCCGATTTGTTTTCAACAATTTTTACATTACCTTTCTGGTCTTTCAGTGTAGCTGTAAATTCCATTTCTTTGCCATTGCGTAATACAACAACCTTGATTTTGTCACCCGGGCGATTCATTGAAACAGTTTCCTGTAAGGCTGGCACTGAGTTTACTTCTTTTTCATTTATTTTAATAATTATATCTCCCTTTTTAATGCCGGCAGCTTTTGCAGCACCATCATCCAAAACATCAGCAACATAAACTCCCATAATTTTTTTCAGGTCATTTTCTTTGGCAATATCTTGTGTAACTTCCTGTATGCTGATGCCCAGCATTCCACGTTGTACTTTTCCATACTTAACAATATCTGTATAAACTTTATACACCAGGTTAGAAGGAATGGCAAAAGCATAGCCTTCATAAGTTCCTGTTTGTGAAGCTATAGCAGCATTTATACCTACTAATTTCCCTTCAACATTTACAAGTGCTCCACCACTGTTACCAGGATTAACAGCAGCATCTGTCTGAATAAAGGACTCTACTGCAGAACCACGTCCTAAAATGCCGATACTGCGTGCCTTTGCACTAACAATACCTGCTGTTATTGTGCTTTCAAGGTTAAAAGGATTGCCAAGAGCAAGTACCCATTCACCAACTCTTAATTCATCAGAATTGCCAAATGTCAAGGGAATCAAATCTTTTGCATCAATTTGTATTACTGCAAGGTCAGTTTGTTCATCCCTTCCGATGATTTTAGCCATAAAAGTTCTTTTATCACTTAATGTAACCTCAATTTCAGAGGCATCAGCAACAACATGATTATTGGTAACAATGTAACCGTCTTCAGTAACAATAACGCCTGAACCACTGCCCTGTTGAGGATAATTAAACATTTTGGGGTCAAAAAACTCAAAAAATGGATTGTCGAAAGGAGCTGACTGCTTTTCTGGTGCTTTTACCTTTGTTTTAATGTGCACCACAGTAGGATTTATTCTTTCTGCAATCTCTGAAAAGTCAAACGTAGGTAGTGCTATCCTGTCAACTGTGTAACGTGCATATTTTCCTGTTTCAGGATCATAACCAGCATATTTGCCATTGGCACCAGCAATTCTATAGATGCCAATTCCTGTGATACCACCAATAATTCCGGCTATCACAAGCATGATCATTTGTTTCCAAACTGTTTTCATCATTATTCTATTTTGTCAAGGCTCAATATTACAAACTGAATGCCATGCAGTGAGTTACGTGAAAAGTTAATTTTTATTGTGATGATGAATGAAAATTTTACATATTGTATCAAATTCAGGTAAAATTAACTGACATATTTTCAAATTATTTAAATGCTGTCAGCCCAGGAAAAATATTTTTCCTGCATTTTGATTGTATCCTGATAAGGATCACCACTAATAAATTCCTTCGCATTCATGGGTAAAGAAAAATCAACCTGATAAGAAGGAAATAGTTTGCCGATAAATGGAATTGCACGGAAATAATCATATTTTGAAGTACCAGAGATGTAGGTCATTACAATTTTAACAGCTTCAGGCTTTTGTATTTTGTTCAGCAAATGGCCTAAGCCTGTCTTAAACTTTTTATCTTTATTGCCAAAGCCTGGAGCAAATAATACAATGCCACCTTCATCAATTTTCATGGCAGTAAGGGCAATAGAATTTCTGTTCAATATTTTTGATTCTTCCTCTGAAACGTAATTTACTGGATTCAACTCGGCTAAAAACCTTGATCGGTATGTATTGTTCAACCTGTAATTGACATAAACCGGAATACAATGCTTGTTAAATGCAGGCAACATCCCAATAAAAAAATGATTAATGACGATGTAAGCATCTTCACGCTGAGGTATGCTGCTAAGCAACAACATGGCATCGGTTTCAGCAGGATGGTTGGTGATGAGTAATACAGCCTGATTGGCCAAAGCATGCAATGTTTCTTCAGTACGATTAAATATCACTTTTCGACTGGTGTATTTCATAATTCGATAAAAGGTTTCCGAAAATCCTAAGGTCTCAATATTCTTATTGATTCGTTTCATTATACTTTTAACAATTCTTACTTCTAACGAGGTGCTATTGATAAACCAAAGAAATTTCAAACCTGATTTTTTTACCTATTGAAGAATAAACAAAACTAATAATTTTTCAGACAAAAATCAATTACAAAAGTAAATCAATTCAATCGATTAAAACAAACATTTAGAAATTTAGATATTATTAATTTGCAAGATAAAGATTAACAATAAGTTGCAAATTATAAATATAATTAAAAAAAAAAGGAGAAAAAATGAAACCTTTTAATTATTTTTGACACTAATAATCATTGAATATTTCATTCTAAATTAATTAAAATTGAAAGATTTGAAGAAATTATTTAATAATCCTTCTGTTATTTCATTGATAATTCTTCTTTTTTGTTCTATCTGCATTAAAAAAGTTTATTCGCAATCAAACATAATAGCAAGTGACCTGACATGGACTTGCATCGGCAAAGATTCATTCATTGTAAAGCTTGTTCTTTACCGTGATTGCAATGGAGCAAAATTTCAGAAATCAATGGTTCTCAATGTTGAGGATGCCCTGACAGGACAAAAAAACACTGATTTAGTTATCAGTCTTCCTCCTTCGGTAGATATAACGCCAACATGCAAGGCGTCCTGCACACGTTGTATGGATTCCATGTGCTCTTTTCCTTATGGGATCGAACAATATAGTTGTGCTAAATTGCTGGTATTGGATAAAAGTGTCAGTTCTTGTGAGATCAGGTTTTCCTACTCATCATGTTGCAGAAGCAATGCTATTACTACCGGGCCGGCAAATACAAAATACTATACTGAAGCACTTCTTAACAGATGTATCAGCCCTTGTGATAATTCACCCACATTTACAAATCCCCCTGTTGCTATGATATGTCGTGAACGGGATTTCGTTTTCTGTCATGGTATTATTGATAATGATGTTGACTCCAATGGAGCTTTGATTGACTCACTTTCATATGATTTCACATCACCTTTGACAGCAAAAGGAACTAATGTAGCTTATCTGGCACCTTATTCTTACGATAAACCGATAAAATTCTGGGGATTTCCTGATGCCAATATTTCTTTACCAAGAGGTTTTCACATTGATAAAAATGTTGGTCAGATATTATTCCGGGCCATGGAGAATGAATTCACTGTATTTGGTATTAAAATATCAGGTTGGAGAAAAATCAATGGTATAATGACTAAAATCAGCGAAAACAGCAGAGAGATGGCTATTATTGTTATTGAATGCCCTCTCAACAATGCCCCAATCCTTAGCGGGCCTTTTTATAAAGAGGTTTGTGCAGGGGAAGTGGTTTCTTTCTCCATATCATCCAACGATTATGATACTAAAGATACAGTGCTTATTTCATGGAATGGGGGAATTCCAGGGGCTAATTGGGTAACTACCAACAAAAAAGAAAAACATCCTACCGGAATACTGACATGGCAAACAAAAGAAAGCGATGCAAGAGACTTGCCTTATACTTTCACTGCTTCTGTAAAAGATGATGCCTGCCCTGTCAATGCAAGCTCAACAAGAGCCTATCAGATATATGTAAAATCCAGACCAAAAGCCTATCAATATTATGTGGATAGCGGTAATTGGAATTATTATTTTAATGCAGTTATAATTTCAGGTAAAAATCCTACTTATACATGGATTGGAGATTTTCCGTATGGTTTTTACAAAACCGGGCAACAAGTATCTCATCATTTCGACAAGAAAGGAACTTATCCATATCATCTGGAAGTTGTCTCGAGAGGTTGTAAATCAATTTATTACGACACTATTCGCATTATTTACCCCATGGCATTGGAGGAAAAAAATAATGTGGTCATGGTTTTCCCAAACCCTGTTTCTGATAAGCTATATATTGAATCAGAAGATGGATTAGAACAAATTGAGCTCATTGACCTGGAAGGAAGAACGATTTTGAAAAAATATTACATAGGCAATGTCACTACGGAAGTTGATGTCAGCGAAATAAAACATCAGGAATATATCCTTAAAATCATAAATCGAAGGGGAACGTTTACGTACAAAGTTATTTTGAACTAAAGCAGTCATGAAAAAGTTAATGCTTTGTATCTGCATACTTATTTTTGTATGTTATACGGCTTATTCAGACCATTTTGGGGGTGGAGAGATTACATGGAATCAGGTTGGTAAAGATTCTTTTCTTATAAAATTGACCATTATTTTTGATTGCAACTTATCAACAAATACAACCGCTAGTATTGATGTAAAGTGCAACAACAATACACAAACATTTCTGAACTTGCCACTTACTTTTCAATCATCAATTGACATTACCCCGATTTGTGATAAAACATGCAACAGGTGTCAGCAAAGCAATTGCATGTTCCCTTACGGTTATATAGAAAAAATATATTATGGCCTCCTTGTATTGAATAATGTTTCTTGCTGTGATGTATTGTTAACTTTCAGTCAATGTTGCAGAACTAACAATATGACCACCATAAGTAATTCAACTTTACCGCTAACTTTTCAATCGATGTTGAACCGATGCCTGACAATACCGGATAATTCACCTGAATTTCTTGAAATACCTTCCAGTTTATTGTGTGTAGGACAAGACATTTCAATATGTTTTACTGCTACTGATAATGATACAGATACCATAGGAAACTTTACAGATTCCATCAGTTATGAAATGGTCAATCCAAAAGACCTGACATTCAAATCTCCCTATTCTTATGATGAGCCAATTTTTTACTGGGGATTTCCTGAGGAGGCCTATCCCTTACCAAGGGGCTTCCATTTTAATAAAAGTAATGGCCAGCTTAGCTTCCGACCAATGAAGGTCGAGCGTACCATTATTGCTGTAAAGGCTATTGAATGGAGAAATTTTAATGGTATATGGAAAAAAATTACTGAGGTGACCAGAGATTTTCATTTATATTCCATTTCTTGTCCTAACAACTTCGCACCAATTATTTATAGCCAGTATTTTAAGGAGGTTTGCGCAGGTGACTCAATAGAATTAACAATAAATACAGATGATTATGACACACAAGATACTTTAATGCTTACATATAACGGGAAACTTGAGAATGCTGTTTGGACTGATAATAATAAAATTGTTAAGCATCCTACAGGAATATTTAAATGGAAAACCGAATCCTGGCAAAATGGATACTATTATTTTACAGTAAAGGTAAAAGATGATGCATGTCCAGTAAATGGAAGCAGTACAAAGGTGTTTTGTATCAGGGTAGTTCCTGGTATTCCCAAGAATACGAATCTTTATTTTGATACCATCCTGAATTGCAACCAGCATGTATTTCATGCTGAAAACAGCAGTATAAACAATGCAGCATTTCCGAATTATTGTATGTGGGAGTTTTTTACACCTTCAAAAAAAACTTTTTATGGTGATAAAATAACTTTTACTGCGCCATCAGCAGGAAATTATCCTTTCAGGCTTATTTCCGGTAATCCTGATGGTTGCCACAGAACTATTCATGATACTGTGTTTCAGCCTAATGTTTTGTTTCTTGACAAATTAAATGACACTGTTGTTTGTGAAGGTGAAAGTGTTACACTGCATGCAAAATATACAGGAAATACAGGTTTGGTGAAGTACAAATGGTCAACCGGGGATACCTTTAATACACTTGATATTAAAGTTTACAAACTCTCAAAACTCTATTTGAATATTACTGATTCAGTGGGGTGTATGGATTTTGATACCGTAATTATTTCTACATCGGAAAGGTCTAAAGTCGATTTAGGCACTGATGTTTATTTGTGTCACAATGAGAATACTATAATCAGGGCAAAGGTTACAGGTCCCTATGTCTGGAATGGGCATTACAATTTTTATGATGTTTTTAGAAATAAATACATACAAGCCAGTGATAGTCATACTATTACAGTTGATTCCGGGATATTTGTCTGTAAAATACTAAATTCAAATTTCTGTGAAAACAGTGATACCATTCAGGTATTCAAACATGCAGCTATGGTGGCCTATGCTCAGGATAAAACTGTCTGCCCCTACGATACAGTAGTATTAAATGCTAATGCAACAGGTACAAAAAGCTATTCAGTTATCTATGAATGGCATGATAACCAGTCAGGACAATTGTTCGATACAGGTATAAATATTAAATATATCGTTTCTGAAAACAAAGAGTTTAAGCTGAAAGTCAGAGAGTTTTTTAATCATAAATATTGTGAAGATAGTACAATTGTAAGAGCCAGCCGTATTCCTGTATTTGTGGACTTTAAACCTCCGGCTTTACTTTGTAAAAATGACTCTTTTATTAATCTGAATTATTTTATCGATTCTATGAAGGGCAGCATTACGTCAAAACACAATGCAGTGTATAAAGACTATTATTTTAATCCGACAAAAGATATGAATGATACAGGGTGTATTGCTTTCCATTTGACTGATTTTAATTCCGGTTGTCAGTATGACACCACAGCAAAAATAATTTTTCTGGAAATACCGATTGTAAAAACATATAATCAATACAACAGAAATGGTTTTTGTCATGGATTAGGAAACATATTAATTCAGGCTGTACCCGTTGGTGGTATATATGGAGGGAAATGGTATGGAGCTATTGATGATGGTAAATATTTCAACACAGATCGCAATGCCGGAAAATACAATTTAATTTATGAATATAAAGACAATAATGGATGTATGAACCGCGATACCATGAAAATAACTCTTGGGAACCCATCAGTTGAAATTGATAAAAGCGTTTCAAGCATCTGTTCAGGCGAGGTGATGGATATTGATGCAAAATATAGTGTGGCACCTAAAATTTTATGGTACAGGGTTTTTCCAGTTGATGGGTATTTTACAGATGGATATTATAATCCTAAAAACAAATATTTACCTGGATTTAATGATCGTCAGAACAAGGGTTTTACTATTTATGCCAAAACCATAGATACCCTTTGCCCGGAAGTGAAAGATTCCATTCATGTTTACATTGCAGCTAAACCTAAAGCTGATTTCTCTGTTAATTTATCCAATGTTCAATTGCTTAATTCAGTTGATTTTACTGATAAATCAACAATTGCTTATGATTCGATGAAGTATTACAAATGGTATTTTGGTGACGGAAGCAGTTCACCTGTGCAAAATCCTTCTTACAAATACCTTGACACTGGCAATTATAATGTTTCGTTAAAAGTTACCAGTAATTTTGGCTGTTCAGATTCCATAACCAAAAACAAACTGATTTATGTTTATGCTGTGTCAATTCCTGAAAATTTTTCAAACAGGATTAAAGTTTATCCGAATCCTGTTTCAGACAAAATTTATATCGAATCGGAATCAGGAATTGAAAAGCTGGTTTTGTACAATATTATAGGTGCAAAAATCCATGAGACTCAAGTAAATGGTTTAAAATCAATTGTGTTAGAAAGAGGCAAGTTACTTTCAGGGATGTATTTTCTGAGGGTTTCTGATATAAAAGGCAACGATAATAAGTTTCAAATCGTCATAAATTAAACTAAATGAAAACTAAAAATAATTATTTAAAACAAGTATTCCTGTCTGGTATTTTTATAGTTGTTTGCATCAGTTACACTTTTTCAGCTTCAATTCTGGGCGGAGATATAACCTGGTCGCAGACCGGAAAAGACAGTTTTTTAATCACACTTACGCTTTACAGAGATTGTAATGGCAGCAGTTTTTCAAATCCTGCAGTTTTTACAAAATGTAAAACCA
>Ga0172371_10008497_pt1 | contig 14373 bp, 12 predicted proteins | sample Lak12m_FD_114543 | JGI IMG/M metagenome (GOLD analysis project Ga0172371, IMG submission 114543) | Freshwater microbial communities from Kabuno Bay, South-Kivu, Congo - kab_022012_12m | ecosystem: Environmental > Aquatic > Freshwater > Lake | place: Democratic Republic of the Congo: South-Kivu... | reverse complement strand
TTTCCCCACGCTTCCAGAGTATACCCTGCGGCGCTGTGGCGGGCTGCCGCGCCCATCTCCGAAATGATTGTGGGGTTTTGAGTCATATCGCGCACGGCGGCGGCAATGGTTTTCTCGTTTGGGTTTTCCAACAACAATCCCCCGCCTTGCCGCAAAAGTTGCGGGATGACAGAAGCGCGCGTGGCAATGACGGGCAGTCCGCAGGCTAGGGCTTCCAGCAGGGATTTTGGAAAGCCTTCCCGTTCTGTGGGGAAGATAAACAGGTGGGCTTGCGCCAGATGCGTCATAACCGCTTGGTGATTTACGTTGCCGTGAAATTTAATATCGTCTCTTAAATTTAGGCTTGCGGTTACCGCTTCCAATTCTGCGCGGTATTCGCCATCTCCCAGAATATCCAGCCGAACGCGCGGGATGAATTGCTTTATCAGCGGCAGGGCGCGGATGATGGATTGAATATTTTTGGCGCGGGCAAGTCTGCCGGTGGTGATTAAGCGCAGCGGCTCGGCGGGCTGCCAAATTTTGGCAACAGGCAACTGCGCCAGCTCCGCTTGTTTTAGCGAGGTGGAAAATATCCATTGAATATTTTTATTTTTTACGGAAGGGCGCTGTTCCCCGCCGCCAGTGGCAAGCGTTACGTTGCGTCCGCCGCTAATTTTTTCTAAAAAGCGTTGCAGCCAAAAATCAATGGGCGAGGCAGCCGCGCCCCAAGTTCCGCAGTGACGGACAAAGAGTCGCTTTTTTTGCAATAATGCGATGAAGATTCCCAACGTGCCAACATCCCCGCCGACAGGAGTATGAATCACATCTGCGGCGCGGGCGGCTTGCCACATGCGCCGCAGATGGCGCGGCAGCCAAAAGAGCATATCCAATTTACGGCGAAAGTCCGCGCCTGTGGGCGCGGGCAGCGCGTTCACGCGCAAATTTTTGCCAGTGAGCGGAATTGCGCCCGCAGGAACAGGCGTATGGTGTTCTGTTGCCATGATGAGAGTCTCGTCAAATAAATTGGCGAGCGCTTCCATCTGAAATGGAAATCCGCCGATGGTGACGTAGCCCGATGGCGAGTTGGAGTCGCGCCATAGTTCTTTATGGGAGAAGACAAGGAGTTTCATAACGAGAGTAAGTTGGCAAGTTGTTCGCCGTGGGTGTCCCACGTTAGATTGGCGCGGGCAAAGGAAGAGCAGCGCTCGGCGTAGATGCGGCGATTTTTCTGGACATCTTGCAAAAAAATTTTCATGGATGAGGCAAGCGGCGCGGGGTTTTGTAAATCTATCAGATGACCGATATGGTTTTCCGTCACAATGGCGCTGTAATCGCCGACAAAGGGAGTGGTGATAACCGGCAGCCCGCACAGTAAATATTCGGCAAATTTTGTGGGCGAAGCGACCCGATTGACGATGGAATCTTCCCGCAGCAGCAGCCCAATATCTGCGGCTTGCAGCCGCGCAAACAGTTCGCCTTGCGGCGCAAAGTCAATGCAATAATTTTGGGGCGGGATATGGCGCGCTTGCAGAAGGTCTTCAAAGAAGTTTTTTTCGCGCGAAAAAATCAAAAAGAAGGCTTGTGAAAATTCTTGTTGAATGGCGGCGAAAAGCGCCGCCATCGCTTCCGGCATTTGATAGGCGCGCACCGAACCGGAATAACAAATGACCAGCCGTTCGCTAATTCCGTAATCGCTGCGGGTTTGACGGCGCGCGGATTCATCTAGCAAGAAATTGGCGCGCGCCGCGCAGGGCAGGATGACGGCGGGCGTTAGCGCGCGCTTAAATTTTTGCTCATAATGCGCTTGCATGGCGCGGGAAACAAAGATAAGACGATTGGATTGCGTTAGCGTTTGGGCTTCGTCTTTTAACATGCGTTGAATGTTTTTATCTTGCGCCGAAAGTTTTTGCGCGTACATGCTTTCATCCGCTATGGCGCCTTGAATATCGCTGATGACTTTGATGCGCTTGTTGAACTTTTGGGCAAGCAGCGCCAGCCTGCCCGCTTTTGTGCCGTGACCATAAATGACCGTTGCGTTTTGCCGCAGGCTGACGAGAAAAATCAGCCAGCCGCAAAACCAGTTATTGAGCGCGTCCATCCATGCCCATTGGGTAAAGGGCAGCATGGGCAGGTAAGTTACCGGGCAGGCGGCGTCTTTTTGCAAGCGGGCGCGTCCTGCCGCCAAATATTTGAATCCATTTTTGGCTTGGGCAGGGTAGAAAAAGCACAACACGGCAGGCGAAAATCCGCGCGCGCGGGTTTCGTGGGCTGCATCCACAATGCGCGTGCGCCCGCCGCCGGGCTGAATGTTGCTGGATGTGGCGAGGAAGAGAATGTTTTTAAGGTTCGCCATGTCGCATTAATGTTTGGGCTTTACTTCTGAAATACGCTCTTTTGGAACTAATAGCCAATTTGTATTTCTCCACGCTTTTCTTGTGATTTTTGGCAGTTCAAAAATGCCGGTATTTTCTTCAATGTAATAATAAACATAGTTTTTAGGTAAAGCCAAAGCCACTTCTTTACCAGCCAAGTCATTTAGAACTTCACATATAATTATTGGGCGATGAGATCGCAATGTATTTTGCCCGCCACGAAAAATGCCCCCTTCTGCGCCTTCGGTGTCAATTTTTATCAGGGAAGGGTTTACGCTATTTTGACTAATCCATGTATCCAGCGTCATCGCTTTTACTTGAGTTGCTCTTTCTGTTGTCAAGGGTGAAGAATCTAAGATGCGACTCATCTGAGAATTCAACAAAAAAGAGACCGCGCCATTTGTTTCGGCAAGAGCCGTTTCAATCGTTGCAATGTTTTTGGACACGCAACGCGCGCGAAGTTTTTCGGCTGTTTCAGGGTTTGGCTCAAAGGCGTAAATAGGAGCGCGAGAATTGCATTCTCTAGCCGCCAACGCATATATTCCCTCAAACGCTCCTATATCAAGAATGGCTTCTTCTGGCGGGATATTTTTCGCCATCATCTTCCATAATCGAATCGATTCGTCATCATGCCTTCCAACATAACAACGATATATGCGGTTTGGGAGAATCTTTTTTAGTATTTTTTTGAAAAAAGGATGGTAAAGGTCTTTGGGTTTATTCATCATGGTTTTCCCTTTTTGAATTCATTTCAACCTTTAAAATCAGCGCGTCCGCAAAGAATTTTGCCGCCCAGTTGATTAAGGTCAGCGAGCCGTAGCCGCCCCAAATGGGATACGCCCCGCCAATTCCGCCGTGAATTTCAGGAAGGGCGGGCGCAATGAACTGCGCGGCTTTAACTTGATTTAGCAAGGTTTCCGCCGCTTGCGAGTAGCGCGGTTCTTCGCATAATTTGGCGCAACGCTTCAAGTTGAGCGCAGTCTGCGCGCTGCCGACCAAACAGGAAAAATTCCCATAAAACTGCCATTCTGAACTCACAAAAGCGGGCAAGCGTTTACGCGGATTTTCTTTCAGCCATGCCGTCGTATGTTCCGCCATGCTTTGAGCGGTTGCCAAAATTTCGGCGTGAATTTTTGGCGGCATATAAGGCAAACTTTCTAATAAGCCTTCGTAAGTATAGGCAAAGGTATGAGTCAGCGGGTCAATTTTTGCGGCGAAAGCCATTTCATCTATCCAGCCGTTTGGATGTCGCAGCGCAAGAACCCAACGGATGAATTTTTCCGCCGCTGCTGAAAATTCTCCCCGCCCGCTGATTTGACTCAAAGAGAATAAAGGAAAAATTGCTCTGGTGTAGTAAGCGTGCGGAATATTTTTATGCGAACCTTCCGTCCACGAGCCATCGGCGTTTTGCAGCGAGATCATCCACTCTCCGGCGCGGATGGCGGCGGAGAGCCAGTTTTCATCCGCTGTGTGTTGATACAGCGCCAGCAAACCATGAAGAATTTGCGCGCTGTCAAACACAAGCGGAATTTCTCCTGTGCCTTTGCTGCTAGGAAACGCGCCAGATTCAAGTTGCAGCGTGAGTTCCCATTTTCCAATTTGAAGGGCGCGTTCCGCAAATTCTGGCTGGTTGTATTTTTGTGCGTAATTCAAAAAAGTGGGAATGATGTATCCGCTGGTTTCTGGGTAGGGCGGCTGCCAGCCCGTTTTCAGCGACCAGCCCAGCGCAACCCCGCCTTGCCCGTTGTCTTGGGCGCGGCGCAGCCAATCCATTGCGGCGCGTAAATGCGTTTCATCATCTTGTATTTTGCCAGAGAGATTCAGCGCGTCTCGCGTTAGGGCAAACCACGCGGCGGGACGCGCCGCCATTTGCAAAAGTGATTGAATCTTCATGCGGCTTTTTGCGCTCGTATCAAAATTTCCGCGCTGGGTGTTTCTGCGCGGATGTTTTTATCTTCGGCGCTCATTTTCTTTGCCAGTTGAATGCGCTCTCTGATTCCATAAATGACCGCGCTGTTTTCAAAGTAACGCGCAAAATGCGCTTGCGCCGCCGCGCCCGCCAGAATGGGTTGATTGGTTGCCACGCTGAATTTTGCGTTTTGAAAATATTGCGCGATGCTCTCGCGGCTAAAAAATTCTACAATGCCGTGCGTTTGAGCGTAGGCGCGTTTTTTTTCTTCGTCTTGAACGAAGGCAAAAGAATCAACGGTGGCGTGAACCCAGCCGCCGGGTTTGAGAATGCGGCGCATGGCGTTTAACTCCGCAGGCAGGTTCTTTGTCAGTTGCAACACGCAGGCGCAAAAAATATGGTCTATTGAATTTTCGGGCAGGTTGAGATTGGACAGCGTACCGGCATGAAATTGAACTTTTCTTTTGCGCGGCGAATTTTGGAAGAAGCGCCGAGCGCGTCTAACTACGGTCGGGTTGAGGTCTACGCCCCAAACATGGTCGGCGCGGGCGGAGAGTTCCGCCGCAAACACGCCTTCGCCGCAGCCAAAATCTAAAACGGACGCGCCGCGTAAACTTAATCCGCGCAGCAGAGATTGATATTCATAAATGCGGCTTGGGCTGTTTGTAACCCACAGCGGCGGCGGTATTCCAAGACGGGCAAAAATGCTCTTAAGATTCATGGGTTGTTCCTATGGTTTGCAATGATTTGCGTCAGCGCGTCTGCGGCGCGTACAGCGGATTTTCCATCGAGGGTTTCGCCAAAGGTTTTTTGAATAAATGCTTTTCGTTCGCGCTGAAGCGTTTGCGGGGCGGTCAAACTTTCATGAATGAAGCGGCGCAAATCGTCCACCGACCAAGCCACGCGCACCGCGCCGCTTTTTGCCACGCGCTGATAGTGGTCAAAGTCAATATGACGTTTCCAGTGAAAGCCTGCGGGCAGGGAACTGCCGGGCGGGTCAAAGCCGAGGTTGATAACCGGCTTGTCTAACATCATCAACTCCAGCGAGACGGTGGAGGCGGGGTTGATTCCAAAGGCGCAGTGATGCAGCAGGCTGGAATATATCCATAAATCTTGCTCTTGCGGCGTAAACCATTTTTCTTCCCATAACACGGGTGGAAAGACCACGTCTGAAATCGGTTGCGCGGCGAGGGCTTTCATCTCCGCGCTTGTGCCTTTAACGTACATCCGCACGACCAACTGCGGGCGCGTTTTTTGCGGGTATTCGCGCAGAATATCTATTACGGTTTGCACATGGCGAATTTCTTCGGGAAAGTCGTTGTCTTTGCCGGTGGTGTAGAGGATGAAGGGGCGCGCCGCGTCAAGGTGGATATGGCGGCAAATCTCTGCTCTTGACGCGATATATTCGGCGCGGAAGTGAAAGTCAAATTGCGGCGCGCCAATCATGTGAATGTTTTGGCGCGGCGTTTTTGGATATAGATTTAAGAGTTCACCGCGCATGAGCTCGTGCCAGACGAGGTAGTCGTCATAATGCGGCAGGATGCGCCCGCGTGAGGAGAGATTATCCCAAGAGAAGATAAATGCGGCGGTGCGGATTTTCATTTGATGGGCGACTCGCGCAGGCAATTCTCCGCGTGGGGCGTGGATGTGCGAGGTGTTGAAGACTAAATCTGGTTTTAAGTTTTCAAAAAGTTGATGAAAGTCTTGCGTGGGGTTTAGCCACAGGGTGAGCGCGTTTTCCAGCCATGCCAATAAATTTAGCGCGGGGCGATTCGCCAGCAGGTAAATGACCGACTTCCAAATGGCGTGGCGAATTTTTTGCGCGGACGTTTTGGCTTGCGCGTCTAAAATCTGCCATTTGTTTTTTACTTTTTCGGTCCAAATCCAGCGGTAGTGCGCGTTGGCAATTAGCTCGCGCAGGTAGCCGATAGTTTTACGTTCGGGATATTCTTTCAATTCAAGGATGTCGTCCGCCAGCGGGCGGAAGCGGGCGCGAAAGTCCTCATCATCAATGACGGAAAGCAGCGTTACCCGCGCTTTGCCTTGCAGCGCGGGCAATGTCTCAGAATATAAAAAGTTCCGCACGGCTTCGCCGCGCGCAATGATGAAGAGGATGTGGGGAAGGGCGTTTTTCATTTCACTGCCGCGTTAAGGATTTCCGCTAACCTTTTCCCTGCGGCTTCGCTGTTGAGCTCGCGCTCATAGCGCAAGCGCGCGGATTTGCATAGCGCATTATACTTTTCAGGGTTGGCAATTAACTCGCGGATGGCTTGCACATACGCTTCGGGCGGGCTGTTGCGCGGCAAAACGATGCCCGATTCGCCGTCTTTGACGGTGGTGGCGAGTCCGCCTACGTCGTTGGTGAGGGTGGGCGTCCCGAAGGCGGCGGCTTCGCTGGGGACGATGCCTGCGGCTTCAAATCGCGCCGGGTGAATGAGCAGATGCGCCCATTCGTACCAGCCAGCGTAAGCGCTTAATTGCTGCGGGTCTTTTTTGCTGTAATTGCCAACAAAGCGGATGAAAGATGGATGCTCGCCCGCAGGCGTATCCATGCCGCAGATAATTAATTGAGTTGGCGTACCTTGCTCGTTGAGTTGCCGCGCCGTTTCAATAGCAATGTCAATGCCTTTGCGTTCATACACCCTGCCCACTAACAAAAGATTGAGCGGGCTGCTTAATTTTTTTCCCGTAAACGCGGACGGTATGATTTCCTTTGGCAGCGCGGCAAGCACCGCCATGACTTCTATTTTGTGCGCGGGGACGTGGTAGCGCTCTATTAAAACTTGTTTTGACCATTCGCTCTTAGTAATGACCTTTGCTGCGTTCCGTAAAGCGCGTTGTTCCTGCCATACTGAAATTTTTAGCGGCAAGGCGCCGTAAAGCGGAAAAAATTCTTCTTGCCCTAAAAATGTTGTATCAAATATCCAGATATAAGGAGAGGGACTGCCATTGTAAAAGACAAAAAACGGCGGAAAAAACGATAATATGATGTCTGGGCGTTCTTGGCGTATTGCTTTGCGTAACATGCGCGAAGCGCGCCATGCGGTACTGATTGGAAACTTTAATCCGCTTTGACGCGAAATTTTTTTATAAACCCGCCAAATTTTTTGTTCAACTCGCTCTATGAATGTTGTTGTCGTAGTAACTGGACCTATCAATTTGACATCGTAGCCAGATTGACGGCAAATTTTATAGAACTCAAAATCTATGCTACTACCTTCGTCTGGGTTTGTTGGGTCGTAGCGGTAGGTGGCGTAAAGAACTTTCATGCGATGAAACTCTTGTACGCCTGCGGCTGTAAGCCAATTGCCATATTGCTGACGATATGGAAGCGCAAATCTGTCATTTTTTGCCATTCAGCCAGAATAATGCGTTCCCCTTTGCGGCTAACGTCATCTAATGCCACTGCGTGCGCTGATGAAAAAAATGGTTGCAGTAGAGGCAGCGCAGGATGGCGAATTTGCAGGTCGTCCAATGTTTCATTTGGACCATCCACAATTAATAAGTCTATGCGGACTCCTGCCAGCCCTTGCGTTACTGCATCCTCGCTGTACCACTCGCCCTGTCGAATTTTTTTAAGCGGCTGCATGGGCGCGTGAATAAAGGTGACGTACTCGCGTTCGTTGGGAATCTGCGCTTGTAGCGTTTCTATCCAATTGGCGTCATGCTCAATGGTGTACAAATGCCCTTTGTTCATTTGCTTCAACAGGCGGGCAATGTAAATGGTCGAGACGCCCCCGCCGCACTCTACAATTGTTTCTCGCTGATTAATCACAATGTCATTTAAGAGCGTTGCCAATGCGGCGGGGCGCAACGCGGGCAGAGTCCATGGAACGTATTTGCCATTGAGCGAGGATAAGACCTGCGCGGCAAATACATCGGAACGGGTTTCATTAATGCTTGTCTCAAACATCTCCCGTGAAGCAACATCAAACCACTTGCGAGACGCGTCAATAATAATTTTTTTGATTGGATTCATAATATGTTTTCCATTTCCGAGGTCAATTTTTGCGCCGCATTTTTCCAGTTGATAGTTTCTATGCAGTAGTGATACGCGCTTTTACTGATAGCGAGGTATTTTTCTGGCGAGCGCATCCATGTTTCAATCTGATTTACAAATTTATCTTCGCCTGCCGATAACGGAAACAAGACGCCATTTACGCCATTTTGAACTGTGGTGGATACGCCTGTTGTTGCATACGCCAGCGAAGGCATTCCATAGGCGGCGGCTTCCACAAAGACCAGCCCGTAGCCTTCCGCCTTGCTGGGGACAAGCAAGGCATCGCAGGCTTGAAATAATTTTTCCAGCACGGCTTTTTCGCTCTCGTTGTCTTTATTCAGCAAGCCGTAAAAGGTCAGATATTCATGCGGATATAGCGCGGATAAATCCACACCCACGATGTGTAAATGCGCGCGGATGCCGCGCTGATTGAGTTGTTGAACTGCCTTGACGGCAATTTCCCCGCCTTTTAATTTCCAATCTTTGCCGATGAATAACACATCAACGCGCCCCTTCTCTTCAATTTTTTTCACGCTTCGTTCTGGCGGGTTCTTTAGCGCGGCGATGTTCGCGCCGTAGGGAATCACCGTCAGCGGCTTGCCTTTGCTTTGCGGATATTTGCGCGTTTCATCTGCCGCAAACTGGCTGGCAAAGGCGCATAGCGCCGCACGTTTCAACCCGCGCGCGGTAGTGTATTGACTGAATAGAACGGAAAAGATAGAAAGATTTTCCAGCCAGGGGTGAGTGTTTTCCGCGTAGCGATAGGGAAAGTACGAGTCCGTGTAGAGGACAATGGGTTTCATAGTTTTTGTGTATGCGGCAAGGCAGTAATCGTTTGTCAAAATAAAATCCGCGTCCACGTTTTTTAACCTGCGCGCCGCTTCTCTGCCCAAGGCTTTGCCCATAAATGGGTCGCGGTGTGAAAGATATTTTTTGCCAACATAACTACTCAGCCATTTGAAAAAGCGCGTCAATAACGGCGGATTGACATTAAGTTCCCCCACCAAATAAACCGTGTGTCCCTGTCTTAATAACTCCTGCCACAAATGATACGGCGTGCCGGAGCCGCGCTTAACATCGCTTGTGTCGCCAATGGTTACAAATGCAATTTTCATGATTCAAATAAGAGCGCATACGCCCATGCGTAGATTTTTTTCAACAGGGCGCGGATGATGTGAATGTGAGTTACGCGCTTCCACCAACGGGCGGAGTTTTTCTGCGCGGGCGGGGTTTTTCTCCCCGCTGAAATTTCCGCAACCCCCGCCAGTTCGTTTTTCAAATCGGGGACTTGATTTCCCATGTGGTGAATTAAATAGCGGGTAGTGGAAAGCCGCCACCAGCCTTGTTCGTCCGTTTTGATTTCAAAGACCGGGCTATAAATTGGGTCGTAATATTCTTCCGGGCGGCGCACTTCCAGCGGCAAAACTTGTTGAATGACCTTGCGGCGCGTGATGAATTGAAAATCTTGCGCGGAGAGATAGGCGCTGACTCCGTTGCGTGTAATGCGAAGGTCTTCGCGCGCTCCCGCGTTTTGCAGGTATTCTTCGCGCTCGCGCCCAATGCTGAGGCGGTGCGCTTCGATAAAACTTTCGGGGATGAGTTGTCCGCGCTCCACTTGCAGGGCGGAGTCGCCTGCCACGCCGCGCAAGGTCTGCCCGATGTAATGCCGCGTTTTGTCAATCGTGGGCAAGGCGCTCACTTGTCCCGCTTCGGGGAAGGCTTCTAAAACGCGCAGACTTTCTTCCAGCCAGCCGGGGAGAAAATACACATCGCTGTCGGCAAAGGCGACAAACTCGCCCGGCGCGATGGAGAAGAGCGCGTTCATGCCGCCGAGTTTTTTTAAGTTGTAGGCGGAAAAATGCAGGAATTGAATCTTGCCGCCGCGCTGTTGTTCCAGCAGATAGTTTTGCGCTTCGGGGCAACTGGCGTTATCAAAGACCAGCAGGTCAAAGGGGATGTCCGTGCTGGCGTATAAACTTTCAAAAAATAATTTCAGCACGTCCAGGCTGTGTTCCCAATAACCCGCCAGCGTTGGGATGTGCGTGACGGTGCAAACGCTGACGCGCTGAAAAGTTTGCGGCGCGGCGGGCTGCTTTTTATCAAGTTTGAGCGGGTGTTTTCCGGTGCGGGGCATGGTTAGAAATATTTTTCCAGTAGTTCCGCCAATTTTGCGGCGGCAACGGGGCGCGCATAAAATTGGTCGTAGGTTTGGCGGGCAGTTTGCGCGAGGGCGTTTAATTTTTGCGCGTTAAGGGTTTGTAGTTCGGCGGCAAAGGCGGGCGGCTCGTCTGCCAGCAGGATGTTTTCGCCGTGCGTTAGGTATGCCACGCCGCGCGCGGATTCTGTTGTGCTTAAGACCGGAACGCCATAGACAAACGATTCGATAACGCGCGTTCTCATGCCGGTGGCGCGAACTCCGCCGACTATTTGCAAATCACATTCACCGTAGAGCGCTTTGACGTCATCCACAAAGCCGAGAAATTTTACTTGCGGGTAGGGTTTTGCCAGTTGGCGAATTTTGTCGGAAAAATCGCTTTTGCCAATTTTGCCCGCAATGAGCAATTCTGCGCGTTGAAGGAAATCGGCGGGCAATAACGGAAAAACTTCTTCCAGAATAAAGCGCAGCGAGTCGTAGCCGAGAAATCCATCTACGCTGCCGAGATGCAGCAGGCGCAGTTTTCCGTCTGCCATCCAGCCGCGTTTGCGCGGCGCGGGGGTTTCATCTGCCCAAGACATGGGAAAAAATTCCGCGTGATGGTAGCCGCGTCTTTGAAATTCCTGTTGTTCGTGAATGGCAATATTCAAGATGAGGTGGTTTCCCCGCGCTGTCCAGTCTTCGGCGCGGCGCAAGTTTTGAACGCGGACGCGGCGGTAGCGGCTTTCTTTTGATTCTTCTTTGGCGCGCATTGCCCACAGCAGGGGTATCCGCCGCGAAAAAATATCGTGACAACTCCAAATGGATTTAATTGGATTCATTTCCAGCGCGGCGCTGGCGGCGTCAATATATTCAAAATGATGCAGGGCGTTGGGTTCTTTTGCCGCGTTGCTTCTCATGGCATGGATAACAAAAGGGCGCAGGGGAAAGATGGTTTCTAAAATAGCGCCGCGTGGAAAACCAGCGTAAAAAGCAAAACGTTTTAGGAAAGTGGTTGGGCGCGGCGCGCATTCAATTTGAGTCCATTTTTCGGGCGCGGCTAATTTTGCGGGCGTTTTTTGTCCCTGCCGAAAGAATTGAAAGACCTCCACGTCCAACCCTAAATCCAGATAGGCGCGCAAATTAGAAAATTGCCGCAAGGCAGAGCCAGAGCCGCCGGGCGCAATTTCGCCGGGGCTGTAAAAAAAGACCTTGCGGATGGGGCTTGAGGGCGCGTTCATTTTAGGAAATAAACATTTCAAAATTTAGAAAAAAAGATTGGCGCGAGAGTTCTTCTCTCGTTATTTTGATTGCGTTTGAGAATTTTAATTTATCCTTAGGGTTTGTGATAGTTTCGATAATTTGCGCCAGCGCGCTTGCGTTTGGCTGGTTGCAAACCAATCCGCAGCCGTGTTCGCGCGCAAAACGCGCCGCGCTGGAATCTTCTGGCGCGAGAGTTAACGTGGGAACGCCCGCTTCTAAATATGATGTAATTTTCATGGGGAAGGACATCCGCCCGGTTTCTGCATCTTGCGGAAGAAATGAACTGGATAAAAACGCAACATCAAAACGGGCGAGTTGTTTTTTGAATTCAGCGGGCGGCAGCCAGCCCGTTGTTTCCACATCGGCGGGCGGCGTTTTATCTTTCCATTTTCCAAGATGCAAAATGTGAAAACGATTCTCCCCTGTTTCATTGTTCAGTTTTTTTACCGCCTCGCGCAACAAGTCAAAATTTTGCGGCGAATTAACGCTGCCCACCGAGCCAATCACCAGCGGCGCTTTGTTTTCCTTGCGCGGCAAAATGGGCAGGCAGTTTTTTTCTTCCACGCCAGGGTATAGCGTCAGGCTTTTCACGCCATAGCGCTTTTTATATTCCGCGCCCATCATGTCCGAAATGACGGCAATTTTTTTTGCGGCGCTTAATGTCGCAGAAAATTCCCGCTCGTACAAAGAAACCAGCCATGCAGGCATCTGCTTGACGCGCAGGCGGTTGGGCGGGTCGTCATGAATCGAAACCAGCAAGGGGACGTTCAGCCGTTTTGCCGCCACTCTGCCCGCCGTGACCGCCTCAAAGGCAAGGTCAGCCCAGACCGCTTGAACGTCATTTGCTTTGCCGAAGGCGGCGGCTTTTTTTCCTGCGTATCTTGCCCAGATGAAAAATTTAATGAAATGTTTGAGAGATGGAAATCGCGCTGGTTTTTCCCATGACGGGCTGAACTGGTACGGCATGGCGAAGGGATTTTGCGCCTCAGGCGCGGGCGCGCGCAAGGCGTACCACGCAAAGAGGTTTGGGTATTTTTTTAGCAGAATATCCATGAATGCCATCGAAGCGGAGCGCGGCGCTTCCAGCGGCATACAGGTGAGGAAGAGAATGCGGTTAAGCATCCAGACTTCCTTCCACTTTTCCAAATTGAGTATATGTGACCGGCGCGGGCGAAATTTTTCTGATGACTTTTGCGGGTGAGCCTGCTGCCAGCGTATAAGGGGAAACATCATGCGTGACTACCGCTCCCGCCCCGATGACCGCATGGCTGCCTATGGTTACGCCCGGTAGAATGATTGCGAAAGCGCCTATCCATGCAAATTCTTCAACTGTGACTGGCTTTTCCACAAATTTCATGCTGCCCGGTTGATGTCCATTGGTTATGATTTTAACTCCCCGTGATAGCGTGCTGTATTTTTTTATGACTGTTGCCGGGTCTATAAAACAATCTTCACGAATTAGCACATAGTCTTCAATGGTAACGCGCTCCGGGTTGGGTAGTTGGATGCGCGCGTCAATGATGACAGGCTTTCCAATTTTTATTCCAAGAAAGCGTAGAAAAAAATTCCGCAGTCGAGTCTCTTTTTGTTTATTGGCGTAAACCAGCGCTAAATCCGCAAGCGCCATGAAAAACATATTGCGGGAAACCCGCATAAAGCGCCTTGTGTCTTTTTTGATGACGGCAAATTGATTCATGATGGCGGTCATGTGACTGTCCATTGCGCTGGCGGGGCAATGTACCCAAGACGCCCTCGCATGGCAATATTTTCTCTCACGACAAGGGGCAGCGCCGATTCTATCCAATCGTAGAAGTGGTAATACCTGTCAAAAATGCCTACGTCTATGGAGTAGGAGCCGGGTAAAAGATAAGGCGTGAACTTGACTTCAATGTTGCGCGTTTCCTGCGCCTTTATATTAAATTTTTCTGAAGTATCGCTCTGAAACGGCGACACGAGATATTCACCAGCGGCTGATTTGAATAGGAGGAACAAAGATACATCGTTTGCATTTTCTTTTGCGGTGATTTTGACGTGAATATTGACTTCCTCGCCAAAATTTACTTCGGCGCTTTGTGAGGCGGAATGACCTGCGAGGGAAATGTCAAAAATAGAGACTTCCAGCGTGCCAGCCTTGTGTAACCAATCGGAATTCTTTTGAGGTTGATGACTAAATGCAGTGTATTCTTTTATGATTTGGCTTGTTTCTGCTTGTTTTTTCAACTTTCCGTTTTCAAGCCAGAGACTATTAGGACATAGCGCTTTGAGCGCCGCCATATTATGGCTCACAAATAAGACCGTCCGCCCGCCTTGCGCCACCGCGCCCATTTTGCCTAAGCACTTTTTTTGGAACTCCGCATCGCCGACTGCCAGCACTTCATCCACCACCAAAATCTCCGGGTCGAGATGCGCGGCGACAGCGAACGCCAGCCGCACATACATTCCGCTGGAATAGCGCTTGACGGGCGTATCTATGAACTTCTCCACCCCGGCAAAGTCCACAATCTCGTCAAATTTACGGGCGGTCTCGGCGCGTCTCATCCCTAAAATTGCGCCGTTGAGATAGATGTTTTCCCGCCCGGTCAATTCAGGGTGAAAGCCTGTGCCAACTTCCAATAGGCTGGCAATCCTGCCCTTGACCCTGATCCTGCCCGAAGTCGGCGCAGTGACACGCGAGAGAATTTTGAGTAACGTACTTTTGCCTGCGCCATTGCGACCG
>Ga0172371_10008496_pt1 | contig 14374 bp, 15 predicted proteins | sample Lak12m_FD_114543 | JGI IMG/M metagenome (GOLD analysis project Ga0172371, IMG submission 114543) | Freshwater microbial communities from Kabuno Bay, South-Kivu, Congo - kab_022012_12m | ecosystem: Environmental > Aquatic > Freshwater > Lake | place: Democratic Republic of the Congo: South-Kivu... | reverse complement strand
AATAAGTATTTTACGATGCGGGTGAAAAATCTTAATTCATCTGCGGGTTTCGCTACGGCTCAACCCGCCTACTTCGTAGTGTTCTTAAGCACCCGCATAATAAAGAATTGACAATATCAAACAAGCGGTCTGGTTTAAAATCATCTCTGGCTTTACTAAAACAAGCATAATAAGCTTGGCGAGCAACTCGACATTTTTCCACATCTTTTTCTGCTCCTTCCAACATTAATCCTAGAATTCCATCTTCTTTATCCCATTCTCCCCGATAAACTTTTTCAGCAAGTGAACGAGTAATTAGCTTAGAAATGGTTTGCTCTATCTCTAACGTGGCTAAAGGACTACGCGCAGCATATCCAAAATGTCTTAAAGCTACTCCGTAACTCTTCGTACCTGGTTTTTCCGGAGTAGAAGATAAGAAGAAACTCAACAATTGCAATTGACTTTTCAAAGAAGCGAATTCAGGAGTTCTGCGCAATAGTTGTAAAGGAAAAACTTTGTCGGCAGTCCATCCGGAATAGAATATAAATCGATCTAACTCTTTTCCAATTTGTTCATCTGACCACAAAAGCTGTGGTCCACGTCCTACCACTACTCTTCGCGATCCCTCTTTTCTTGGACTCATTTTAAATCATTAATCTATCTAAACGTACAGATAGTTCTCCTAATCGTGTTTCATCCTTGGTGGTGACCATATCTCTTAAAATTTTATCTTGTTCTTCTACGCGAATGTAGGATAACAAAACATTTTTACAGTGAGATATTCCTGAAGGCAGAAACTTTGACTTAGCTAACCTCACTAAAGTGTAAGGAATATGTGGAATTCTTCCAGAATGATGTAATTCAGATAAGAAAGAAAAGACGGTTTTAGCGGCGGCGACTGAAGAGGTAGAACTCTCGGGAACTACGGGTCTTAAGACTAATTGTTCAGATTCGCGATCATCAGACCGTTTTAAGATAATATCATATAACCTTCTTTGCTCCTGTTCAAAGATGGAACTTTCTGGAGAAATACCATTAGCAGCTATTTTTGCTTCCGAAGGAGGAAGCAACATCAAATTGGCTAAGTAACACCATGCTGCTTCTGTAATCGTTGGGGGGATTACTATACTAACGTGGTCCAATCGGTGGTCATCTAATTTCTCAAAATATCTTTCTTCCACCGCACGAGGATCTATTCCTAACTGTTCTGCCGCGTATTGAACCCAAATGATCTTTCTAGAATAATTACTTTCCCCTTTAAAACAATCAATGATTTCTTCTAAGGCTCGGCCTTTCCCACGCGGGGTAGTTAAATCTAGCTGATCGCTTTTAGCTTGGAGAAAATATTTAACAATATCCAAGCGGGGAAGTTGAGAAAATTCTTGTGGAGCAGAACTAGATCTACGCAGATATTCGTCCAGATCAACCTTTTTGGTGCCTGCGGGTTTAGGAAGAAGAATGAATTCAGGGTCTAGCCCGACAGCGTAGGCTACTTTAGCTGAACGTAAAGCGGAATCTACACCTGCCTTATCATTATCGAAAACGAAAATTATACTATCACAATACTTTGCCAGTAATTCAGCATGATAAGAAGTGAAAGCGGTCCCTTGAGGAGCAACAAAATTCTTAAATCCAGAAGTGTGTGCAGTGATTACATCAAAATTTCCTTCAGTAACATAAACGAAACGAGCTTCTTTAATCGCACGAGCTGCCTGAGACAATCCAAACAATAAATGGTCTTTTTGGAATAAAGTTTTTCTGCCATTCACCTCACCAGAAGAGTTCTTATATTTAGGTACGTCTTCCCGACCGGAAAGATCTCTCCCGATAAAACCTACCATTTTTCCAGTGTGGTCAGTTATGGGGATCATCAATCGATCACAGAAAATGTCATAATAATTTCTATCTCGACCCATTTTAGCCAGACCTTGACCTTCAATTTCTCTCTCGTTATAACCTTGCCCTCTTAAGAAATCAAATAAAGAAGAGCCCCATGCTCCAGCATATCCTAACATCCAAGCGTCTTGAACTTCTGAAGAGACTCCTCTTTTAGCCAGATATGAAGAAGGAACACTTTCTCGGATCTTGGTTCTAAAGTAATATTCGGCGGCGGTTAAGAGGTCCTCTTTGCGTTTATGCTCTTTCCATTCTGGAGAATCGTGACGCAGTAAAGTGATCCCTCCCCTCTGAGCCAAATATTCTAATGATTCTAGAAATCCAGTTCCATTATATTCCATATGGAAATCCAAGACATTCCCCCCTTTATGACAACCATAACAATGCCAGAACTGTTTTTGAGGATGAACATAAAGAGAAGGATCCTTCTCGTCATGAAAGGGACATTTGGTGATAAACCCTGCTCCAGACCTCTTCAACTCTACTCCGGTTTCGACCAGATAGTCTTCTAAACTGTTAGCGTCAATAACTCTCGCTATTTCTTCTCTAGAGTACCTGTTGGGCATAGCTATTCTACCCCCATAATCAATTTATATAGGTTTATGTGCTAGAAAAGCATGGTTGCGAAAGTAAGAATACATGCCACTTATTCAGACGTATTTTTCTTTTACTTGCTTCCCGAACCGGAGCGGGAAGAGTTAGGAGGAAGACATTTAGGAGTAAACGATTTTAGAAGGCAGTTATATCATGAAATTATTGGTCTAAGTGAAATCTTAGAAGGAGAATCTTCTGTAAATGCTGAACACTCTTTAATGATCAGAGTGAGAAGAGCCAGATATCCTTCCTCTTTATTTGACAGCGATCCGGAAATCTTAACGGACAGATTAAGAACATATTATGATTACTTGTTTCATTTAAGATATGATCACCTTTTCAGAGAGGAAGATAGGGAGTAATTTAGACCTATTTTTCTTCGCAAGCTTTTTAAATACCTTTTAAATTTAAAGTAAGTATTAGGAAATGTAGGTAATCGCTCACCTGAATCCTAGTAGAGTAGTTAATAATCGGAGGCTATATAAAATGAGTTTATACAAGTACGTTAGACAAACGTGGACTAAGCCCAAAGAAGGCTTACAAGAATTGTGGAAAGAAAGATTAATCGCTTGGAGAAGAGAACCTTCTACCACTAAAATTGATCATCCTACTAGGATTGATCGCGCTCGTTCTTTAGGATATAAAGCTAAACAGGGCTTTATTATGGTCAGACAGAGAGTTCTCAGAGGAGGTCATCGAAGACCGGACGTTTCTGGAGGTAGAAAGCCCAGCAAGTTTGGTAAAGTAATGACCTTAAGAAAGAATTATCAGCTGATCGCAGAAGAAAGAGCTCAGAAACATTTTGTTAACCTAACCGTTTTAAACTCTTATTGGGTCGCAAGAGATGGTAAATATTTCTGGTATGAAGTTATCTTTGTGGATCCTGCACATCCCGTGATTAAAGCTGATCCCAGCATGAACTGGATCTGTAGTAAGAAACATCTGTCTAGAGTCTATCACGGTAAGACTTCTGCCGGTAAGAAAGCTAGAGGCATGCGTGTAAGAGGAGAAGGTGCAGAAAAGGCCAGACCGAGCAGACGAGCTAACAATAGACTACAATAAGTCTTTTTATTTGTTTTTTTATTTTATAGTTAAATTAATATATCTCTTTAAATTACTTTTATTATGCGTAAGAAAATCATTCTGGTGATGATATTAATATTACTATCACTATTCTTAGGATACACTTACTTGAATGTACCTTCTTCCCTTACCGGAGCAACTATAGTTCAACCTAAAACCTTTATCCAAAGTGAGGGAAGCATTCAAGTATACTTCTGTCCACAAGATAACTGCGAACAAAACTTAATCGATTTTCTAAGCACTGCCAAAATGTCTATCCACTGTGCGGTATTTGAGCTTGACCTTAAATCGGTGCAAGATCTAATTCTAGATAAAGCAAAAACCATGGAGGTGGAAGTAGTCACCGATGACCAATATCTTAAAGAGTTTGACCACCCTTTCGTTAAGACTGACCGTTCCGGGTTGATGCATAACAAATTTTGTATCGTCGATGGAGAGAAGGTGTATGCCGGATCGATGAATCCTACCAATAATTGTGCCAACAAAAACAATAATAATCTGCTCTTAATCAGATCTAAGCAGTTAGCAACAAATTACGAAATGGAATTCCAAGAGATGTGGAACGGGACGTTCAAGAAAGGAAATCCTGTGCTTAACCCCCAACTGAGAATTGGCAATATTAGTGTAGATAATTATTTCTGCCCCGACGATCAATGTGCCGAACAAGTTAAACTAGAACTGCAGAAAGCACAACAAGAGATTTATTTCATGACTTTCTCTTTCACTCACGAGGGTATTGGTAATATGTTATTGTTAAAGAAAAGAGACGGGCTTACGGTTAGGGGAGTGATGGAAGCTCGACAGATCACTAAAAATTCTCAATATTCTCGCCTGGTCAATTATAACATTCCTGTGCGTAAAGATGGCAACCCAAACAATATGCATCATAAAGTGTTCATTATCGACAATTCTACAGTAATCACCGGATCATTTAATCCCAGTGAGGGAGGAGACACTCGAAATGATGAAAACATTCTAATAATTCACGATCGAGAGATTGCCTCTCGCTTCTTAGGAGAGTTTGAGAAGGTCTGGGGGGAAGGTCAGAGTTAATTATCTTTTCCAGCCTATAAATCTTTAAAACACCCTTCTTACTTTAAAGGAAACATGTGCTTTTTCCGCAGAAATAAGATTGAAATTACTGCTGTAGATGGCTACGATCCAAAGTACCAGCCCGATTTAGATTTAATTGTCAGCCAGTATCGAAGTAAGAAAGAGTTAGAAAGAACATTCCATCATTACAATATTCTCTTTGAACCAAAATATGAAGGAAGTAACGCCAGAATAGTCGCCGGAATCCTTATGCGCCAATGTGGATTAGTGGTAGATGGACCCTTAGAATGGGAAGAAATTGACCAGATTAACGGACCTGGATCGATGGAGCATGTCGAAAGTACCTTACGTTTAAATGGATTAGAAAGATATTTTAGGCATCGTTTAGAGTTGCGGGAAGACGGAATTTACCGTGCTCTTCGCTATCGAGAAATCGTTAACTTAAATGAAGAAAGCCTTAAATTAGCAGAAATTCGCAGAGTTTAAAAGTTCAATTACAGTTCATACCCAAAATTCAAACTTCTAGCCAGAGTAACCAACATTTCTTCTACGGATTTACCACGAATGACAGCCAGATTCTCTGCTTCGGGAAGACAATTAATTCTTACTACTTTCTCCAGAAGAGCGGATTTACCTATCTCTCCCACTAACTTTTGCGTATCTAAATCATAGGCAAAAGATTGAACGGTAAAAGGAGTTCCTTGAAGAAAGTATTCAATTGTATTTGGAACATTAGGAAGCGAAGGGAATTTTATCCTTTCTATAGGTACTACATCCACTTCAAAATCGCAGGTTAATAGTTTGGGATTACCAAAAGAATTCTTTCTTACCTCTACTTCTGAAGACAAACCGCTTACCTTAACTTCTTCTACAATAAAATCATAATCTTTAACCTCAAAGGGTGTCCCATAAAGTTCTTTAGCTAAGGTTCGATAAATAAATCCCCCCATTAACCAGATCTTTCCTCGAGAATTAGCACGAACTAGATCGATCGCGGTATGATATAGGGGATCATCTTGCGTTGCTTCTCTAAATATTTGCTCTAAATCCATCTCTCCTTTTAAAAGAGAAGCTACTTTTAAGGATTTGTGATAAATTCTAAACTAAATTATCCAGGATCTCATGGGCATTACTAGAAGAGAGATATTCCAAGATTTCTTTGTTTTCTGCCTTGAGTAAGAAGTTCATCCTTAAAGCATTCTTCTCTTCATTAGAAACCCGAGCAAACTGATCTGCTAAGATTAAACCGTAAGGATAACCTAAGAAAAGAGCATCTTGAGAGTTATTAATTAAAAGTGAAAGTATTTCGGGATTGCCATCGAATCGAAAGACGTGTTTGGCTTTCTCATGCAGTTTGACAAAGTAAGTCTGATTTTCTAAGAAATAACTCCAACAATCAGTTGGACTGATTTTATTCAAGAGAACCACGGGAGAATTGCCGGAAATGGTAAATAAAGAAGAAGTCTTAGCCAAAGCAGAAACCTTTTCTGAAAGCAAAGAAAGATATTTATCTTCATTTTTGAATGTCTTTTGCAGATTACCGTCAAGAAGGATATAATCAGCTTTAATTTTAGAACCCAGAGAGAGTTCAGCAAACCTTCTGGCCATATTAGCAATCTTACCAATGGGGGCTCGTTCAGTTCCGGTTTTGATAGAAGCATCGTTGGAAGAGATCAACAAATCTGCTTCTTCTATTGATTTATCTCCTAAAACAGGAAAGATTTTGCTTTCATAAAAAATATCTTCCTTGATCCATCGAGCTCTGGTAAAGAGATAAAATTCTTGTTTTTCAAAACTGATTTTTTTATTATCCTGAAAGATTTGAGCGAAAACTCGAATAAAACTCAGACAGAAATTTCCGGCAGAGAGGATTTCTGCTTGTCCTCCGTCGACGAAAGCCAGAGTTTTGGAAGAGAAGGTTGGTGGAATTAATTGGAAGTTATTCTTATCAATAGGCAAGACTTTATTGTTAAAGACAATCTGGTCTTCTTTAGGGAATTCGGAGAGAACTTTTCTGATTTCTGAAGAGATTTGAGGAAACATAATAAAAATAAATGAAGAAGCTATAAAAAGATTTGTCTGTTAGAAAACCTATTTCTTAGCTTTCTTCTTTCCTTTTGCCTTACATCCGCACGATCCACACATCTTAATCACCTCTAATAAAAAGTAAGATTCACTTCTTAATAAAGATTATCTAAAAGCCACCTACCTGACCAATAAGGGAAAAGGCATATAAATCCCAATAGTCTACTCTAAGATATATGTCGGAAAGAGGTGAATGGTACCAAAAAGATGTTTCTGAAGTAGTTAAGGAGCTAAACTCATCACTTATGGGTCTTACTTCCCCAGAAGCTAAAAAGCGTTTAAAACAGTACGGAAGAAACTCGATTGAAGAGAAGAAAGAGTTGAACATTATTTTAGAATTACTATCGAACTTTAAAAGTCCCCTAGTATTGTTATTGATTGTGGTAGCAATAATCTCTGCGGTATTAAACCAAGGATTAAGTGCAATAATTATTGGAGCGATGGTCATCCTAAGTGTAGTATTAAATTTCTTCTTGGAACATAACGCTCAGAAAGCTGCTGAAAAATTGAGAGAAACGGTTCGGGCCAAAGCTACCATATGGAGAGATGGGAAAAAGAAAGAATTGCCCATGGCAGACCTTTGTCCGGGGGACGTAATCGAGCTCACTCCCGGAGACATCATCCCTGCCGACTGTCGAGTCCTTTCTGCCAAGTATTTCTTTGTAAATCAAAGTGTGCTTACCGGAGAATCTTACCCGGAAGAGAAAATTTCTCCCGCCCTCAAAAAAAGCAAGCTGTCCCTGGCAGAACAAACTAACCTGTTATTCATGGGAACTAGCGCAATCAGCGGAACGGCTACAGCAATAGTTATAAAAACGGGAATGAAGACCGAATTCGGAAAGATTGCCAAAACCATCAGTAAGGATAATGTAGATACGGAGTTTGAACGTGGGATAAAGAGTTTTGGATACTTGATCATGCGAGCAACCATCTTTCTGGTTCTGCTGATATTCTTATTCAATGCCTTATTTAAACATAACATCTTAGAATCGTTCATGTTCTCTTTAGCTGTGGCAGTAGGATTAACTCCCGAATTGCTACCCATGGTCATGTCAGTTACTATGGCTCGAGGATCGTTACAAATGGCTAGGAAAGGAGCCATCGTGAAAAAACTTTCTTCCATTTCAAATTTTGGGAGTATGGACATTCTTTGCACAGATAAGACCGGAACATTAACTGAAGACAAGATAAAGCTAGTAAAATATACTAATGTAGAAGGAGAGCATGACGAAAAGGTTTTACTTTATGCCTACTTAAACAGTTCTTTCCATGCAGGTATCAAAAATCCTTTAGACGACGCCATCATCCAGTTCAGGAAATTAAGAGTAGACGAGTATAAAAAAGTTGATGAGATACCTTTTGATTTCATTCGTAAAAGGATGAGTATTGTCGTAAGTAAAGGAGAAAGAGAACTCTTGATCACTAAAGGTGCTCCGGAAGAAGTCTTTGGGATATGTTCTACTTTCTACCACCAAGGTAAAAAGAAAAAAATCACTCCTAATGATTTAGATCGGATAAATCATCAGTACCAATTATTCAGTGAACAAGGGTACCGAGTACTGGCTATCGCCGCTAAAGAGATTCATCATAAACGATTTGAGTTTGGCAAGAAAGACGAATCGGAAATGACTTTTATAGGCTTTGCTGCTTTCTTTGATCCCCCTAAAAAAGAAGTGATGGGAGTAATAAAAGATATGGAAAGAAACGGGATCGGTGTAAAAATACTCACTGGAGATAATGAGTTAGTTACTAGAAAAGTTTGCCAGGAAATTGGGTTAAAGATTAAAGGAGTTTTGCTCGGGCAAGAGATCGAAGGGCTTAGCGACCGAGCCTTAGAGAATAAAGTAGAAACCGTAACCATCTTCGCTCGTTTCTCTCCCCAACAGAAAAGTCGAGTAATCCAAGCTCTACGCAACAGAGGTCATGTCGTGGGATACATGGGAGATGGAATTAATGACGCCCCCGCATTAAACTTAGCAGATATCGGTATTTCTGTCTCTACTGCCGTAGATGTAGCTAAAGAGTCGGCAGATATTGTTCTTACTCATAAAAGTCTGAAAGAACTGCACGATGGAGTGATAGAAGGAAGAAAGACCTTTGGGAACACTATCAAGTACATCATGATGGGTCTCAGCTCAAATTTTGGGAATATGTTTTCGGTGGCGATAGCGGTATTATTCTTACCCTTCTTGCCCATGCTGCCAATTCAAATCATCTTAAACAATTTCATTTATGATTTCTCTCAAGTTACTATTCCCACCGATAAAGTGGATAAGGAGTATACAATTAAACCAAAAAGATGGAACATGGGCTTTGTAAAACGGTTCATGCTCATCTTTGGCCCCATCAGCTCGATATTCGATATCCTTACCTTTATCTTACTATGGCTGGTGATAAAAACTAGTGAAGCAGGGTTCCGTACTGGATGGTTCATTGAATCTCTCGCTACCCAAACCTTAATCATCCACTTTATCAGAACGAGGCAAATCCCTTTTTTCCAGAGCACGGCCAGCAAATGGCTCCTCGGAAGCACTCTCTTTTGTGTAACTTTAGGCTGGGTTATCCCTTACACCTTTATCGGAAAATATTTTGAGTTCGAACCCTTGCCTTGGTACATCCTGTTAATTATCGCCGGGTTGGTTATAGTATACTTTCTGATTGTAGAAGCAGTTAAGAGATGGTTCTACAAGAAGTATGAGTTCTAGGGAAATTATAATTGTAAAGTATCCTTCACATCTGATGGATGGAATCTAAACCTAGGTCGATATCTCATCCACAATTCTTCTGGATCATCTTCATCTCTGCCGATAAACAAGGCACAATACCAACTTCTCCCATTAGTAAGAGCAACTTCTTCTCCAATGGAGATATTCAACTCTTTAGCAATCCCTTTTATTACCTCTTCAAATCTTGAACTTTTAGATAGTTCGGGAGTAATGTAGATGTGATCCTTCTTATCTTGGCAATATAATGAAGAAATTACCACTGCTCTTTTTCCGTAATGTTCTCTTTCTAGTTGCTCAGAAACAGCATGATAAGCATGATGGCAAATTTCAGGAAGATCAATGTAATCACTTACAGCAGCGACTTCCCAATCGTCTTCTCTGCCCCTTTCTTGGAAAAGACGAGCAGTTAGATCTGCCGACGGTTCAACTGCAGCATAATGAAAGTAAGTTATGGGTTTAGGTTGATCCCAGGGTTTATTAGTTCCAAACCAAGCATTTTCGTCGAAAGAGAGGTTTAAAGTCATTCCCTAAACGAAAACAAATATCTTTTTAAAGATTTGGATAATACAAGAACATAATGAAACCACATTATCAATATCTTGAGCACACCGCAGATGTTCTTTTTGTAGCCGAAGCGCCCACGCTAGCGGAACTCTTTACTCAATGTGCCTTAGCCGTAGAAGAAACCATGATTGAATTAAAGAAAGTTGAAACAAAAAGAAAAGTCCTCCTCAAAAGGAAGAATAAGAACATTGAATATCTTTTGTTTGATTTTCTTTGCGATTTAATTATTCTTAAAGATGCCAAGCAGTTGATGTTCTCTAAATTCGAGCCAGAGATTAAAGAAGTTAAGGGAGAGTATCGTTTAGTCTGCCGAGCCTACGGAGATAAATTAGACGTAGAAAAACATCAAGCCAAAGTAGACATCAAAGCTATTACTATGCACATGTTTGAAGTCAAGCAAACAGAAAAAGGCTGGTGGGCCAAGGTCTTGGTGGATATTTAATTATATCAACTTGAAAGGATTTTCCTTAAGAGCAGCATGGGCTTTCCCAAAAGGGGTTTCTTGATTCACATATTCTATTGGAAGGAATAATAACTTTCCCAACGCTTCCAAATCTCCTTCTGCTGTCAGATACTCTATCCCTGCATTGATTCCCTGCCTAGCAACTTCAGTATCAAATATCACTTTATCATCTGGACGAGAAGGGAGTAAGTATTTCATCAATTCATATCTTCCTGCCTTAATCCATCCTTCAAATTGTTGAGCTAATAAAGTTCTATCCTTTCCCGTCTTTACTAAAGTATATAATTCTCTATTTGAGACAAGAATAAACTCTGGATCGGCGTTAATCTCAGCTAACTTGGTTGCTAAGTCTGGCTTTTTAGATTTCCTAGAAATACCATCAATAACTCCTTCTTTCACCAAAGCGCGATAGAAACCTTCTCCAGAGAAGATCTTTCCGGCTTCCTGTGAGACATAAACTCGATCGGTCATCTCAATCATCTTACTTAAGACTGTACGAAGAAGAGCAGTTTTGTACCTTCTTCCACTAACATCATCCTCTTCTTTCAAGATATTACCCATATCTTCAAACGATTTTAATCCCTCAGAAACAACTTTTCTAGGATCAATTAAATCTCTGAATTGGTCAATAGATTCAAAATTGTCATTTACAAATTCTTCATCCATATTGTAAGGAGTGAATAAAGTACTGTATCCTTCTTCAACCACCCTAACCATATCAGTAGAATAATGGTGCTGGTGTTTTCTAACAAAACTTGAAATGTCCTCTGACTCAAACAAAATTGCTGCCTGAATTCGTTCCTCTGCCTCGATACTATCTGTAAAACTACCTAAAGCTACTTTTACCATCTCGTGCGCTAGAGTTACGTTATCACTTTTGGTAAGATAATTAACAACTGCTTCACTAGAGAAATATCTTAATAATCCTTCATCATTGAACATTCTAGCCCTAATCAAACGAGTGCAACAGTATAATCCAGTTTCCACTTCTTTTTCTGTTTTTAACTCAGGAGGTAGTTCATGTTGGGCAGCATAAACAGCAAAAGCCTTCTCGCTTCCGCTTCTGACAATTAATTCTAGTGTAAGATCCATGATATTCTATTTTCAATCCTATTTTAAAAATATTTAGGTGATTTAGAACTATTTCCCAAACTCTCTCAGAACACTCTTGCTCATAAATTCATACTTCAACTCTTCATGAGCAAACAAGATCTCATAAGTTTTCACCAACTCAGAAAACTTCTCTTTAATCTGACCAATTAATTCATGGAACTCATCCAGATTACGGGTAATCACATACAACACATAATCATAATAGCCAAAAGCTTTAGCACACCACAATACAGAAAGATTAGATTTGAAGAAAGTTTCTAATTTCTGCACTTCATCCATCTGATAATCTACTCTGAGAAGTAAAGTATTAACCGACAATCCCAAAGCAGAATAGTTTATTACTGGACGATATTCACGAATCAACCCGGATTCTTCTAACTGTTTAATCCGATACTTAACTGTATCTTTAGATAAACCCAATTCTTCCGCTAGAGAAATATTAGTACGGATGGCTTCTTGAGACAACTTATACATTAACTGCAAATCTTGGAGATCTACTTCTATCTCCTTAGGTTTATGAGAAGTTTCAATTAAAGTCATCTCAGGTTTTTTCTTAAGAGGGATATGTTGTTCAGGAAGTACTCTTCCCACTAACGTTCCACGTAAAGTTAAAAACAGGTCTTTACGCACCTTAATCTTATCCACTAAACGAATATACTTCTGAATAAATTCTTCTTCATCTTTAGCCAGGATAGAAATTTCTAAATTGTATTTCCCACTATAAAGAATGATTAAATTTACCGCATCATTCTTCTGTGCTCGAGTGATTAATTCTTTTTCATCTTCAGGAGAATGAGTTTCAATCAAAACGTGATACGATTTATAGCCAAGTAAACGAGTATTGATTACCGCTCGACTTCCCGTAATCAGACCATTTAAGGACATCTGTTTCAAGCGATACTCTACTGCTTGTCGTGAGAGAAGACAGGTTTCTGCTACTTTAGTTAATGGTTGTCGGATATTATCCTTAACTTCAAATAAAATCTTCCAATCGATAGCATCAAGCCTTAAAACGGGTTGTTTTTCCGATAAAACTCTCATATTTAAGTAATAAATCGCACTTAATATATAATACTTACGTTTTATTACTAAAAGTGAGGCTATTTGATTTAAATATTTCCCTTCATTCTAAGAAGTGTTGGGTGGGAATGGGGAGGAAACTATGCAACTAACTATTTTAGGAGCACGGGGTTCAGAACCAGTATCTGGGCCAGAGTATGATCTGTACGGAGGGAATACTACTTGTTATGCCGTACGCACCAGAAATGATAAGTTGCTTATTTTTGATACCGGAACAGGATTAAGAAAATTAAACGCTATACCCGACCAAAATATTTATATTTTTTGGACCCATGGCCATTGGGACCACTTATTAGGATTTCACCAGTTTAAACCCTTATTTGATCCTCGAAGGAATATCTATCTTCATGGAGGAATAAATCTAGAAAATGGAACTCGTTCAACTCTGGAAGTGATGTACTCAAGAAACCAATCTCCTTTTGATATCGGTGCTCACCCTGGAATTAAAGGTATCGTTGATTTTGTTCCCGGAGATAAAGTATATGACGACGGAGTTACTAGTGTAGATACTTTCTTACAACCTCGCCACCCCCAGAAGGGAAGTATAGGTTATCGTATTACAGAAAAGCAAGGAATTGGTTTAGAAGATAAAGTATTAGTGATCTCTACAGATCGTGAACCAGACCATAATGGAAGAGACCAGGAATTAATTGAAAGATGGAACAGTGCTGACTTAGTATTGAGCGATGTACAATATGAACCTTCAGGAGTAGAAAGTTGGAATAAATTTATGCCAGGATGGGGACATGGAGATTACATCAGTACGGTGAACATGGCTATTCGGGCTCGCGCTAAGAATGTTAAAGGAGTACATTTTCATCCTGATGCGGAAGATAACTATTTGGAAGGAATGGAAGGAAGAATGAGTCGATATGCTTTAGAAGTAGCTGAACATTATGCTCTTTCCACCTTTGAAGCAGGATTGGCTCGACAGAACTGGACTTACCAGATATAGTTCATGGTTCCCACCGGAACAATATCCCTCGAGGGCCGTTCTCGCTTTAAGGAGGGGGAACGGCTTTCCATCCAAACGTTTATATTCTTGTTTATCTTTCTGATTTCTATGAAAAATCCTCTTTATGATCTAGCAGAAGGGATCCGTAGATGTACCGCTTGTCCCCTATGGAAGAAAAGACTTTTACCAGTTCCGGGAGAAGGTAAAATTGGAGCTAAATTAATGTTCATCGGAGAAGCTCCCGGAGCAGAAGAAGATAAGCAAGGGGTAGCTTTTGTGGGCCCTTCAGGAAAGTTCCTGTATGAATTACTGGAAAAGAATAAGATTAAGAAAGAGGTATGCTTCTTAACTAGTGCGGTAAAATGTCATCCTGAAAAGAACAGAAAACCCACTTCTGCTGAAATTTGTACTTGTCGAGAAACTTGGCTGAAGAAGCAGATTACTTTAATTAAACCTAAATTAATTGTACTCTTGGGACAAACAGCTATTGAGAGTTTGCTAGGAGAAGGAAAAGTAAAAGATTTGCACGGCCGCGTTATCAGAACTTCTGAGTATAATCTCTTTGTAACCTATCATCCTTCTGCCGCCAAAAGATTTCCTAAGATTAAGAAGATGATGGAAGAAGACCTGAAGAAGTTAAGGGTTTAAGGACAGTAGATAATTCTACCGTTATACTTGTTTACTTCCATTTCGTACGTTTCTTTCATAAATTTAATTTTTCGTGGATTTTTCTTGACATTCTTTCTTTTAGAATAGAGTCCGTCAAACATTTGCCATGGTTTT
>Ga0172371_10008494_pt1 | contig 14374 bp, 16 predicted proteins | sample Lak12m_FD_114543 | JGI IMG/M metagenome (GOLD analysis project Ga0172371, IMG submission 114543) | Freshwater microbial communities from Kabuno Bay, South-Kivu, Congo - kab_022012_12m | ecosystem: Environmental > Aquatic > Freshwater > Lake | place: Democratic Republic of the Congo: South-Kivu... | reverse complement strand
TAAAGTGAACCCCATTTAGTGGACAGATAATAAAAAGCCAGAAGAAAAGATGTTAATAGACAATCACGTATTGGATATTATCGTCTTTTTTTGTTTTGCCTTGTATTGGATTCAATACCCACAGTCCTGTGTGAATTGGATTTTTTTGAAAGAAAGTGATTGAATATAGTTATCCACAAAGGAGGGAAAACAAATGGCGAGCAAAGGTCAGAAGTTCAAAAAAGTTCCACTAGAGACAAGGCTGGAAGCAGTAAAAGAGAGAATCGAAACAGGAAAAAGTTATGACTATCTGGGGAAAAAATACGGTGTCAGCAAAAAAACAGTCGCAGTCTGGATTCGGATTTTCAAGCGAGATGGCGGGTTAGATATCAGCAAGAAGGGGCGCCCCAATAAAGAAAAGAACATTGACTACAAGGAGCGCTATGAAATCTTAAAAAAATACCAGGATTACTTAGGGGAGGTCGATCGCGAGCAAAAATAGCGTTCATCGTGAGATACCGAAGGAGGTATCACATCAAAACGATGTGTGAGGTATTGGAAATCAGTACATCGAACTACTATAAGTATCGCAATACGGTGGATCCGGATTATCAAGACTACCTACTAATCAAGAAAGTGTTTGAAGAAAACAAGCAGAGTTACGGATATCGAAGGATCACAGACGAATTGCGAGACGAGTACGGTTGGGTTGTGAATCATAAGAAAGTATTGAGGGTTATGAAAAAATACGATGTGGCGGCAAAATATATCAAAGATATCAAGCCAAACTACACCAAGCATCACTTTGAGGAGCAAGTCCAAAACGATCATTTTCAGCGTAATTTTCATCAACCAGGATGGGTCACAGACATCACCTATCTTACCTTAAGAAGAAATGGGCCAAGAGCTTATTTGAGTACCATAATGGATTTAGAGACAAGAGACTGGATTGCCTATAACATCAGTTCCAGAAACGACCTTGCCTTGGTTATGGATACGCTGAAACAAGCAATCGCTATAACAAAAAATCTGAATGGACTAGTCCTCCATTCAGATCAAGGGTTTCAGTATCTTTCCACCGAGTACAAGATGGTTTGCGAATCGAATGGAATCGTCGTCTCCCATTCCAGAAAGGGGAATCCATTGGATAACGCAGTCATCGAGAGTTTCCACTCCATACTCAAGAAAGAGACCCTCTACAATCATAATATCACATCTTTGGATGAATATGTTCAACTAGTCCATGAATGGATGATATTTTACAACACCAAACGTCGTAGAAATAGAAAAAAGTAGACGGCTTTTTTTTAACTGTCTACTTTTAGGGGTTCATATCAATCGAGAGCTCTTTTATTAGTGTCTTCTTCTAAAAATACCCATTCCGCCGCTTGAACCACCAGCGCCGCGGTTTCCCAAAACACTGCCTCCGCCATACAGAATGACGAACGCCGCAAGCAATCCGAAAAGCCATTTGTCTCCGGATGAAGAAAAAGGAGAAAGTAAATATACAATCAAGTCCATCGGCGTAACATCATAATCCGATGAACCGTCATAGTTGACTAGATAATCATAATATGTGTCCATGTCATAGTTAAAGGAATCATAATCATAGGCATCGACATAGATTCTTTCCAGTAACACGTAAAGCAAATTGGCAACTGCCATGTCAAGTTGGTCAACCCACTCTGAACTATAGAGTGTAGAATCTACGGCTTGTCCCAAAAAAGTCGGTGTTAAATAGGTCTCCATACGATATCCGACTTCGATTTGAGTTTCTTCCAAAACGCCATCGATGAAAAACAGAATTACTAAAGCGCCCATGTCATCTTTTCCAATTTTCCATTGTCGGTAAATTTCTGTTTTATCATACTCCGCGATTTCTTCAGACGAATCCACCGCAAATGTCGCAAACACCAATTGCGCGCCACCATCGGTCTCATCTTGTGTCATGTCGTAAAGCCGTTCTCCCTCTCTTGTGATGGTAGATCTAGTCGCCATCATCAACACATCCGCAAAGTCATTGACATAAAAAGCGGATGTTGGCCGTGGATAATCTCCTTTTGAGGAAAAAAACAATATCGCTCCGACGACAATGGCCACGAGGAACAAAATCGCTCGAATTGATTTCATTTCTTAGTTTCCGAAATCAATAACAGGTACTTCGTCCGCTCCGTCATTGATCTTCCAGTAAGGCATTTCTTTTTCAAATCCAAACAAACTAGCATATAACACCTTTGGAAACTTGCGAACGGCTACGTTATAGTCCTGAACTGCTTCGTTGTAATCACGTCTCGCGATGGAAAGTGCGGACTCCATCGAAGAAATTTCATCAATTAATGCATAATATCCGCCCGTTGCGCTAATGAGTGGATTGTCTTCAACGACCGCTAGAACTTGGGTTAATGCAAGTGCTTCCCCAGCGTCCGCCGCAATCAAAGCGTCCATATCTCCGCTCAAGATTGCATCCGCATACGCTTGGCGAGCAGTTGTGATGGCATTGTATATTTCTTCCGCATGGGCTTGTAACCCATCGACTGCAGCGATGATTTGTCCAATCTTGTCATGTCGTTCTTGAAGTCGATTTTCAATTTGTGCATATTTGGCGCTGATGTCCTCATCCACATCCACTAGTGAGTTGTATCCACTAATCAAACTGATTCCGATGACAACCACAAATACCGCCAAAACCCCGATTACTATCAATAAAGCTTTTTTCATGGTATCCCCCTTATGTATGCTTCTTCATCATACAAGGAAAATTATACAATGAACTCGCATTCCCGTAAACAGAAGTCATAAAAAAACTCTCGGCGATAACCGAGAGTTTCGTTTATTGGAATAGAGTAGATACGCCTTGGTCATCAATGATGTTAATGATACCTTGACCAAGCAACTTGGCGACGGATAACTGCGTTAATTTGGAAAACCTCTTTTCCTCTGTCAATTCCACCGTGTCGGTGCAAATGACTTCGCAAATCGGAGCTTCTTTCAAACGCTCTACGGCGTTTCCGGATAACAGCGGATGCGTGCAACAAGCGATTAAGTCTTTGGCTCCCGCTTCTTTTAACGCGACTGCGGCTGCGGAAATTGATCCTGCAGTGTCAATCATGTCGTCGATGATGATGCAATTCTTGTTTTTAACGCTACCGATGATGTTCATCACTTCGGCGACGTTCGGTTCTGGGCGCATTTTATCGATAATGGCGATTTGAGCGCCTAAAACGTCCGCTAAAGCTCTGGCGCGGGCAACGCCGCCATGGTCGGGTGATACAACGACCAAATCATGCATATTTTTGTTTTTGATGTATTCGGCGATGATTGGAAGTGCACGGAAGTTGTCGATGGGGATGTTAAAGAATCCTTGAATTTGTGCTGCATGGAGATCCATCGATACAACTCTGGTCGTACCGGCAATTTGAAGTAAATCAGCGACGAGTTTTGCGGAGATGGGTTGTCTCGCTTTCGCCTTTCTGTCTTGTCTTGAATATCCGTAATAAGGAATAATGATGTTTACTTCTCTAGCGCTGGCTCGTTTCAAAGCGTCGATCATGATTAAGAGTTCCATGATGTGTTCGTTGACTGGGGCGCAGGTAGATTGAATCACAAATACTTTGTGTCCACGAACCGTTTCCGGGATGTTAATGTTAATTTCGCCATCTGCGAAACGCGTGACTTCACAGTTGCTGATGGGAATCCCGATGTAATCGGCGATGTCTTCGGCAAGCTTTTTATTTGAAGTCAATGCAAATATCTTTACTTTTGAGCCATGGAATACTGCCATACTATCCCTCCGTTATTGGTCGAAGATGAGACCGACATTATTATACACCATTTCAGGCAAAGAAAAAAGTGCTAACTTTCGCAAGATAGCACTTACATACCAAATGAATTACTCCGCTACTTCAGCGGGAAGCTTTTCAAAGGCGTCAAGAACCGCCCTTTCAATCATGCTTCTTGTTTCAGTATTGATGGGGTGGGCAACGTCCTTGAATTCACCGTTTGGCATTTTACGGCTGGGCATCGCGACAAAAAGACCATTTTTCCCCTCAATAATCCTCAACTCATGAACGACAAAGCATTCGTCGATTGTAATGGCGGCAATTCCAACAAGACGGTTATCCCCATTTACTCTTTTCGCACGAACTTCTGTTATCTTCACATTACCACCTCTTTTCTTGATTATAGCACGCTAGAAATGGTTTTCCAATAGCTTTTCCAATATTTCACAAAAAATGGTAAATGTTCATAAAATACTTATCGTGATGCTCTTTTTGAAACGATAACACATTATCGTTCACTTCTTGAATCAGTTTTATGAAGGTCGATCCAGAGCCGGTCATGATGAGTCCGCTATCGCCAATTTCTGCGTGCATTTCATCGTAAAACTCCTGCATTTCCGGATTCATTGAGAGAGTTGTTTGTTGTAAGGAATTGTATAATGACGAGATAAAACAAGAAATATCTTTGGCTTTGATGGCTTTCATAATTTCTTCTTTGGGGCGATGGCCAAATCCGTGTTTATCTCCATGACGGAACACGTCGTTGGTGGACACATAGATTCTTGGATGGATTAAAAACACCTGAAGCTTAGATAAATCCAAGTCTAGTTCGGTGATTTTTTCTCCGATTCCTTCTACGAGTGCGGGATGGTCATGAAAACAATAGGGAATGTCTGCCCCAAATTGAAGGCCGATTTCTTTCATTTCTTCTAAAGTCAGATTCAACTTAAATAATTGATTGATTCCAGAAATAATTGCGGCAACGTCCGCCGAATTACCAGCGAGTCCCGCTCCGAACGGAATGTGCTTGTCTATCGTGATTTTAACACTCTTTCCTGGGACGAAACGATGAATCATGTATAATGCAGAATCGAACACGATGTTGTTTTGCGTTGACAAAAAAACATCGTTGGACTGAATCAACACCATTTCCTTTTCTGAAGTCTCCTCCAGTTTGATGGTGTCGTGCAAGTCAATTTTCGCGTTGATCATTTCCAGTCCGTGATACCCGTCATTTCTTTTTTCAAGAACATTCAGATATAGATTCACTTTGGCGTAAGCTTTGCATGTGACCATGTGTCTTCACACCCCTTTGTACACGACATACATCGTGTCCTTTCAATCGTATTGTATCATATCATGGCCCGCTTCCGCAACTTTCGATAAAAAAAGGACAGATTGCTCTGTCCTATTCTAATGACAACACGTATTCGACAAACGATTTGACCATGACGCCCGTCGCCATCGAATTGTGAGTTGATGTCGCGGCGATGTCTAGATGAATCCAAGGCGTTTTCTTGTCCACGAATTCTTCTAGGAACGCGGCGGCGATGCTCGCACCCGCGTTCTTTCCGCCCTTGTTCTTCAAATCCGCACAATCACTCTTCAATTCGAGATGATAGCCTTTGGATATGGGCATTTCCCAAATCGGTTCGTTGGCGCGAATTGTGGCCAATCGGAATTCTTCCAAGAAACGCTTGTTGTTGGTGAAAGCGCCGGTGAATTCTTCACCAAGTGCAGCGACTACTGCGCCGGTGAGCGTGGCGACATCGATGATTTTCTTTGCATTTCGTTTTTGAGCGTACCAAAGTGCATCCGCCAAAGTCAAGCGTCCTTCTGCGTCCGTTGATATGATTTCTACAGTTAACCCCTTGGCAGAGGTCAAGATATCATCAGGAACAATCGCATTGTCTCCGATGCGGTTGTCCGTCGCGGGAACCATGGCAATCACGCTGGTTTTGGCGTCCAGTTGGGCTAAAGCTTCCATGGCCGCGATGACACTCGCGGCTCCCGCCATGTCGGTTTTCATCCCCGGCATCGTGAGTGGTGTTTTGAGCGAATATCCACCCGTGTCATACATTACACCTTTGCCTACTAATGCCAAATCATATGTTTCGGCAGGACGATGTTCGATGATGATAAACTGAGGATCGTCAAGGCTTCCTTTGTTCACGCCAAGATACAGTCCCATGCCCAAGTCATCGATTTCCTTCTTAGAAAGAATTTGAACTCGAATTGATGGATATTTTTCTAGTGATTTTGCGTGCTCCGCCAATTTTTTTGCATTGAGTTGATTATATGGTGTATTTGTCAGATTTCTTGAGAAAATCGTGGCTTTTGCCAAAACAAATGCCTTTTTAATTGTTTCGTACAACTCTTTTTCGCCATAAAAGGAAAAAGTATGGTCGGAATCTTCTTTTCGCGATTTAAATTGCTCGAAACGATAGTCTTTCAACAACAACGTTTCCGTCAAATCCGCTACAGAAAACTCGTTCTTCGGGTTCACGAAAGTATCGATTAAAACACAGATGTCTTCTTTCGCTTCTGGAAGCTTTGAGAACACTTCGATGGCTTTTTCCCGTATGGATAGTTTTGAATACGGGACCAGCAACAACTTTTTCGAAGAAATAACACCTAATGTGTGGATGGTTATCAAATCTTCTTTTTGTTTTTCTTGAATGACAGATGGGAAAAGCGCAAATAAGGCTTGGACTAACGGATTCGAAAAGTCAGTCGCTAGCAAAATCGTTTTCGTTTCTTTGTGTAAATGAAATTGTTTCTGTTCAATGATGTCAATCATAGGAACACCTCTTTCTATGGGTTAATTATATCATGGGAATCATATGAGAAAATGAAAAACGAAGCAAGTCGCTTCGTTTTCTTACTCTAGTGTCCGATCAACGGCTTGCGCAATTTTTTTGAGTTTGCCCAATAAATCCTTGAAACGCTCTGGTTTCAGGGATTGTTGGCCATCGCTTAAGGCTTTTTCGGGTTCGTGATGAACTTCGATGATTAATCCATCGGCGCCAGCGGCTATCGCTGCTTTCGATAAGGATTCGATATATTCCCAGCGACCGGCTGCGTGCGAAGGATCGATGATGATAGGGAGATGCGTCAACTTCTTGATCACAGGAATGGATGAAATATCCAATGTATTTCTCGTTGAAGTCTCGAATGTACGAATACCACGCTCACAAAGAATCACATTAGGATTTCCTCCAGCCATGATGTATTCAGCGGACATCAACCACTCTTCAATCGTGTTTGCGAGACCTCTTTTTAATAAGATTGGTTTGTTTGTTTTGCCAAGTTCTTTTAATAAAGAGAAATTTTGCATGTTTCGTGCGCCAACTTGGATGAGGTCGACGTTTTCGACAAACAACGGAACATCTTCGATGCTCATGACTTCGCTGACGATGGGAGTGTTGTATTTTTCTTTCATCTGACGCAAGATATCAAGACTAGGAATACCTAAGCCCTGGAAAGAATATGGACTAGTACGAGGCTTGTACGCTCCGGCGCGAAGGATTTTCGCTCCGGCTTCGATGACAAGCGGCGTAATGATGTCCATTTGTTCCAAGCTTTCAACCGCGCACGGTCCCCCCATCACTACGACATTCGGTCCGCCGATTTTGATTCCACACACATCGACAATGGTGTCGTCTGGTTTGAATTTGCGGTTTACTTTTTTGAAAGGTTCTTGAACACGGAGAACGCTATCGACATATTCAAAAGCGTAGAAGCTTTGCGGATCGAGTTTCGAAGTATCTCCGACCAGTCCAAATATGGTGATGGTTTCACCAATGGATTCGTGGATGTCAAACCCCTTATTCTTTAGATACAACCGCAACTCATCAATTTGTTGCGGACGTGTCCCTTCTTTAAATTTGATAATCATGATTCTTGTATCCCTTCTTGCAATAACTTGATTGCATCTTTATACCCTTGAAATCCCTTGCCATAGATTTGCGCGATGCACGCGTCTTTGATTACTGAGACTCTGCGAAACGCTTCCCTCGAATGAATGTCGCTCAAATGCACTTCAACCGCGGTATATCCGCATCCCTTGATTGCGTCTAGCAAAGCATAGGAATAATGCGTCAATGCGCCAGGGTTGATGACAAGATGAGAAAACTGATCCATTTTTTCTTGTAACAAATCAATCAATTCGCCTTCGTGATTCGTTTGATATATTTCACAATACACATGTCGTATATTTGCATATTCCAACAAGTCGTTGACGAGATCGTTATAACTGAGATGTCCATATATTTCAGGTTCTCGGATGCCAAGCAGGTTGAGATTCGGCCCGTTAAGAATTAAAATATTCATTTAACTTGTCCTCGATTTCTTGGATTAAGGTGTCTGTGGATGAATCCACGCGTATCGTGATGTCTTGATACTGAAGATAAAGCGGTCTTCGTCGTTCTGAAATACGAAATACATCTTGTGGAGATTGAATCAGTGGCCGATGATGAATTTGGTGAGAGGCAATCTTGCCTGGGTCTTTGTCCAAAAACAAGATGACCCCATTTTGTCTCAAGCGATTCATAATCTGGTGATTTTCAATCATTCCGCCACCAGTGGAGATGATTTGATTTTGATTTTGGTAAATTCTTTGAATCAAATCCGATTCCAAATTACGAAAATAACTCTCGCCGTATTGGCTGAAGATTTCTGAAACTGTTATATTCTGTTCTTGTTCAATCAATGCATCGGTGTCAATGACCGGTTTTCCGGTTTTATCATGGAGAATTCGTGCTATTTTTGTCTTTCCAGACAAAGGAAGACCAACCAAAACGATATTTTGATGATTCACGAGTAGTTGATGATACACGAAAGATGACAAATCAGAAGAAATATAGGTGTCAAAAAACAATTCGTGGGCTTTTTTTGCCTGCATTACAAGCATGTATAGGCCATTGATTGTTTTGAGTCCCAACTTTTGGGCTTCGAGCAAAAAATTCGTACGAATTGGATTATATACAAGATCGATTGCAATCGTAACTTTTTTTAGCATCTTAAGATCAATTGGCAGTGAGTCCTCATTATTGGGATACATCCCAATCGGTGTTGTATTAACGATTATATCATAATCATTAACCATGTCAATCGAATTGAAGGGGATTTCATCTGCGCCGTTTGGATGGCGACAAATCTTGGTAATCACTGTGGCTTTTTTATGTTCGCATACGGACTTTACAGTCTTTGAAGCTCCGCCGTTTCCAAGAATTAGTATCTTCTTGTCAACAAAATCCACATGATTTCGGTCTAACAATTCGATAAAACCATAATAGTCCGTATTATATCCGATTAACTCGTTATTCTTACGGACGATGCAGTTGACATTTCCAGAAGAGTTCACGGATTCGTCTAGGCGATTTAAATATGGAAGCACTGCTTCTTTATAAGGAATTGTCACGTTGATTCCTGCAAACAAAGCACTATGAAAAAATGAAGCCAAATCATCGGTTTCGATCAATTCGTACTCATGATTTCCAAATAGTGCGTGAATCTCCTTCGAGAAACTGTGTTTTAGGGTTTTACCTAATAATCCATACTTCATTTTTTACCTTTTTTCGTTCGTAGATAGGAAATCCAAGATTCCAAAGTAGACAACAGCGTTAATGACGTGCACAACTCGATTGACAATTGCTGGATCATGCCTTCCTTTGATTTCCAAAACCCGTTCTTTGTTTGTTCTAAGGTCTACGGTAGTCTGTTTTTTACCAATTGACGGCGTTGGTTTGATGGCGACGCGAACAACCACGGGCATTGAAGTTGTTATTCCGCCCAAAATTCCGCCATTGTGATTGGTTTTTGTCTTGATTTCATTATGAACCATAGTATATTGGTCATTTGCTTGGCTTCCTTTCATTTTGGATATCGCAAATCCGGCGCCAAACTCGACGCCTTTGACAGAAGGAACACTAAATAAAAGCGACGAAAGATAACTTTCAAGAGAACCAAAGAGGGGATCTCCGATTCCTGCAGGAAGATTCAAAACACAAGTTTCCACAATTCCGCCGACGGAATCTTCATCTTCCTTAGTCTTAAGTATTTCGGCCTTCATCTTTTCCTCTATTGAGGAATCCAAAACAGGAAAATCCAGTTTTTGAAGTTGAATTAGCGATGTCTCTGGGATGTCTGCCAAATCAAACCCGCGGTCTGACACAAGTCCGAGGGCATAAATATGTGAAGCCACATGGATGTTTCGTCTATTTAGTATTTGTTTGGATATGGCTCCGGCGATGACGAGCAAGGCCGTTAATCGTCCAGAGAAAATTCCTCCACCACGAGGGTCATTAAAACCGTTATACTTCACGTAAGCAGAATAATCTGCGTGCGAAGGCCTTGGCAAGAACCGAAGTTCGTCATAGTCTTTGCTTTGAGTGTTTTTGTTCGGTATGACAAACGTGAGTGCGGCGCCAGTTGTTTTCCCGTCGTACATGCCAGATAGTATCTGATAGTCATCCGACTCGGAACGAGAAGTAGAGTAAATTGACTTGGGGCGTCTCTTTGTCAGTTCGAAATCGATATCGGAAAAATCGATTTTCATTCCTGCAGGGATTCCGTCCAGAACAATTCCCAACGCCTCGCCATGCGATTCGCCGAATAATGTAATTTTAATGGTATCTCCGAATGTATTCATACAGTCACCTCATATCATATTTCAAATTTCGCCGTCGTAATGACGGAAGTTCCAATGTCAAGCACATCCACAACACGAATTAGTTGGTTGCGATTCTTTTTGTCACGATTAATATAGTCTTTCAGTTCGGATATTTTGACGGAATCTTCGGTTGGCAAATGAAATTTCCGTAATACGTCAACTAGTTGACGACGAATGGAACTGTCGGATAATATCATGACCATTCCAATTGCTACTGCTTCTCCGTGAAGATACTTCTCGTATCCATAAAAAGATTCGATTGCATGACCAAACGTATGACCAAAGTTCAAAGACTGACGATACCCTTCATCAAACTCGTCTTTTTCGACATATTGTTTTTTGATTGAGAGGGAGCGATAAATATAGGATTCCATGTTATCGCGAACATTTGGATCGTCACGAAGCTGTTGAAAGAGAGTTTTGTCCGCGATCATGCCGTATTTAATCATTTCTGCCATTCCGCTGTAGAATTGCCTGTCTGATAGGGAATTCATTGTCAGTGGATCTATGAGTACAAATAATGGTGGATTGAAACTTCCAATCACGTTCTTTCCTTTACTTGTATTGATTGCTACTTTTCCGCCAACGCTAGAATCAATTTGCGATAGTAATGTTGTCGGAATTTGGATATAGTCTATTCCTCGAAGATATACGCCGGCGACAAACCCAACCAAGTCTCCTGTGACGCCACCGCCAAGTGCAACAAGAACAGAATCTTTAGAAACATTTTGATTGAGTAAAAAATCAATCATTTTTTCCATTTCTAAAATGCCTTTACTGCTTTCCCCTTGTGGAAAAGCATAAGAGATACTTGGTGAAGGGCATGAGGAAAGAACGGAAGTTACATATTCTTGTGGAATTCCGTCATCATGGATGACAACATATCGTTTCGTCTTATCTAGCAAAGATGGCAGAATAGATAGCGACTGATTGCCTATCAATACGCGATAATCTCGCTTTGATGAATGAATGGATAACTCTTTCATGGATTTCACTCCTCAATATATGTGATATCTGCGCCTAAATGTTCTAAAACTTCGAAAAAAGACGGATAAGACTTGTTCACAGCCTCGGCATTTTTGATGATAACGGGATGGTTTGCCCGTACAGATGCAATTGCAACACTCATCACAATTCGATGATCATTAAACGAGTCGAATATTCCTCCGTTGAGATCGGTTCTTCCTTGGATTTTCAAAAAATCATCGCCGAGTTCGGCTTGAACTCCAAATTTGATCAACGTATCATATACAGATTGAAGTCGGTTAGATTCCTTTATTTTCAATCTAGCAGCTCCAGAGATTAGAGTAGTCCCTTGCGACAGGGATGCAAGAATCGCAAGAATAGGAGCGATGTCAGGACACTGACTAACATCGATTTCCGCAGCGATTGGAGAAGACTTGTGAAAGTGAATTGAATTGTCATGAAACGTAAAATCACAATTCATCTTGCTCATATAGTCAGTAATCAGACGGTCAGGTTGTTTTGAAACAAGCGGGACTCCGCGACAAACGATATCGCCGTTCAAAGCACTTGCAACTGCGAAGAATGCCATTTGTGAATAATCTCCCTCGACAGTTATGTTGCACGGATGATAAGATTGACCACCTCGAACGAAGTATCCATATGCGGTTTCATCAATCATGATTCCAAATTGTCGAACAACATCAATTGTCATGTCGATGTATTGCTTTGACTCTAGCTTTCCGACGATGTTTATTTTTGAATCACCCTTCACGAGTGGCAATGAGAACAAAAGACCTGAGAAGAATTGACTTGACACGTTTCCAGGGACATCATACGTTCCAGATGTTAGAGAACCATTGATAATAATTGAATCGTCGTTTCTAATAAACGCCAGATTAAGACGTCGAAACATATCTTCGTAAATATTCATCGGACGTTGAATAAGGGATCGTTTTCCAGTAAATACAACCTTCTCTTTACTCAAAGAAAGGATTGGAAGAACGAATCGAAGAGTTGATCCGGACTCATTACACTCTATGAAATTGTCATCAGAAATTGACACTTTAGAAACACCGCTTACAATTAAATGAGCAGTATTACGAATGAATTTCGCCCCGATTTTTTCCATCGCTCCTATGGTCGCGACGATGTCTTCACTATATTCTATGTTTGAAATGACACTTTTTCCCTTGGATAAGGATGCCGCAATGATTGCTCGATGAGCTTGACTCTTCGATGGCGGAACAAAAACAGTGCCTTTTAGAGGTTTTGGCTGTATTAGGACCTTCATTTGTGGCCTCCCTTTTCCATAGAAAGCCGTTTTTCTCTGACTTTCATCATACTTTTCTTTAGTTCGGTTGTATTATTTTCCGCAATGTTTTTTCGGTATTTCGCCAATTCTAGCGAAAATCTGTCAATCTTTGAAAGGAGATTCTCTTTGTTTTGTGCAAACAAATCAGCCCATAGATCTTCGTTGATCATCGCTATTCGAGTCAAGTCGCGATAGGAATCTCCTATATACTTTCCTGTTTCCGTGTGATTATCGTCTGAACCAACCAACGCCAAACTAATCACGTGAGTCAACTGTGACGTGTATGCGATGATTTCATCGTGTTCTTCTAAAGTCAAACGTGTGATGTTTTTGAACCCCATTTCCGAAGCTAACGATTCTGCAAGAATAAGGGATTTTTCTTTGTTTCCATCAACTGGGCAGATTACAAAGTTCGCGTTGCGGAAGATCGTCTCATCCGCATGAGCGATGCCCTTTTTCTCCCTACCAGCAATTGGGTGTGTATATATTATTTCCAAATCCTTTCTGAGTAAAGGATTTATCTGTCTAAATAAACTCTTTTTTACTCCCGCTATTTCGATAAATCGATGCCCTGAATGAAAATATGACTGATTATCATTGATGAATCCTGGTATTTGAGCCGGATATAAACAAACAAATGAAACATCCGTCGATTTTGCATATTCAGCGACAGATGAGGTTCCCCAAGATATGATATTTTGATGGATTGCATCATTGATTGCGTCTGGATTGATGTCCAAAGCAACAATTCGATGGTGTTTGTTCAGCGCCTTAGCAATGGATCCTCCCATTAGCCCGAGCCCGATGATTCCGATGTTCATATTTCGTACCTCGTTTATATTGTAATATATTTTAACAGATTTTTGGTAGATACAACAAGATTTATACGAAATTCCTTTTTTATAAGGAATGATTCAGAAAATCATTCAATCGACATGTGAAATATGATATAATTTACGAAGAAAAGGAAGTGATTTTCTATGTATCGTGAAATCGGTGTTTTCGATTATTCAAATCATGTTTTGGAGAAAATGACTCCAGGAATCTTTCTGAATACAAAATACGACGGTAAAATCAACACCATGGTCATTGGATGGGGCGGAATATCTGTTATTTGGGGACGACCGATTTTCGTTGTTTTGGTTAGGGACTCCAGAGCAACCTATAATTTGATCGAAGGCAGCGAAGAATTTACTGTCAGCGTTCCTTTATCCACATCCATGGCAAAAGAAATCCAAATATGCGGTACAAAATCACTACGAGATACTGACAAATTCAGAGTGTGTGGTTTTTCTGCCGTCCCTAGTCGAAAAATCTCGACTCCAATCATTGGTGAATGCGAACTTCATTATGAATGTAAGGTCATATATAAACAAACACTAAATCAGCCGATGCTTCCGGATCTAATCAAAAAAAGATTCTACGACAATCGCGCGAATCATACGATGTACTTTGGTGAAATCGTTGACCAATATTTATACACAAAGGAGTGAATCGAATGCCCGTAATCATTGACGGAACTGCTCTATCCAAAAAAATCAAGACAGCAGTTGCATCGACTACTGCACAGTTGATTGAAACGTATCATGACATTCCTCACTTGGTCGTGATTTTAGCCGGTGACGACCCAGCCAGTCAATCGTATGTAAGGGGAAAAGAAAAAGC
>Ga0172371_10008493_pt1 | contig 14377 bp, 19 predicted proteins | sample Lak12m_FD_114543 | JGI IMG/M metagenome (GOLD analysis project Ga0172371, IMG submission 114543) | Freshwater microbial communities from Kabuno Bay, South-Kivu, Congo - kab_022012_12m | ecosystem: Environmental > Aquatic > Freshwater > Lake | place: Democratic Republic of the Congo: South-Kivu... | reverse complement strand
TACCGCCTCAGAGTCTCAGAATCATCCATAGTGATGAATGTAGCCTAGGCTGCGATAAATGTAATGAAGAGGGTTGGGTGGGCGCCTATCCCTGGGCCATCTTCTTGCCGACCCTGCTGGCCAAGCTCATCGCCTGCGCGTTGGCTTTGGCCACCAGCCGCTCCACGGTGTCCCTTGTGCGCCACTCGGCCTCCAGGGCGACGGCGCGTGCCTGCTGGAACGCCCTGGCTAGCAGCGTGGGCGCGGTCCGCGGCGTCACGTAGGCTGCCTCCACGGCTACCTTGTAGGCGTTGGCCACGGCAGCCTCCAAGCTGTGCCTGTACATGCCCAGGTCCAGGATGAGCGCATCCCCTGGTATGACCTCACCCCGCTCGTACACGGCCTTGATCTTGAGGCCCATCTCGGCGGCCCTGACGCCCAGGCGCTGCAGCAGATCTGCCAGGTCCTCGCCTATGGCGTCACCCTTCTTGACCACGACGGTGTCCTGGGTGACCCATATGCTGCCCCCCTCGATCCTTGTCCTAACGCCGAGGGCGCCGAACTTGCCTATAAGGGGGCCCGGGCTGAGACCGGTGTTGCCCGCCGGTATGGTTATGTCGCTGAGGGCGACATCGCCCGGCTTCGCGAACACCCTTACCTTGTTGGAGTCCAGCTCCCTGGCGACCCTGAAGGGATTGCCGTTGGTGAAGAGGAACACGTTGGGCCCCGAGATCCTCTCGATAAATCCCCCGATGTCCTTCTTCCCCGCCTCCTCCATGCTGATCCTCATGAGGGTGTTCTTGAGCACCTTGAACTCAAGGCGGCCCCTGAGCTGGCGCCTCATGTCCTGGAGCATGCCACTGTTCACCTTGAAGAGGTCCGCGGCGGCTATAACCTCGTACTCTTTGAGTAGCTCGACGGTCTCCTGAACAGTGTCCATCTTCTCGTGTGGAATGTGGCTTGACATGCTAGAACACCTTCACTGAGTCACCCATGCTGAGCTTCAGATATATGCTCCGCACGTTGGCGAAGCCCCTCCTGGTGGCCCTGGTCAGGTTCTGGACCACCGTCTCTATGTTCTGGGCGACCATCTCGTCGCTCATGCTCGCCTTCCCCACCAGGCAGTGGATGAAGGGCTTGTCCCTGCTCCTCAGGACCACAGTCTTTCGCTCGCGCTCGATTATGTTATCTATGGGGGCCTGCGGGGGCACCGGTGTAGGCATCTTTCCCCTGGGGCCCAGTATGGGGCCTGCGACGCGACCCACTGTAGGCATCATGGGTGCCTCAGCGACGAACGAGTCGTAGGGTTGAAGGACCTTCTTGGCTGCCTTCTTGTCCGTCGCGAGCTGATCAAGTTCAGCGGGCTCAACAACTGCATCCGCTCCTGCCCTCCTTGCTCTCAGCGCTAGGTCGCCCGAGGCGAACACGAGCACCTTACGGTCCCCGACCCCGTTGGGGAGGGTGAACCGCAGGTTGACCCTCTGGTCGGGCCTGTTCATGTCGAGCTCCCTCAGGTTGATTGCCAGGTCGAAGCTCTGGTCGAAGCCCCGATTGGGGCTCGCATCCCTGGCCTTCTTGATTGCCTCCGTTATCTGGTTCCTTGGGAGCGACATTTCGAGTTCCTCTCAATCTCACCTGAGATACAATTTAAAGGTTGTTTAAGCCTCCGCCAGCTTCTCGTCGAACTCCCCCGCCTTGATGGCCTGCTGGACCTCCTTGGCGGGCTTGCCCCCGATGGTGATGCCGGCGCTTTGGCAGGTACCCAGCACCTCACGCACAGCGGTCTTCAGGCTCGCGGCATAGAGGCCGGGGCGCTTCTTCTTGGCTATACCGATGAGCTGGTCCATTGTCAGGTCGGCGACGTGGCTGGTGTTGGGCGTGCCGCTGCCCTTCTCGATGTGGGCCGCCTGGCTGATGAGGGCGAAGGTGGTGAGCATTCCCACCTTGACCGTGAACTTCTTGGTGTCTGTGTCGATGGTGACGTCCACCGGTATGGGTAGGCCGTCGTACTCCTTCGTTTTGGCGTTGATCTCGTTGACAATGGCCATGATGTTTACGCCCATTGGGCCCAGGGCGGGGCCTATTGGGGGGCCTCCCGTGGCCTTCCCGCCGTTGACTATGAAGTTGAATGACTTCTCAACCATTAGCTTCCACTCCCTTGAATTCTCTGACGTAGTCGGCGTGTACCGTGATGGGCAGCGTGAACGCGGCCTCGAGTATCTCTATTGTGACCTCCTCCTTACCGACGTCAACCCTTACGACCCGGGCCTGCATCCCCTTGAAGGGCCCCGCGATCACCTCGACGAGGGTTCCCTCCGCCAGGCCCTCGACCACCGGCTTCGTCTCAATGTAGTGGTCCACCTCCTGGGGGCTGATGGTGCCTTGAACCCGCTCGCGGGTGTGGCGCATGCCCCTGATGAGCTCATCCACTACGTGGGGCCTCTCGGCTTCTACGATGATGTACCCCTTTAGCTCTGAGGGTGACAGTATGGCCGCTATGGGCAGGCCCTCGACCTTCGCCTTGTCGGCGAGCATCAGGGACACCGTCCTCTCCTGGCCGTTCGTCACCTTCACTGCGTAGAGGGATGTCTTCACCGTCTTATCGGACAAAGGGACCACTCACGATGCACCATGCTTTGTGGGGCTCAGAGATATTAATATTGCTGAAAGGTACGAGCAGTACCTTAGGGGCCTCCAAGGCCGCCCTGGAGAGTGACGGATATCAGCCGGATGATGAATCCCACCGCTCCCAAGAGTCCTATCCCCGCAAAGACGATCTTTATGCTCATCCAGTATGTCTTCCAGTCGGGTCGTGTAAGCGTCCTCATGAGCCTGTCGGCGGACTGCAGGAAATCGTCTAGCCCCATGCGTGTCACCCTATCGAAGAAGAGTTCACAGTTAAAGTTTACGCATCTTCAGCAACAGGGGAAAAAGGGTGGTGGCCTCTACCTCTTCAGCGCCTCCCTGACGCTCTTCTCCACCACCGTTATGGGGATGTTTTCCACAACGAAGCTGTGCTTGCCACCGTCGCTCTCCACTATGTTCAGCTCGTATCTCCCTGCCGGCGTGACCTCGCCCACCTTCTCGAACGGTAGGTTGAGGGCCACACTGCGGTTCTTCCTGATGAAGCCCTCCTCCTTGACGAACAGTATCTTCTGGTCGGAGATCATGAGGTGGCCGTAGCTTCCGTCCAACCTTCCCGAGTACGTCTTCCTGAGCTGATCGCCTCGTTGCAGGCTCTTCTGTGCGAACTCTGTCAGCGCCAAGATCGACCGCGTAACATAAAACAGGGCGCTGTTATATACGTTGCCGAAATATATTATATGTTGATCAATATGTATATGTGTGTGTTTAAATGTATTAATATGTGATGGAGCGCCGAAAGATTATGGCCCTCGGGAAGTCATCCCGAGTGGTATCTCTCCCAAAGGAATGGCTCAGGAGGAACCAGCTAGACCAGGGGGACACCGTCACATACCAGATCCATCGCAATGGCACCCTGATAATTCGATCTACCCCCGATGGGAGCGACGAGCCCAAAAGGATCGAGCTGAGCGTCGGGGAGAACGAGAGGCCGGAGAGCATAACCAGGAGGATAATAGGTGCGTTTCTGGATGGCTACTCCATCATTGTGCTGTCATCCGAGAAGATATTCACCGTGAGCCAGCAGACAGCCATCAGGGACATCGTGAGAAGGCTCTACATGATGGTCATCAACTCGGAGGCCAAGAGGACCGAGCTTGAGACCCTCATAGACGAGTCCAAGGCGTCAGTCTCGTCCTGCATCGAGAGGATGCACCTGATAACCTACTCCATGCTCAGGGACACGATAGAGTCCCTAAGGAACTGGGACGCAGGCCTAGTCAACTCGGTGATCAGCCTCGAGGACGACGTGGACCAGTTGAGCTACCTCGTCCTGAGGATCATCAGGAGCGCCGCTGTCAGGCCCTCCCTGGCCAACGAGCTGGGGCTTGATCCCCTTGACTGCCTGGACTACCAGACCTTGGTTAACCTCATAGAGAGAGTTGCTGACAGCGTGATGAACATAGCTGGGAGCATGAGCCTCATGATCGAGGAGCGGCTGAGCCTGCCCGGGGAGGCCCAAGCCATCCTTGTGAACGCCGCTGAGATAGCCTTCGACTCATACAGCAAGGCCGTGGAGTGCTACCTGCACATGGACGTGGAGCCCACCAACAGGGTGATAGACAGGCAGGAAGACATCAGGCGACTGTACATGGAGATCACTCCTCTTCCGAGGTTCAGCGACGCTTATGACGCGCCCGTGCTCGGCAACATAGTCACTATACGGGAGAGCATCATGAAGATCAGTGACCTGGCCGCTGACATCGCGGAGCTCACCATCGACAGGGCTTACAAGCACTGAGCATAGACTCGTTGAGACGCTACTCGGCGAGCAGTTTCTCGGCGAACCAGCCTGCGTTGAAGGGCTGCAGGTCGCCGTACCCCTGGCCTACACCCACATAGATGACGGGCTTGCCTGTTAGGTAGCTGACGCTCAGGCTGCTGCCCCCCTTGGCGTCCGCGTCCACCTTGGTGAGGATGGCCGCGTCGAAGCCCACGGCCTCTTTGAAGGTCATGGCCTGTTCCGTGGCGTCGTTCCCTATGAGGCTGTCCAGAATCATGATGGTTAGGCTGGGCTGGACGACGCGCTTCACCTTCTGGAGCTCATCCATGAGGTTCCTGTTGGTCTGCATCCTGCCCGCGGTGTCTATAAGCACAGTGTCTATCTCCTGGGCCTTGGCGTGCTGGATCGCGTCGAAGCCCACGGCCGCGGAGTCGGACCCGTACATGTGACGTATGACCCTGACGCCGAGCCGCCTTCCGTGCTCCTCCAGTTGCTCTATGGCCCCAGCTCGGTAGGTGTCGCCGCTGGCCAGTACTACGCTGAAGCCGTGGTCCATGAGTAGCCTGGCTACCTTCGCTATGGTTGTGGTCTTGCCTGTGCCGTTGATGCCCACGAACATGACGCTGAGGGGCTCACCCTTCTTCCTGTGCTCGGCCGCCATCTCAAGAAGGTCGACGCGGCCCTGCCCGCCGAGAACAGCCTTGATGGACTCCTTGAGGGCGTCCCTCACCTGCCTGGACCTGTCGCCGAACCTAGGTGCATCCTTTCCTAGCAACCTCCCCTTGAGTTCAGAGCATACGCGCTCGGCTACATCGACGGAGACGTCGCTACCTATGAGGTGTAGCTGCAGATCCCACAGGGCAGAGTCGAGGTCTTTCTCCGTGAGGCCCGTGGAGCTGATCCTGTCGACGATGCCCTTGAGGCCCTGGCGGAGCTTCTCGAACAACTAGCCTGCACCCTGGGCGGCATTCTGGATCCCTGTCGACAGCCTTTCCGCCACTCCTTGGTGGGTCTCGAGCTGGGCGTATATCTGAGCCAGCTGATCCTGGACTGCTGCTTGAGCCTTCTCCATCTCCTGGAGTCTCTCGCCGATGTCTCCCACGGCCTTATCATAATTCATCTCAACCGAGACGCCGGCTCCTACGCCCACTATGACCTTGCTGATATCCCCCAGCTTGGCGTCCATGAAGACGCCACCGCCCACCGGAACGAGGAGGTTGCTGCCCTGCTCCACGCTTCTAAGGTCCCCCAGGCTCCCCTGGGCCAGCCTGAGCTCGGCGATGGATGCGGCGAGCAGCTGGAGCCTCTGCTCCAGGATCTGCACCGTGCCCTCCATCATCCTGATCTCGGTGACGAGGCGGCGCAGCTGCTTCTCCTGTTCCTGGGACACTGGGCTTACCCCTCGGCCTGCTCTTCCACGCTGATGATAGTGATCTCGTGGCGCTTGGCCCTGTGGCGGCTGCCCACGTCAGCGTAGACCTTCTCCAGGGCGTGCTCCTCTTTGGAGGCGGCCACCACCTTGTCAAAACTAAGGGGCTCGAAGAAGGCGCGCTTGTTAACCTCGCCTTTGACTCTGAACTGCTTGACGCTCACTCCTCTCCCTCCGCCATGGTGACCTTGACGACGCCTTCGCCGTCCTTTGTCATCTTGACCCTGATCTTGCGGGGTGGCTTGTAGATGCCCCTGGCCCAGATGGTCTCATTCACTGTGGGGTCGATGACGATCTCCGTGGGCTTCATGTGGCGCTTAGTGAACTCTTTAAGCAAAGTCATGGCCTTCTCGGACCTGCGGTAGCCCTGAGCGTTCCACGCTCTCCCAAGAGGGACCGTGTACACTCTCTCAAGCTCAGACATTCAACACCCTTCCTACAACCTCAGCTTCCTGTGGCGCCAGTTGCGCCTGCTTTTAGGGCTCCATCTGACGCCGCCCATGGTCTTGGCGATGATCCAGGCAGGGACGCTCTTCTTAGCCTTCCCGGCCTTGGCGAGGCGTAGCTTGTACGCGAGGTGTTTGTTTCTAGCCATGCTCATACTCTCCTGATGCTGATGTCCCTTTTAGCCTGCTGACCCTGTAACTCAGCTAGCAGCCTCTTTAATAACTCATCGGTGATGGGCAGGGGCACCCTCCCGGTCTGGGCGACCTGAATTATCTGGAGCTCCACCTGGGCGGCGAAGTCGGGGCGCACCAGTTTCACGTTCTGGAGCCTCGCCCTTGCCTCCGGCGTGAGGATCTTTCGAAGAACGGCCTGCTTGTTGGCCTCGGCGTCTGCCTGGGCCTGGGTGGTCTGATCCTGCTGGGCCCGCTGGGCCTGGATCTCGGCCATCCTCCGCTGCCGTATCCTCTCCAGTTCCTCGTCCGAAGACATGCGGTTTCACTTAATAGTCCTTGAGCTCTGGACGTTCTCGGTCCAGGTCTCTCTTGATCTGGGTGCTCATGGCGTCCAGCAGGCTCCTGCCCTTCCTGGAGGCGACCCTGCCGTTGCTGCTTTCCTTCTGGGCCAGCCCCGCCTGCTCCAGCTGCTGCAGTATGGTCCTGATGATGCTGCCGCCTGCCTTGGCGAAGTGGGCCGGCCTCATGCCCACCCTCTTTCTTCCGCCGTAATCCTTCCTGAGCCTGGAGACGCCCACCGGCCCGTTCATGTAGAGCTTCCTTAGCATGGAGGCGGACCTGGTGTACCACCAGTCCTGGTTCTGCGGGACTCGCTCGTTGTGGCTCCCGGTCTTGACGTACCCTGCCCACTCGGGTGGCTGGACCTCCTTAACGTTCTCCTTGATGTAGCTTGAGAGCTTCTCTATCAGCACGTCGGCCGGTATGTCGTATGCGGTTGTCATTTTCCTTCTTCCCAGATGTTTGAACCATACAGGGTTCCGACATATATACCTAGTCTTTTCCTGTGGTTTCAGCAACTGTAAACCTCAGCTTTGAGATAAAAGAGTTTAGGCGACTCAGAGGGGAGGTAGGTTCAGGGCTTTAGGTCATATCCTGGTTTATTACACATTTATGTTAATTTTTGGGGGCCTCTACCGTGGTTATACAGGGATATACATCTGTTATATTAGGGGTTTACACTCGTTTACGGATTAATGTGATAAGCGGGTATAGAGCCCACATCTATAGCAGAGGGGCATAAGGATGAGGAGACGCAACATCGTTATATTCGCGTTGCTTGTGGCCATGGCTCTGGTCACCTACACACAGGCTTGGACCATCAACCCCATAACCCAGGAGTCAACATTTTACGAGGCCCAGACCAGCGCCTCGGACAGGACCGTGTCAGGTTTCAGGTCCAGGCCACTGGGCAAGAACAAGATACTGATAACATTCACCCTGAGCACCGGCTCAGATAGCGCCAACGTCACGGTCCAGCCATTGGACCAGTACGGTAACATACTCAACAGCACAGGTCCGGGCAGCCTGATACAGTATCAGGTTGGGGGAGGCAGCCTGCAGATGTGGAGGACCTACCCGACGCCCGACACGGAGATGTTCTTCTTCTACGAGTTCAACAGCACCCACGCGTCGTTCCCCGGCCCCGTGGAGTTTAAGGTCCTGTTCCAGATATCCAGCATAGTCCTGGACTACGAGACCTGTCTCATAGAGGTTAGGGACTACTAGGGGAAGCGGAGTTGAGTGGGCGGAGGGGCTGTTTATTCCTAGAGGGGAGGGCTTGCCCGTTCCCGTCCCAGGAGATACCCCTCCAGACGTGCCAAGTCTGCGTGGAGGCCTGGAAGACAGAGGCTTCTCTTAGGCTCAGGGCCCCAGGTGAGTCTGTACATGCCGTCGCGGCGAAGGGCGTCGGTCCCATGACCGATGTGCAGGGGACCCTGGCGAGGCTCGGGGAGCTGGACCAGATGTTCATGGAAGACAACCTGGACACCGAGGAGTACGTGAGGCTCAGGAAGAGGCAGACCGACATTGTCGCGAACGGCTCCAAGCCAAGGATCAGCCTTGACGCGCTGGACGCGGAGACCCCTGAGCCCAGGGAGACCAGGCTGGCCCTCATAGTCAAGAGCTTCATGGGAAACAAGGCCCACACCTACCCGGAGGGCTGGATGCTGCCGGCGGAGATAAACGAAGGCGTCGTGGACCAGCTGCTTAAGCTGGCGAATGCCAGGGGAGATGTGGAGACGAGGGCGGGCGTCGCCGGATACAAGGTCGCTGTCGTGAGGCACGCCAAGGGCAAGCTACTGCTCATGGTGTTGGACGGCGACGAGGATTTCCGGGCATACGAGCCCGAGATGCAGCGGGTCTCAAAGCTGTTCCAGGGGGAGCAGCACTGGGTTAGGACCCTCCGGGAGATGAGGGGCTAGGAAAGACGCCGTGCAATCACGCCTGAAGCTTTATCCGCGGGCGGATTAAACGGTTGCCCGGCTCCTACGCGGAAAAACGGAAAGAATAAAAACAGGGGGCGTGGTTGTCTAATAGCAGTCCGACAGGATAGACATTCAATAGAGGTGAAAAGTGTGGAATACATGTATGCCGCTATGCTCCTCCACAGCGCGGGTAAGCCTATCTCAGAGGAGGCTATAACCAGCACCCTCACGGCCGCGGGGCTAAATCCCGACACCACCAGGGTCAAGGCTCTCGTCGCCGCCCTCGCAGATATCAACATCGATGAGGCCCTCAAGGCGCCCGTCTTTACGGCAGGCGCCGCCCCAGCCGCCGCTGCCCCAGCAGCCGCTGAGGAGGAGGCCGCCCCCGAGGAGAAGCCTAAAGAGGAGAAGAAGGAAGAGGAAGACCTCCAAGGTCTCGGCGCCCTCTTCGGCTAGACTCCCCCAAGTTTCTTTAGGGTACACGAACCCTATTCTGGTTTTAGGGGCCTGACCATATGCTGGCACCGTCAGACGGCTTACATCTCGTTTATGTGCCTAGGATGTCCTTAGAGGATCATCATGTGCAGCTGAGGTGGTTCAGTTGATTAGCTCTGATAGGTTGAAGAAGATGTTCCTGGAGTTTTTCCGGAAAAAAAGGCATAAAGTGATTGCGAACGCGTCTCTCGTACCGGAGAACGACCCGACCGCACTGTTCATCTCGGCTGGGATGCACCCGCTTGTGCCGTATCTGCTTGGTCAGCCGCACCCAGGCGGAAAGAAGCTGGTAAACGTGCAGAGGTGCCTCAGGACTAGCGACATCGATGAGGTGGGGGACAGCTTCCACCTTAGCTTTTTCGAGATGCTTGGGAACTGGTCGCTGGGGGACTACTTCAAGGAAAAATCGATTCCCTGGAGCTACGAGTTCCTGACAGGTAGGGAGTGGCTGAACATCGATAAGGATAGGCTCTCTGTCACGGTCTTCGCCGGCGACGATAAGATACCCCGGGACACTGAGAGCGCTAGAATATGGGAGGAGCTCGGAGTCCCCAGGGATAGGATTTTCTATCTGCCTAGAGCGGATAACTGGTGGGGCCCGGTGGGCAGCACCGGGCCGTGTGGGCCTGACACGGAGATATTCTATGACACGGGTAGGGAGCCGTGCGGAAGCGAGTGCAGGCCCGGATGCTCCTGCGGAAAATTCAATGAGATATGGAACAACGTCTTCATGGAGTACAATAGGACCCCGGGCGGGGAGTACGAGCCGCTTGAGCAGAGGAACGTCGACACGGGGATGGGGGTCGAGAGGACCGTGGCTGTCCTACAGGGGAAGGACAACGTGTACGAGACCGAGATATTCGCACCCTTGATCGAAAAGATCAAGGGGCTGGCTGGCGTTGAGGTGATCCCCGTAGACCTAACTAGAAGCGTTAAGGTGATATGCGATCATTCCCGCGCAGCCACGTTCATTCTTGCTGAAGGAATTGTGCCCCTGAACGTGGAGCAGGGATACGTTCTGAGGAGGCTCATCAGGGGTGCCATCAGGCACGGGAGACAGCTGGGCATAGAGGTGGAGTTCCTGAGCGAGCTATCCCGGGTCGTGATCGAGGAATACTCGGGGGATTACCCTCACCTGAAGAGGAGCGAAGAATTCATCGTAGCCGAGCTGGTGAAAGAGTACAATAGGTTCAGCAACACGCTGGCGAGGGGCCTGAACAGGTTCAACAGGATAGCCGCCGAGAGGAAAAGGATCGACGGCAAGGATGCGTTCCTGCTCTACCAGAGCTTCGGCTTCCCCATAGAGATAACGAGGGAGCTGGGGCGGGAGAGCGGCATCCTCGTCGACGTGGATGGCTTCCGCGAGGAGCTGGAGAGACATCAGCAGGTGTCCAAGGCGGGCGCTGACAAGAGGTTCGGAAGCGGCCTCGCCGACACGGCTGAGGCGACGGTGAGGCTCCACACGGCGACGCACCTGCTCAACGAGGCGCTGAGGCGTGTCCTGGGCAGGGAGATCTACCAGAAGGGCTCGAACATCACGCAGGAGCGCCTGAGGTTCGACTTCAACTTCGACAGGAAGCTGACGGACGAGGAGATTAAGGCTGTGGAAGAGTTGGTGAACGGGCAGATCAGGAAGGCCATCCCGGTGAAGAGGATCGAGACCACTCTGGACGAGGCGATCAAGATGGGGAGCCAGGCGGTGTTCGGTGAGAAATACGGCGAAAAAGTCTCCGTGTACTCGATGGGCGACTTCTCGACGGAGCTGTGCAGCGGCCCGCATGTGGAGAACACCCGTGAGCTCGGGCGGTTCAAGATCGTGAAGGAGGAGGGGATCTCCGCGGGAGTGCGGAGGATAAGGGCTGTCCTAGAATAGCGTCATGATCCGTTTCACCGCCTCTCTAATCGGGGTTGAGGCGGAACCCTCGTCACTAATTATTGGCGTGAATGCGTAACCGTTTTTACTCATAACCTTTATTCTAATGGCATCCAAGAATCACCTTGGTTAGAGGATAGAGCGCACATGGTTGACTGGAAGCAGATCGAGGACAAGTGGCAGAGGCGCTGGGCCGAGGCGAAGATATTCGAGACCGACCCCGACCCAGCGAAGCCCAAGTACTACCTGACGGTGGCGTACCCCTACCCCAACAGCCCGCAGCACATCGGCCACGGCCGAACGTACACCCTCACCGACGTGCACGCCCGCTACATGAGGATGCACGGCTACAACGTGCTGTTCCCCATGGCGTGGCACTACACGGGGACTCCGCTGTTCGCCATGGTGGAGAGGCTTAAGGAGAAGGACCCCGCGCTCCTCGACACCTTCCTCAACCTCTACAAGATCCCCAAGGAGAAGCTCAAGAGCCTGGAGGACCCCGTCTCCATGGCCGGGTACTTCGCGGAGGAGATAAAGCACGGTATGCAGCGCATCGGGTACAGCGTTGACTGGCGCCGCGAGTTCACCACCGTGGACGACTACTACCACAAGTTCATCGAGTGGCAGTTCGCCAAGCTGCGCGAGAGGGGGTACATCACCCAGGGCAGCCACCCTGTGGGCTGGTGCCCGGGCTGCGGCAACCCGGTGGGCCAGCACGACACGGTGGGGGATAAAGAGCCCGAGATCGAGGAGTTCACCGTCATCAAGTTCACCAAGGATGACACAGTGTTCCCGGCGGGGACCCTGCGCTCGGAGACAGTCTACGGGGTAACCAACATGTGGCTCAACCCCGACGCCACCTACGTTGAGGCCACGGTGGACGGCGAGACCTGGGTGGTGAGCGCCGAGGCCGTGGAGAAGCTGAGGCTGCTGGGCCGCAAGGTCGAGGTGCAGAGCGAGTTCCAAGGCAACCGATACATAGGGGCCACCCTGACGAACCCGGCAACGGGGGCCGAGATGCCCATACTTCCGGCCAGCTTCGTGGACCCCAAGGCGGTGACGGGCGTAGTCATGTCGGTGCCCGCCCACGCGCCCTTCGACCTGGTGGCGCTGGAGCAGCTGAAGCGCGACGTCAAGAAAAGCCCCTCGTCCTACAAGTTCAAGCCGGCCCTGGTGAAGGGTCTGGAGCCCATAAGCGTCATAGAGGCCCAGGGCTACGGTGAGAGCCCTGCCGTGGACGTGGTGGCCAGGATGGGCATCACGGAACAGGGCGACGAGAGGCTTGAGAAGGCAACCAAAGAGGTGTACAGCGCCGAGTTCCACGGCGGCAGGATGCGCGGCAACACGGGCCAGTACGCCTCGCTGCCGGTGCAGCAGGCCAAAGAGGCCGTGAAGCAGGACATGGTGGCCAACGGCACGGCCACTACCATGTACGAGCTCCTGGAGCCCGTGAGGTGCCGGTGCGGCACCGACGTGGTGGTCAAGATATTCGAGAACCAGTGGTTCATCAACTACGGCGACCCGGCGTGGAAGAGGCTGGCCCACGAGAACGTCGAGGCCATGGACATCGTGCCGCGGGAGCTGAGGCAGGAGTACCACAACGTCATCGACTGGCTCAGGGAGAAGGCGTGCGCCAGGAAGGCGGGGCTCGGCACCAAGCTGCCCTGGGCGCCGGACTGGATCATAGAGGCGCTGAGCGACTCGGTCATCTACATGGCGTACTACACGGTCATCAAGGGCATCAACGCTGTGAAGCCGGAGCCCGAGAGCCTCACGGAGGACTTCTGGGACTACGTGTTCCTGGGCAGGGGTGACCCCGTGAAGGTCTCGGTGAAGACAGGGTACCCGCAGGAGAGGCTTGAGGAGCTCCGCAGCGAGTTCACCTACTTCTACCCCATGGACGCCAGGCACAGCGGCCGCGACCTCATCAGCAACCACCTCACCTACATGGTGTTCGTCCACGACGGCGTCTGGCCCAGGGAGATGTGGCCCCGAGGCATCTTCGTCAACGGCTCCGTACTGATGGAGGGAGCCAAGATGAGCAAGAGCCTCAACAACATCATACCGCTTATAAACGCCGTGGACATGTTCGGGGCCGACCCCCTCCGGCTGAGCCTCATGATCACCGCGGAGCCCATCAAGGACGCGGACTTCAGCCCCGACCTGGCCAAGAACATGAGGGACAACCTGGAGAAGTTCAGCGCCCGGGCCGCGGAGACGGTGAAGCAGGGCAGTGGCAGCGCCAGGGACCTCCACGACATCGACAGGTGGATGCTGAGCAGGCTCCAGGGCCACGTCGCGGACGCCGGGGACGCCATGACGGAGCTCAAGGTGAGGAAGACCATACACGCGGCTCTGTACGAGCTGAACCAGGACCTGGAGTGGTACACGAAGCGCGTGGCCAAGCAGCGGGACCTGAGGAACAGGGCGGCCGCTGTTCGCCACGTGGAGTGGACGGTCCTGGACGCCCAGGTGAGGATGCTGGCCCCCTTCACGCCCCACCTGAGTGAGGAGCTGTGGGAGCTGATGGGCGGGGAGGGCTTCGTGGCCTTCGCGGAGTACCCCAGGCCCGACGAGGACCAGGTGAGGAAGGACAGCGAGATGCTGGAGACCATCGTCCAGAACAGCATGGAGGACGTCCAGAACATCACCAAGGTCACCGGCATAAAGCCCGCCAAGGTCCACTTCTACACGGCCGACGGCTGGAAGTGGAAGATGTACCTGAGGGCCCTGGAGCTGGCTAAGGCGGGCGCCTTGGACGTGGGCGCCCTCATCAAGGATGCGTTCAAGGACGAGGAGATGAAGGCCCGCGCCAAGGTGGTGCCCGGGTTCGCCCGCACGGTCGTCGAGGACGTGGTGAAGCTGCCGGCGGCCGAGCTGGAGATGCGCGTCAAGATGGGGCAGATCAACGAGGTCGGGGTGCTCCAGGACGCGGCCGCCTTCTTGGAGGCGGAGCTGGGTTGCGCCACGGCCGTGGCGGGGGAGTCGGACCCCTGGATCGAGGACCCCGCCAAGCGCGCGGCCAGGAGCAAACCCTACCGGCCCGCCATCTACGTGGAGTAGGCGCGGCTCGTCGGCCCCGCCCCCTCAGCGTCTTTCCATGTTCGCAGCGCGGATGCCTCTCTTGGACCGGCGGGGCGCGCATATGCTGCTGGAGTGAAGCGTTCTCCGATCTTACTGCTGTAGTAAGAAGGGGTTTCCGGGATTTGTTACTGCTGTAGTAATAAGGAATTTCGCGGCGCTGGCCGGCATCCGCGTCGACTGTGCCGTTACTTGGTGTGGAATGGCCCGTATTTTAGTATGGAATGGCCGGCGATTTTGACTAGAATGGCTGCGCATCGGACCCGTTCC
>Ga0172371_10008491_pt1 | contig 14380 bp, 14 predicted proteins | sample Lak12m_FD_114543 | JGI IMG/M metagenome (GOLD analysis project Ga0172371, IMG submission 114543) | Freshwater microbial communities from Kabuno Bay, South-Kivu, Congo - kab_022012_12m | ecosystem: Environmental > Aquatic > Freshwater > Lake | place: Democratic Republic of the Congo: South-Kivu... | reverse complement strand
ACTGCAGTCTATCCATGCCATTAGCATCCAGTTCGGCTTCAACCGGATGACCACTGGATTGCAGCGCTGGATCATCGAAACCGACTTTGAAACGGGCGCCTTCCATTTTGAGCTCATTCAATTCATTTTCAATCGCCGCAGATAAGCGTTCCGCTGCTTCCTTTCGAAGACCCGAAAGGCGTCGGGCTGATGCCTGCGCATCCTGTAGAAGGGCTTCTTCTTCTTTCTGCAATTCAGCGCTACGTTCGCTGGAAGTGTTGATCTTCTCCAGTTTCTCATGCGTTGCGGCGAGGTAGTTTTGAACGGCTTCTATGGTGCCGCCATATTTGCGTTTCAGATTGTTGATCAGTTCGATCCGATCCTCAACCTCTGCCAACCGGCGGGGGTTAAATTCAACACCTTCCGCGTAATTACGAATATCATGGGTCAGGCTCTCTGCCTGATCCAGGATGCTGTTTCCGTTTTCAGCCATTGCCCGCAACGATGGGTCCATCCGCGCCAGCTGATCCAGCTGAGCATTGAGCTGGCCAAGCAGGTCCGTAATGGACGGCATCTCCGGAGCAGGTTCGTCCAGCAAAACGATGGATGCTTGCGCGGCCAGTGCCAGGTTTTCAGCATTCGCGAGACGGTTTCGTTCAAGCTCCAACTGTTCATCTTCGCCAGGCGAAAGCCGGGCAGTGCTGATCTCCTGTTCCTGGAAACTGAGCAGTTCCATGCGGGACGCGGCTTCCATCTCCATCGAGCGCAATTCCCGTAGTTCTCTTCGGATTCCCGTCAACCGGTGGTAGGTGTGCCGGTAATTCCGGAATTCGTCTTCGTCTTTCGCGTAGCTATCCAATAACCCTATATGAGCATTCGGATTCAGCAGGGAGAGGTGTTCTGACTGACCATGAATATCCACCAGCAAGTCGCCGATCGATCGTAAGGTTCCCTGGGTCACACTATGCCCGTTGACCCTGGCGCTGGTGCGTCCTTCCAGGCGCAATTCTCTTTCAATAAGCAGAGAGGTTTCTCCCTCCAACAGTTCTTCTTGATCCAGCAGGGTCAACAACTCCGGCGAACAATCCGAAAGACTGAACTCCGCGTCTATACGGGACCTGGTTGAGCCGGTCCGTACCGCAGACGCCTCGAAAGGACCACCGAGCAGAGCCATGATCGCATCCAGAATGATCGATTTTCCGGCCCCGGTTTCTCCGGTCATGATCACAAGGCCGGAATTGAAATTCAATTCAAGCAGGTCGATGATGGCAAAGTTCTCAATACGCAGATGTGCGAGCATGTGCTTACAGTCTTAGATTTCGTCCGGTCAACCGGTAATACATGGAGGTTGTGACCAGGATCGTGTATAGGGCAAGGATAGCCAGCCGTAATATCCCCTGCAGGTTGACGGCTGTGGTATTACGCGCTGCAAACGCAAATATAAAGATGAGCAGCGCTGGAATGACATTGATCAGGCATCCAATAATTGTGCCGATCAGTGCTGCAGTGTAAAGTCCGGGAGCTCGCCGGCGATGAATGACAAAACGGACAGCCTCCGCCACACCGATACCAACGAAAGGCGCTGCAATGAGTGTAAAAAAACCAATAAAACTGGTGATGAGGCTGCCCAGGTAACTGATCATGCCGGCGGTGAATAATGCCAGCGGGTAATCATACCAGGCGGCAGTATTAAAGGTTTTTTGCTGGCCGCGGACGCATTCCCGGCAGCGATAGCCGGTAGGTGTCAATATTGCGCATTGCGGGCAGATGGGTTTCTCACAGCGATTGCACCGCAGGCTGGTCTCCCGCTGCGGATGATTGGCGCAGTACATGACAGCTGGTATTGGGGCGCTCATTCGGTATACCCTGTGGCAGGATTTTGCTCCATATGACTCATCAGGCTTCGATAAAAATAACCCGCATCAAAAAAACGGATAAAACGCAGGGTATGGTCGCTGGCTGAAACCAGCACGCGATCACTTTCCAGTAACAGCAGCGGATTTTGGCCGTCCACACTGAAGACTGCCTGATGATCGCTCCGGGCAGATATAGTGACTTTGGATCCCTCCGAGAGGATGATAGCGCGATCGACCGATAAATGCGGGGCGACCGGCACCAGGAGGATATTGCGCAGTTCGGGCGGCAAAATAGGCCCGCCGGCTGCCAGAGCGTAGGCGGTTGAACCGGAGGCTGTCGCTGCGATCAAACCATCTGCCACGTAAGTTGTGAGCATTTCGCCATCCACCCAGGCATTGATATGCAGTGGTTTCACCAGTTGCCCGCGGCAGACAACCACCTCATTCAATACATCCCATCCGCCAATCTTATTCTCCCCGCGCCAATGTTCTGCGTTGATGAGCATACGTGATTCGTAATGATAATCCCCTGTCATCAAGCGTGGAATGTACTCTTTCCAATGATCGCGTTGGATCTCCATCAAAAAACCAAAGCGGCCAAAGTTGATGCCAAAAATGGGCGTCTGTGAGGCTGCACACAGGTGGCCGGTTCGCAGGATGCTTCCGTCACCGCCCAGGACCACTGCCAGGTCGCACTCGCCAGCCAGGACTGATCTGCGTATATGCTCTTCGTTCAATCGGCCGGAAATCACCTCCGCACCAAATCCTTTCAGCATGGATTCGACAGACGGTACTTCCTGGATGGCGGCGGGCATACCGGGATTGGCTAAAATGGCTACCTTTTTGGGAATTGGCATTTTCGCTGATCGCATGTATTGATTATAGCCGTGTTGCTCAGGAATTGGAAAATGGTTTATAGCTTTTGATCGCAATGATTTTTATATCCGCAGCTTTGACAACGAGGGGCTGATTGATGGCTTCGCGGGATATTGCTTTGCCGTTCCTGCCTGTGCATCGTTTGGATCATAGCCAGGATCTGTTCCTGCAAGGCAGGCGTGAAATCGATGGAGAATGTGCGCCCAGGATAGTGGATCAATCCATGAGAAGGTCTTTTCTGATACACCTTTTCGACCAGCAGGCAGTATGCCGCCAATTGAAAAATATGAGAATCATATGGCCCATCAGGAGCACGGCAGCTTTTCACTTCCACCGGAATAATCTCATCCCCCTGCCTGACCAGGTAATCCGGTTTTCCTACCAGTCCGATACTGCCATCAAAAAGGGGCTTTTCCAGAGGCTGGCCCCACATTTTGACATCCGAATAAATGATCTTCCCGCCTGGTATGCCACTGGATCGGCGAAATCGTATAGATAAATAGAAGAAAAGCGCCGCCAGTATGAACAGCGCCAGAATGATCCATGTTTTCATCGGGTCATCAGGGTGAAGATCATAAAAGCCAGGGCAGAGAGAAACAGCACCGCTCCAGCCACGCGCAGGATCATGGATGCTGCGACCGAGCGCCCGTGCTGATAATGGATATCTGTTCCCACCTGCAGCTCGCGTTTATTTTCCGGTTCGACCCCGGATATCCGATACCACCAGGACCGCTGACAGTATAAATATGCCCCAATCTCGGATGCCCTAATGATACGCATGTGCTATTTTTCTTCGTCCAGCCGGTTCGACATCCTGGTGATAGCCTGTTCCAAATGCTGTTCGCGTTCACTAATGGTCAGGTCCGCGCGAGTGCGTTCCACGATGCCGCGCACCAGGTCTGTATGTCGGCGCAGACCATTGGTGATCGCGTCCGGATAATCGATTGTAACCAGCACCGAGTAGATATCATCCATACAGGCAAGCAGCCTCTCAGCTTCATCAGAATATCCCTGCCGGAGAATATCCATGCAGCGCCGCCGTAGTTCGCCCGTTACTTCAGCCAGACCATTCAGCCAGGTGGCTACCTCCACGCCGATATTTTCAGGCGAAGGCAGCGGCTGGTTTTGAATAAGTGCATGGGTGATGGTTGCCTCGGCGTATTCTTTGAGTGCGTCCTGAGTATAACCTGCGAAATACAGTTCTTTATATTCACCCAGGCTAAGTTTTAATTGAGCCGCCAGCCTGCCCGCTTCCGCTAGATGCGTAGTGGCTATATCAATTTCCTGGCGGTGAACAGCACGGATGGCATGCGCGCAGTGGCGGGTGAGCAAACGGCAGACTGCCAGGGCTTCATCACGGGCGGTATTACGTGCTTCAAAACCCGCCCGTATTTTCTCAACTATACTGTCAAGTTCTTCCATCAGGTTCCTGGATTATCTTTCGGTGAATCTGGCCCTGGCGGTTGATCCGGTCCGGTTGATTTGAAAAGCTGGTCCGCCAGCGTAGCCGGGCTGGCGGGTAATTTAATCTCACCGAAAACCTGCTCGTAATGCGCCAGGTTGTCAGCCAACAGCATCTGGAGCAGCTTAGCCACTTGCGGGGTGATCACGAGTTTGGACACCACCACCGGATTTGGCTCGCCAGGCAGGATGCGCGCAAACTCCAATACCATCTCCGACGGCGAATGCGAAGTACGCACAAGGTTGGCATATTCCACCTTGATAAACGGCGGCGTTATAAAATTTATCGGTGCCATGGTTGAACTGCTTGTCTGGCCGGCAGGGACGGGCTAGAAGGGGATCTCTTCATCTCCGCCGGCTGGAGCAACATCCTCCTGGCCTCCGCTATACCCTGTGCCGTCATCGGCTTTTGGAGAGAGGAACTGGATATTGGTCGCGCTGACCTCAAAGCTGGTTCCGCTTGACCCGTCTTGCCGGGTAAAGATCTTGGGGTTGCCGGTAGCCGGGTCAGGAACAAGCCGGCCTTCCACCAGGACTTTACTGCCTTTCTTCAAGTACTGGTTGCAGTTCTCGCCCTGTTTTCCCCATACTTTTATCCTGAACCAGATCGTTTCCTTTACGTCCTCGCCGTTATTATTCTTGTATCTTCTGGAAGTAGCCACATTCATTGTGGTGATCGCCTGGCCGGCTGGCGTATAACGCATTTCCGGATCACGGCCCAAATTGCCTACGATGATAATGGTATGGAACATTTCTCCTCCTGTTTCTGGTTTGTGTCAGGATAATGATCAGTATTTGGTAAAAACGGCACCCTGACTTACATTAATTTTACTTATTTTTTTCACAATGCAAGTGTTTTTATGTCAAGTTTCAGGGAGTAGGCAGGGTGGGGAACGGTGTTCTGGTTATCGTTGGTGTGATTGTCGGCGTAGGCGGGTATTGATCGATCGAGACTCCATAGATCTGTAAATCTGAAAAGCTGACATTTAAAGCCGGCCCATTCGCTGATTGTGCAAAAACCCCTATCCCACCTGTTCCCGGCGGTAGATAGATCTCCGTCTGATAGATATCATTCAGGTAAATACGCACCAACCCGCCCCCGACCCATAAACCCACCCGGAATGAAGAGAAACCGCCGCGCGGAACCTGGCTGCTGGCTGTCCAATCGATCCTCGCGGTTTCCTGGCTGCCCTTTACTTCGCTCAGCATATACTGTGAACTGCAATTAAATGCCAGCTTGTGGTAATTTTTTCCATTAACCGACCAGAAGATCAAGCCATACTGATCCTTTGGGGAACACAAATTGGGAGAGATCATTATGTCCCAGTACATGTCGGTAAAAAACGTGTTGATCCGGAAACTTGTCAGTCCGGACCCCCCTGCGGCAACAGCCAGGTGAAGGGAGTCCTGTCCAAAAGCGATGTTGCCATTGGGAAACTCCCCGGATTGCCAATCCTGCTCGTTGGAAAAATCATCAGATAAAATCGCAGGGCCGTATTCCGGTCTTAAGCCTGGAGTGGGAGTATCGGCTGTTATCGGCACAATCGTGGATGTTGCCGTAGCCGGGAACCAATCCCGGGTGGGCGAGGCGGCGGGTTGAGTTATGGTTGGCGGTAATTCAGCTTCCGGAGCTGCACTCATCTCTGCCTGACAGCTGGAAAGCACCAACCCAAGGGTGAAAAGAGTCATATAAAGGATTCGCTGCGTTACTTTTATGAACATTGAGGTAATTATACCTGCCGATATCCCCGCCAAAGCGGTTTTTTGAAGCATGTTATAATTTTATTTGAAATGGAAGCGAAAAAAAAGTCTCTACCGCTGTTCGTTGTTCTGGTCACAGCCATGCTGGCGGTGCTGATCTCCTTATCGATCAGCACATCAACTGGCCAGGCGCAGGCAGTCCTCCCGACACCCACCGCTCAACCAGACGGACGCATCATCTATGTGGTGCAGGCTGGCGACAGCTGGTGGAAGATTTCGGTCACAACCGGCGTCTCAGAGCAGCAGCTTTACCAGCTGAACAACGCCACCTCCGCAGACCCGCTGCTGGAAGGCCAGCAGATCTTGATCGGTTTGATCACTCCCACCCCTCCATTACCCACCTCGCAGGCGGTCACCCCCAGCCCGGAATTTACCACTCCGCAGGCTACTGGCACCGGCAATATTTGTGTCCTGTTATACAACGACGTGAATGGTGATTCCGCCCGCCAAATGGAAGAACTACAGCTGGCTAATGGGGCCATCAGCCTGGTCAATAATATTGGTACCATCAACAAAACAGCCACGACCAACGATGGCGTAGATCCGGTTTGTTTTTCGGATCTGCCGGAGGGCGATTATAACCTGAGTGTCGCCGTACCGGATGGATATAACCCGACCACGGTGACAAATTCTCCTCTACATCTGGCAGCCGGAGACCAAACGGTAATGAATTTCGGCGCACAGCTCAGTTCTCTGGCTCAACCAGCAGGCACCGGAGAGGGTGGACGCAACCCCATACTTGGTATTGCGGGGCTGGTGCTTGTGCTGGTCGGCGGCGGGCTGGCTTTCTACTTCTGGCGATTGCGGAAATCCTAACCGAAACGTTCTTCCTTCCATACATCAGCATTGTTGTGATACCCGGCCTGTTCCCAGAAGCCGGGTTTGTCTTTTTGCATAAACTCCAGGCCCCTCAGCCATTTGGCGCCTTTCCATAAGTAGGGCACCATGAGATCGTCTCTCCCTGGAATAGCGCCAACGACTCCCCGCAGCGGATATCCATGATCCGGTGCGATGGGTTCGCCGTTGAAATGGGTTGCCATCAGGAAATTCTCTGCTAATACGATTTCCAAAGGCAGGTTGACTGTAAAACCATATTCGGCGTGTTGCAATACGTATTTTGCCTCGGGCAATGGTTGTATGAGCCCGGCATCCACCAGCGTTCGTACCGATACCCCTTCCCAGAGGGTATCGAATTTGCTCCACTGGGTGACGCAATGAATATCCATCTTCACTTGTTTGCGGGGCAGCTGAGCAAATTCATCCCAGCTCCACTGCCTCGGTTGCGCTACGGAACCCCAGACCTTGAAATTCCAGGTAAGCGGGTTGAAAGGCGGAACGGGTCCGTAGTGTAGAACAGGAAATTTTCGGGTCAACGATTGCCCCGGCGGCAAGCGTCCTTCCGCACGTTTTTCGTTTTCTTCATCCCAGCGGGAAAACGGATTATCAAACATTTTATTCTCCTTGTTGTATTATAACAGGGAGACGTTGATGCCTGCGCGTCACGTCGCGGAAATAAGTACACCCGAACCCATGAATACCTGTCTATTCATGCCGCATAACTACCAGTCACCATGGGATTGATGCTGCAGCCGTTCTGGCCGCCGGGGTTCTTATACCCGGGGCTGGACTGGAAGCCAAGGGTACCATATACGCTTTCGGGGATATCCACGACAAGGCGTACCTGTACAAAACCATTTTGGAAGGCGTGGCGTATGCGCTGCGAGACGGCGCGGAACGCACATAAAAGCGCAGCGGGGTGATGATCGCAGAAGTGCGGGTGGCTGGCGGCGGAAGCCAGAGCGGTACCACCATGCCGTTGAACTCGAATATCTTCGGCTTACCCATCGCGGGCCTGCATGTCTTTGAAGCCTTGGTATTGGGCGCTGCCATTGATACGGCGGTGGAACTGAAGTTCCAAGGGCGATCGGTCTATCGCCCCTACATGCGATGAATTATGTAATGAAATGATTTGCATACGCGATTTCCCCGACATTCTTTAACGTGATTAATTTGCTTAATTACATTATATGAAGGAAGTGAGTTGCGTCAAGCTGTCATTAATGACAGGTGATTCGGGAACAATAAGGGACAAATGGGAACAAAAGGTATTTGGCGGGTTATCAGTATGCGCAGGGAAGCAGGGGTGCGAAATGCAACATGTGAAGGGGGGGAGACCTACGGACAAATTAAGCGCTCGGTGAGACCCCGCTCAGCTTCGTTTTGGGGAGGCTTCGTACACACAGGCGAGATCGGGGAGAAATTTGATGGATATAAAGGATTGTTTATATAATGTATCGTGATTATTCCTTTAACTAATAAGAATATCTAGTTATTAATACTTGTATCAGACGACATGATTAATATTTCTCTATTGCCATCACGATTTGACACAAAAGCTATTCTTTTCCCATCTGGTGACCAACATGGATCCCCGTAAATTGGATCAATATCCGTCTCTGTATTGGCAATCAATTGTAAAAGTGAAGTATCGTCAGTGTTTATCACATCAATTTCATATAAATTATTAAGGAATGTGACAAAAGCAATTTTTGTTTGATCATTTGACCAGGATGCTTGCCAAACTTTGTAATCAGAATCTAAAAATAGCGTTTGTTCTCCTGTCTCAATGTCCATAACATACAGCCTCTCATAATACACTTCTCGATCGGAGGTAAAGTAAAGTTTCTTCCCATCAAGAGAGAATTCCAGGTCCCACACACCGGTTGAATTGTATGTCAATTGCGTCGGTTGACCACCGACCGCGTCCATGATAAATATCTCATAATCTTCGCCATTAATATGTCGTATAAAAGCTATCTTTTTACCATCCGGAGACCAGGCGGGGTAATCATCCGAAGTAAAGTTATCAGGATATGATAGATCGGGCGGATCAAAAGTCAATTTCGTCATTAACCGTCCGTCAATTGTAATTACAAAAATTCGATCATAACCGTCAATATCAGATACAAATACAATTTTTTTACCGTCGCTTGACCAATCAGGATTTCTTTTACTCCCAATATCGTTTGTCAACTTTATTACCTCGCTGCCGTCTGGCGACATAATATATAATTGGTCAGTATAGCTTTCACGGTCTGAGACAAAAGCTATCCTTTTCCCATTTGGAGACCAGGCAGGAAACCAATCATTTGCCTCATTATTTGTGATATTCATAATTAATTTTTCTTCAGTGGCAGGCGTTTTTATTAAGGGGATTGGCAAAACTTCAATAGGGGGAGGGGTTTCACTGGGACGCCTTGTTTCATCTAAACCAGTTTCCGTCTCCACCCATGGAGATAGGAGGCACCCTACCGAAACGATTATTACAGATAATAGTGTAACGATTGATTTGATGCTAAATCTCATAAACCGCCTCTAATGTTTGAATATCTGATGACCTGATTAGGAAGATGCCATTCCTATCACCAGAATAACTAATTTGCAGATGCCAATTGGTTCCTATTCCTTAAATTTAAGGTACCGCTTGCCAACATAAAATTTTGTCTCCACCTATTTCTCCGCAAATTTCTAATTCGGTTTTCCAATAAACGAATTCAGTGAGGGACTTAGTTTCAATTAAATTATTAACTTGTCCATTAGTTGTGTTCCAGATCATAATTTCCCGAAATCCACTTGCAAGGTTTTTGCCAGCAAATGACCACTCAATATTTGTAATGCCATCAACATTCCCAGAGTCAAAAGGGATTATTAAATCTGGTTGAGTATTAGTCAATTTCCACAAGGATATTTCCCTGTCACCAACTATAGCTAGGTTACTGCCATCAGGTGACCAACTTACCCACTTATGACCACCACTATGTTGGTCCTCAATTAATCCGGTTCCCGAATTCCAAATGTATATCATTTCATCGCAACCTGCTCCTGCAACATGTAGTCCATTTGGAGACCAGTCAATATTATCTGCACATCTATTTGTCTTGTTATTAGTTAATTCGATGGTACTTTGACCAGACGCAATATCCCAAATATAAACTTTCCCGTCAGTACTTGCACTTGCTATTTGATTTCCATCGGGAGACCAAGTCAGACTATTAACCTCATCTGCTTCATCCATCCCTAACTCGATTTCTCGTATAACATTCCAATCACTCGTACCCCAAATTATCCACTTATGAAGTCTCATCCCACTAGGCACACTGGCTGCAAGGAATTTACCATCGGGTGACCATTCAACTACAAGAATATCGTTCTCATATGTTTTACCCATAGGAAGGAGTTTTTTCTCTAAATTCCCTGTGATAGTACTGAAAATCTCAACAGTAGCATAAACCGTTCCTATAGCTAAACGTAAACGATCCGGCGAGATTGAATATGAATTTCTTGCGCTATTATTTTCAAAGTCGAGTATTGTCTCTAAGGGAGCTATCTCTGTTGTAGGTGTACTGGATGGTTATTCTGTTTGTACTGGTATTTCTAATGTTTTTTCTCCATATAAAGTTATTCTCTCATCGAAATAGGAGTCATAGGATATCCAATACTTGGTCTTTATTTTATTGTCAGTAATTATCAGATTCTTATCTGCATTTACCCAATCCCAAAACAAGGGTATAAGAAATGTGTTTAATGTCTGAGATTGGCCATAGGCAATTGCATCTTCCCCTGCTGAAGATGCAATTCCAAATGGAACATCATTGTTTGTTAATAACAGGTATGTGATTTGCGCATTTGACAATAAGTAGTCGCTACTATTTGTTATTTGTATTTCAATCTCCGTATTTTCTTTATTTATATATGGATCCCGAGAAATATCCAGCTCTTGTTTATCGGTCTCAGAATTATGCAATTTCCATTCCACACTAGTAACTAATACTTCTGCTTTAGTACTCCTGGATCCAGTATCGTTATGGATCGTAAAACTAATCGGCCAACTACTTCCTCGTCCAATAGAAATATCTTTAGTCTCAGTTTTTAAAATACTTCCATCTGGGGCATATAAGTTTATATCAAAATATACATGGGTAGCAATGTAATCGTTTCGCCTGTTTTCCCAGATCTGTACAATGGTATAGTCTTCAAGATTTTCCAAATTTTGGTTTTGTGGCTTCCATTCCCAAGTTTTGATTACATCATTAATGTTGGGTTCCTTCGAAATTCTTAAAACTTCACTGCCGAAAGCTGGTTGTTTGATAGTATTATTAAATTCATTTTCAGTCTGCTGGGACTCCCCAATTGTTTTTGCCTTAGGAAGTCCACAAGATATTGTTGATAAAAGAAGTACGATTAATACTATATATGACTTTTTCATATTTTCTCCCTCGACTAATGATTTTCTTAGAATTAATTATAACCATAAAGTTACGAATATATCGAATAATAATTTTAAAGTCATCTCAGGGTTTTGAGGTATCTAACACAAAGTAACCGTAGCAAAAAAAATCTCTATTCCTTCATATTTTTGAGTTTACAATCTTCTTATCGTACGTGTCAAACATTCACAAGAGCGTTATTTGAGAATTAATACTTTTCAATAATTTCTGCTTTCAATAATTATTCGACTTTAAGTGTCTTCAGTATCTCGAATAGTTGGTTGCTCAAATCTATAGATGGTCCAATAGTTGTAACTATAAAGAGAGTCTTATCTTTTAGTGGTAGCTCAATGTAACTTGATTGTTCCGGTAAGGAGAACTCGCTGTCCGTATAATACTTACCAGGCAAACCTGCAACCTCTAAAACCTGGATTGAACTCTCGGTTTGGACCAGTGTTTTTGCAGATGAATACTCAGAGTCAACTACCTCAATATGGATCATGGGTGATGGGAAATCAGGGTTAGATCCAACAGGAAAGAGGTTAATCGATTTTGATTCCTCGTCTTTGATCAGCTTCCAGCTGTTAGGATAGTTAAAGAAATATCCAAAATCTGGATCATGATACACCATCCAACCCGCGCCGTATGGTAATGTGGGTACAGGCGTCCCAATGACAGCTGGCAGCTTAACTGGAGATACTACCACTTCATCTAGAGGTTTAATATTGTCATAAAAAATCGGGTTCATTAAATTACAACTCATAAACCCTAATGCAGATATAAATAAAATTATGACGTACCATTGCTTTTTCATCTTTTATCTTCTCCTGGGTTAATGTTCTCTAAAAAAAATAGTCGGAGAATAATAATCCTTTGAGGCGGGATTGAAATACGTGGCAGCTTTCACAAAATCGGATATTCTTTGTGAGTAAGGTTTACCATCCCAAGGATCAATATATGAAATATTGTTATCATCAATTCCGATAACTATAATGGAATGTGATTCTTTCCCGGGCCAATGCGCCTCCAACAAATCCCAATAAGCTGCAACTATTATTGGCCTACCGGCCAGGAGTTCTTGTTTAATGAAAATTGGCAAATCATCCGGCTGAGGAGCTCCATTAAATGCGTCGAGTTTATTGCTGGTCAAATCTAATACATATGAAGCATCCATACTCAAGTTGAGAGAAGGTGATTTTGTGCCTCTGATAACGGGAATCAGACTACGATAATCCGTTATTGCATTTTCAGGCAATATTCCATTTCTTTTGTAATAATCTAATGCCATTGACATCACTGCAATATTACAATCATGGATACCGTAGTCTTTCAAATCGTTACTTAGTATAACTGGAGGATCAATACGCTGTTTGACAGGAATAATATCAATCTTAATAATACTATCGGGGATTTCATCTTGTAGATTCGGGGCATCGACTTGTGTAATAACAGGATATTCGACTAGAATTTCAGATTCGACGCCAGTCCAATCAGCGCTACCGGGATATCCAGTACAATCAGAACCCGGTATCATAAAACGGTTTCCGCTTTGAATGTCTAGAATACCAATTTTGCACTCGTTCTCAAATAGGACCATTGAATCGTCAGGGGACCAGGCGATTGGCGAACCTGGTCCTAAGTTCATTTCATTTTCACCATTGCTCTGAAAGACTAAAATCTCTACCTTATATGGGATTGGGTCCTGGTCGAAAACGCCATATAAGTTAGCGGCAATTAAAGTTGAATCGTTAGATATTATGGGGTTACTTATGCTTTTATCGGGTATCGTTTTTATTATCCTGGTTGTTTCCCCGCGATAATCAGTAATATAAATGGATGAACCTGCATAAGGAAATGGGAAAACATCATCAAAAACTATTGAGTTCGGGGCGACCCATCTTGCGGACCCTGCTGGAGATTTACCACCATAGTTACCACTGTATTTCCCAAAATAATTGGAGTTTATTTTCCCAGACGATTTTTCCCAAACATGGAGTATACCCATATCTTCAGTTGCCGGGGCAATAATCTGACGGAACATTATGAATTCACTGTCAGGTGACCAGCGTGGAACGATTAAAGGATCATCAGATAGTTTATCAATTAATAATGTTTCTGATCCGTCTAGAAGATTAAATTCCCAAATTCCTGTTGAGACATCCCATTGATCGGGGCGGGAGAAATTATTTGCATATTTGCCGTAAATAATAGAGAGACCATCCGGCGCCCAATCTGCAGGGCACCTAGCGGAATTAATTTCATCCATTATTGTCTTAGAGATAAAATCGTAAACAATTAATGAAAACGTACTTTTCCTTTGACTTATACTATCCTCTTCCCTGCAAAACAATAGTTTTTGTCCATCAGGTGACCATTTAGGGTATTTATAATTGATATAACTATCTCCATTTGGGTACTCTGCATCATAAGTAATCTGAGACGTTTCGTTAGTCCCTCCATCCAACACCCATAAATTAAAGTTAGAATCAGAATAAACAATCCTGCCCCGAAGAGATAAAGGAGATCCTTGGGGTGGAGTTAAATCATCTGTGCTGATTGCCGGACTCCAGTCAGCAGAACCATACCATGTATCAGCAAACATGAACCTATGTTTAGTTTGGATATCCAAGATACCAAGATGTTCTTCATAGCTAAAAAGAATCATGGAATCGTCGGGCGACCAATCCAACGGTTTACCATCACCTAGATTAATTTCATTTTCCCTGTTGGTATTAATTGTATGGATTTCATTTTTAAAAAAATCATATTTATGTCCAAGGTGTGTTGTTAAACCATCCCCCTGAAAATAGAATGCAATGGTTTTTGAATTATTAGAAACAACAGGAGAATTTATGCTCACACCGGCTTTTGATATAAAAGCACGGATATTAGATGCTTGGTAGTCAGAATAATATAATCCAAATTCGGGTATATTTTGTGTAGTTACTTCATCGAAAACCACAATGTGTGGATAAACCCACTTAGCTATCCCAGCCTTATCGTGTATCCCATTAAAATCCTTATAAACTTTGCCTGATGATTTTTCCCACACTCGTATTGCACCTTGTCCAATGGTAAAAACCCCAAATACTTCACGAAACATGATGTACTCACCATCCGGTGACCAGCTCGGTTCTTTCAGGGGGTTATTGCCAATTTTTGATATTACATTGGATTCGT
>Ga0172371_10008488_pt1 | contig 14384 bp, 12 predicted proteins | sample Lak12m_FD_114543 | JGI IMG/M metagenome (GOLD analysis project Ga0172371, IMG submission 114543) | Freshwater microbial communities from Kabuno Bay, South-Kivu, Congo - kab_022012_12m | ecosystem: Environmental > Aquatic > Freshwater > Lake | place: Democratic Republic of the Congo: South-Kivu... | reverse complement strand
TTCCGCATAATGTCCCTCATCAAGGTATCCGGAAGCAAATGAAGAATATATATCAAGGGGCGGAGTCCGGCGCAGGGCCGAAAAAAACTTAACCGAGTAATACGAGAATAATACGATAGCGGCTGTGCAAACAAAAATAATTATTTTGGATTTTTTGGACATTGCTTATTCTATTCCAAAGGCCTACCTTAATTTTGTGCCGCATTTCGGGCAAAATTCCATCTTCCAGTATAGGCCGTTATTGAATAACGTTCTTCCGCAGGAATCGCAAAATTTTGTGAGTTTGATGTTCAGTAGGCAGACCAAAAGCACGGCGGGAATGAAAAAGACCATTACTTCGGTTTTAAAACCGCTGATCCAGATAACGAATATGGTAAACAAGACGCATACAGCTGAAACTATCCAGGGATGCAGTCTGCGTTTCCGGGAAACATTCCTGTTGAAAATATGCCAGAAAAAAAGGGAAGTTCCCAATATCACCCAGGCAGCAAGAAAGATCATAACTTTACTTTCTTCTTTCATTACCCCTCCCTCCAAATAAAGCTTCTGTAGATATCTCAATTACAGCTATTCTTTATAACACTTAAGATACCTGTTTTCTTATTTAATTATATCACTCCCGGACGGCCTTACAACAAAAAAACGGCCCTTTTCAGATCCCTCGGCAGGACGGACATCAATTCCTTCATCGTGCCCTCAAACTTCCAAAACATACCTGCCGCAATGAAGGCACAACTTGAATACCATAAATTCACCCAATATGTAGACGGCGGCCGATAACCAAGATGCCGCCAGTTATACAGTGCTCTAATCTACGCTTAAAACCTCTTTTGGATTAAGCAGTGCCTTTAATAAAGTATTTTGGCGCCTGAAACTTTCATATTCGGTTTGGGATATTGTGCCCATTTCTAACCTTGACTTAATTCTAATTTCCCTTACTCTCTTTGCTTTTTGTGCCTGGCCAAAATAAACTAAAGCAAGCAAACAGATTATTATTATCAATAACCTAATTAATATTTTCATTCCTCTCTCTCCTTTGCATACCAGGATTTATTCGTATCCATATTTCCTTATAAACCAGCTCTTCACAAATTGCACCGTAAATAAATAGGCGGCGACAATGATCAGAAGAGCCGCAAAAAACATCGGAGGCGGGGTGACAAACTTAAAGTAGCGGCCTAAAGGTATGAAGGGAATCACCAGGCCGATCGTGACTATATAAACGGAGGTGAACATCAGGAACTGGCTTGGTTTGCTTTCAATAAAAGGGATCTTGCCCGTGCGGATCACGTGGATAACTAATGTTTGCGTGCAAAGCGACTCCAGGAACCATCCGGTATTAAAAAGGGGCTGGCGGGCATGGAAGACCCACAACAAGACCCCGAAGGTTATAAAATCAAAGAGCGAGCTGACCGGGCCCAGATAAACAATAAACTTCTTTATGTAATTTATATTCCAGGGCCTTTCTTTTAAAAGATACTCTTTATCCACCTCATCAGAGGGGATAGCGATCTGCGACAGGTCATAAAGGAAATTATTCAAAAGTATCTGGATAGGCAGCATCGGCAGGAAGGGAAGAAATAGACTTGCCCCGGTCATGCTTAACATATTGCCGAAATTGGAGCTTGCGCCCATTTTGATATATTTGAGTATGTTGCCGAAGGTTTTTCTGCCCTCAATGACGCCGTCTTTAAGGACAAAAAGGCTTTTTTGTAAAAGGATTATGTCCGCCGATTCCTTGGCGATATCCACCGCATTGTTTACCGATATCCCGACGTCGGAGGCCTTAAGAGCAGGAGCGTCATTTATGCCGTCCCCTAAATAGCCTACGACATGCTTGTCCTTTTGCAAGGCGCGGATCACGTGTTCCTTCTGCAAAGGCGAGAGGCGCGCGAAAACAGAGGTATGCCTTACTAATTCCCCAAGCTCTGCGTCGCTTGCCTTCTCAACCTGCTCTCCCGTAACCAATCCTTTGACATCCAGGCCCACATCCGCGCAGATCTTCTGCGTCACCAATTCATTATCGCCGGTCAGGACCTTAAATTCTATCCCCAGGTCTCTTAAGGCCTCGATCGTCTTCTTCGCTGTGGGCTTGGGAGGATCAAGAAAGGCGATATAACCTTTCAGCGCCATATCCTGCTCATCATCTTTTGAATATGCCTGTTTCTTATTCTCCATGTCCTTATAGGCGACAGCCAGGACCCTGAATCCGTTAGCGCTTAAGGTATTGTATTCTTCCCGCAGGTCAGCAAGCACCAATTGGTCCATCTCTATAAGGTCGTTATCCAATACATACTTTGAACATCTCTTAAATATTTCTTCCGGCGCGCCCTTGGCAATGATCCTGTGAAGGCCGTCGGTTTCTACGACTACCGACATTATCTTCCTGGAAAAATCAAAGGGGATCTCATCATATTTCTTATAATGCTTGATCAGTAATTTCCCGTGTTTTAAGATAGCCCTGTCCAATATATTCTTAAGGCCCGTCTGGTAAAAACTATTGATATAGGCGAACCTTAATACGTCCTCGTCGTCTTTTCTCACCACATCGCAGTGCCGCTCCAGGACTATCTTGTCTAAGGTAAGGGTCCCGGTTTTATCCGTACAAAGCACATCCATGGCGCCGAAGTTCTGGATGGAATTCAGGCGTTTTACTATTACCTGTTTCTTGGACATCGCTATGGCACCCTTGGAAAGATTTATCGCTACGAGCATGGGCAGCATTTCGGGGGTAATCCCTACCGCCACAGCCAGCGAGAAAAGAAGGGCCTGGATGAGGTTCCCTTTGGAAAAAGCGTTTATGGCGAAGATGATTACCACCAAAACGATCATAAGGCGGACCATGAGCCAGGTGAATTTGCGTATCCCTTTATCAAAACCTGTCTCAACCGCTATGGTAGCCAGCCTGCGCGAAATCTCTCCGAATTGGGTGGCAATGCCGGTCCTTATGACCACCCCCAATCCAGTCCCGCTTACTACGCTTGAGCCCATGAAAGCAATGTTCGTTAATTCGGATGCCGAATTATTTTTCGGCTCAATACCTTCGGCGTTTTTTTCTACAGGGAAGGACTCTCCCGTCAAGGAAGCCTGGTTAATGAACAAGTCTTTACAGGAAATTATCCGCAGGTCCGCCGGGATCATATCACCGGCAAACAGATCGACGATATCTCCCGGAACGATCTCTCTTATTTTTAATTCCAGCGATCTTCCGTTACGATAAACCGTGGAGGTGGTGCGAACCATTTCGCTGAGCTTCTCCGCCTCTTTACCGGCGCGGTATTCCTGTATAAATGAGAGGAAGACGCTTAAAGCCGCCATAAGCATTACCAATATTGCGCTTATCTTTTCTCCGAAAAACAAAGAAAAAGCGGCGATAATGAGAAGGACGATGACTAAAGGATTAATGAATTTTGAAAGTATCTGGACCAGGATAGTCCTCTTCTTTTTCCTAGCCGGCTCGTTAAAGCCGTATTCTTCAAGGCGTTTTCGGGCCTCATCTTCGGAAAGACCCCTGGAAGAGGTGGTTAGTTTTTCAAAAATGGCTTCCTGGGAGCACCTCGAATAATCAAAGCTCCCGTTCTGGGATTTTTTTGTGCCGTTTAGTTTTGGTTTATTATTCATGACCGGATTATTTTAAAACTAAAGGGGAAATGCGGGAGGCTCATCTTCCCGCGGTAACTCTGTTTCGTTGATCTGTGATTATCTTCAGGATTGCCCTGGCTTGGGATTTATGGCTTTTTCCACGGCGTCAAGCAGCCTGGCATCATCAACCGGCTTGACGATATAATCTACGGCCCCGAACTTGTAGGCCTGGGCTTTATCCATACTCTGGTCTATTCCCGAGACTATTATCACCGGGATCTCCTTAGCGACGGGATCATCGCCGAGCATATCGCGCACATCCAACCCGTGCACCTTGGGCATGATCAGGTCCAATAAAATAACATCCGGCTGAAAGTCATGCACATCCTTGATCGCGTCTTTGGCGTCGGACAAAACCATTACCTCGTAGTTGCCGACCCGCTCAAGTCGAACTTTAAGCATTAAGGCAAATCCCTCTTCATCATCGATTATCATCACTCTTTTCTTATCCAAGAAGGTCACCTCCTTTGATCAAGTATATCACTTCTTTTCCTATATTCAAGCAGCCATTTATCAAAACATTCCCGATAGGCGCGGTAAGAAGGTTTTTTGGAGAAGCCCCAGCGCACCAAGCCGAAATAATCTACCCCGTTATTCCAGTGGTTCTTCGTATCCCGGAAAAAAGCCCAGAAAACCTTTCCAACTTGCGGATTTTTCAGGAGCTCGCCATAGACATCCTTGAGCCACTTGGCCTGCTGGCGCTCGGTAGGATTTTTACCCATCCACCAGCTGTCTACTTTTAATCCCCTTTTTACCCCAGGGCAGCCGATCTCGGTTATCCAGATCTTCTTATTCCCGTCGCCGTTGCGCTGCATTATTTTATAAGCCAGTTTCGGATAGCTTGCCACCGCCTTGATCGAGCCGGGATTTAACGGGCTTTCAAAAAAATGGATGTTTAATATGTCAAAATAATCTTTTGCCCCGTTATCGTAGAGCTTGTTGATGCTGCTTAAGCCGTTGGCGATGCCGCCGTTTAAGATCTTACACTCTGGGTCGATCCGCTTAGCCGAGATATAAACTTCTTTCAACAAAGCACAATAGGATCTTAAACCATCCTGCTCTTTCCAGTAGGAATAGGAATCCGGTTCATTCCAGAGCTCCCAGTATTTAACCTGATCCTTATAACGCTGGATAACTTTACTCGTGTAACTGATGAATAGCTTGTTATCTTTAGGAGGGCAGTTCCACTCTCCGCATGAAGAGGCCCAATCAGTAGAGTAATGCAAAATACCCAGGATATGTATTCCTTTGCTCCTGAGCAGCTCGACGATGCAGTCATATTTGGCAAAATCAAACTTGCCCTCTTCCGGCTCAATATCACCCCATAAGAAATCAACCCTTACCCAGCCGACTCCGGCCTTACGCATCAAAGAAATGGATCTTTCCAGCTCCCGGAGAGAGGCATATTTATAGTTGTTCCAGGAATGACTCCAATGCAAGAATTCCAGTACCCCGAAGGGGTTATCAAGGTTTTCTTCTCCCGCATGTAATTGGGAAAAGGTCAATAAAAATACCGCCGGCAAAAAAATTAATTTATTCATGGGGTTTTTGCTCAATGTTGATGTAATCGTCAAAATCCATCTGTTTGCCCAGCTCCTGCTTGACCACCCTGATCCTGTCCGGGACATAGGGGTGGGTCTTGTAATATGACCGCTCGGTAGGCGGCATCCTGCGGTGCATATCCTGCAGCTTCTCAAGGAAGGTGATCATGCCCTGCGGGTCATAACCGGCAAGCCTGGCGTAACGCGCCCCCAATTGGTCCGCCAGCAGTTCATCCTCACGGCTGTAACCCAGGAGGAACTGGGTAAAAGCAACATCCGCGGCAGTGCCTACATCCCCTGACGCCGGAGAAACTGCCACCAGCAGCCTTAAGATACCATAACTTTGCATAGCCTGCAGCTTTTTAATACTGTGGCGGGCAACAATATGTCCTACCTCGTGCGCCAGGATACAGGCCAGTTCATCATCATTAGAGATCTTATCCAATAAACCGGTGTTCACATAGACATAACCTCCGGGAAGAGAGACGGCATTCACCGTGTCGTCCTCTAAAACCTGGAAATGATAGTCAATCTCCTTCCTGTCGCTGACCGCGGCTATCTTAGCACCTATATCCTGCACGCGTTTGATTTGCAAAGGATCGGCGGCAAATTTATATTCATTGGCCACCTGTCGGTCAATCGAGCGGCCCATCTGCACCTCTTTATCAGTGCTGTAATAGTATTTCTCCTCCTGTTTGGTAACCAGGTTATATTCGGTAGAGCAGCCGGTTAAAATAAATAATATGCCTGCTGCCGCAAACAACCCGAGTTTTTTAAAGATCAGATAGAGCTTGCTTAAAGGCAGCCCCACGACATTATAAAAACACCCGTCTATCCTCTTGATAAAGGACGCCCCCTTGCCCTGGATATCAAAACTTCCGGCTTTATCCAAAGGAGAAACCTGCTTAAAATAATTATTTATCTCCCTATCATTTAACTTATCCATATAAACCCTGCTTTTTTCATGGGCAAAGAACAACTTTTCTCTGCCATCCTCTTTTTTTATGACCGCCAGGCCCGTATAGAGCCACTGCGGTCTGCTGGACAATTTTTTAAGCATGCTGCGGGCTTCATCCATATTCCCGGGCTTGCCGAATACTTTATTCCCCTGCACGCAGATAGTGTCGGCGGCGATTATGATACCCTCCTTGACCCTGGCGGCAATATCTCTTGCCTTGTCGCAGGCATTATGTTTGACCATTTGAGCGTAAGACAAATTCCCGCGACTCTTGCGCTCCCTGACTTTAGGAGTGATCACTTTAAACTTCAGGCCGAATTTCTCTAATAATTTCTTTCTGGCTTTAGATTTAGAAGCTAAATATATCTGCATAGCTTACGCCTAAAAGGGACACTTCTCTGATTGGGTTCGGAAACGGTCCCGCTTTGGATCAAGAAACGGTCCCTAAGATCTTTTGCTTATGTTTTTAAGAACCGTACCTAGGTTAAGGCTGCGGATTCGCCGGCAAGATAACCGGTTGAGAAAGCGGCTTGGAGGTTAAAGCCGCCGGTATCCGCGTCTACGTCGATCATCTCTCCGCAAAAATATAATCCCTTGACCAGGCGCGACTCCATGGTGCGCGGGTTGATATCTTTTAGACTCACCCCGCCCCGGGTAACCATTGCTTCCTCAAGCGGCCTGGCGCCGGTTATCTCCATCCGAAAACCTTTAAGCAGGGAAACGGTCTTTTCTCTTTCTTTCTGGGTAACCTGGCTGCATTTTTTAAATGGGTCGATCCCGGCTGCCTGCGTAAAAAGAGCGATCAGGCGCAGCGGCAATAATTCCTTCAGTGTATTCTTGAAATTCTTTTTGGCATTAAGCTTAAACTCCCGCAGCAGGCGGCTGTCTAATTGCCGGGCTGATAAAGCCGGCTTCAGGTCTATCTCGGCAAAAACCTTTTCTCCCCTGCCGAGCAGGTCTATAACCCTGGAGCTTAAAGTGATCACTAAGGGCCCTGATATTCCTGAGGCGGTAAAAATAAGCTCCCCTATATCGGAAACAATCCGGGTCTTTCCGCTTAAAAATTTAACCCTGATATTACGCAAGGCCAGGCCTTCTAACTTCCGGGGATAATCCTCTTTTACAGTAAGAGGGACTAACCCCGCTCCTAAAGGCACTATCGCATGCCCCAACTTTCCGGCCAGCTTTATGCCTGAAGCATCAGAACCGGTAAAGCTGTAACTGGCTCCTCCAGCAGCCAATATCACCCGGTCAGCGGGAATATTCCGGCCATCTTCCAGATGCACACCCTTAACCCTGCCTTCTTCCGTCAAGAGATCCGTGACTTTGCTCTTACAGATAACCTGCACCCCAACCTTTTCCAGTTCCTTTTGCAACACATCAAGGATGCTGGAGGAACGGTCGGTTACCGGAAAGACGCGCATCTGGCGCTCGACTTTAAGTTTTAATCCGCGGGCTTGAAAAAAATCCATCAACTCCCGGTTAAAGAATTTCTTAAAGGCGTCTCTCAGGAAATCGCCGTTCTTGGAGAACTTTTTTAGGAAATATTCCAGGTCTTCTGCGTTAGTAAGGTTGCAGCGGCCTTTGCCGCTTAAGAGGAGTTTATTGCCGAGGGAGCTGTTTTTTTCAAGGAGGCTGACATCCTGAGCCAACCCTGCTGCCCGGATTGCCGCCATCATTGCCGATGGCCCGCCCCCGACTACGATTATCTTTTTCTTCTGCACTACTACTGAGCCAACAGCAAATAATGAGCACATTGGAAGCCCGGATTTTGGCCGTATGCAAGGCGCGACGACGAAGGCGTAGTCGCAGTACTACGTCGAGGAGGAGCAACGCCGCAGACGGCTAAAAGGCGGGCTTCCCCCCTCATTTAGAGAAATGGGCTGGCTGATTTTGGGCTACGACTGCGTCACTCGTCCTTGGCGTAGTGCAAGACTACGCCTGCGTCCTCGTTCCTTGTCTCGCTCCAAAATCAGCTCAGCCAATGTGTTTATTATTTGCTGCTGGCTCAGTAAGACCAAAATCCGTGATCTTAAAAATTGATTCCAATTTCAGGCCAGCTGCCGCCAGGTTATCCATCGCCCCCTCGTTACGATCAACGATCACGATCGCTCCGGCGGCAATAACCCCTATTTTATCCAAAGCCTGCTTTGCTTCAATAATCGCCGAGCCTGTGGTGGCCACGTCATCCAGGAGGACCACCCTGTCACCTTTTTTAAGGGCCGGCCCCTCCACCTGCCTCTGCGTGCCGTGCTCCTTGACCTGCTTGCGCACGATAAAGGTCTTGATCGGCCGGTTATTCAAGTAACTTAACGCTGCCAAAGCGCCCACGATCGGGTCTGCCCCAAGGGTCGGACCTCCGGCTGCGTCCAGCCGACGGTTACCGATCATATCCAATATTATACTGGCTGCAAGATAGGCGCCCTGCGGAGATAGGGTGATCACGCGGCCGTCAAGATAATAGCTGCTCTGCTTTCCGGAGGAAAGGGTGAAGCTGCCTCTTTTTAAGGCTTCTTTATTCAAGAGGTCAAACAATTTCTTCTTTAATTCCAGCGTGCTTTCTCTTTCCATGGTAAATTATTCTACTATCGCCGGCCGTCCATGTCAATTACTTTGACAAAGCCAAATTTCATTGTTATTATATCTTTATGTTGCTCCGGCTGGCCCAAGGTTTAAAGGATCTGATTTACCCCAATTGCTGCGCTGCTTGCGGGGTGAAAATGGCCCCGGATAAATCGCGGAGATTCATCTGTATAGCATGCCGGGATAACCTGGAAAGAAATCTGCCTCCTTTCTGCGTTTCCTGCGGCAGGCACTTAGAAGGCGGTGGCGTAGAAAAGAATATCTGCCCTGCCTGCCTTAAGGTAAAATTCAATTTTGACCGGGCTTTCAGCCCCTGCAGATACAGCGGCACGATAAAAAAGCTGATCCGCGACTTTAAATATACCGGGAATGATTACCTGGAAGAGGAATTAGCAGGCATCATGATTGATTTTATTAAAGAATATAGCCTGCCTGTCCCGGAGATGGATTTTATCATTCCCGTTCCGCTGCATAAGAGCCGGCTGCGGGAGAGGGAATTTAACCAGGCTCAAATATTAAGCGGCCGGATAGCCGGAGAGTTCAACAAAATGGTCCTGGCGCAGGTATTGATGCGGGCCAGGGCAACCAAAACCCAGGCTGAGCTTGGCCCTGAAGAAAGGCTGCTTAACGTAGAGAATAGTTTTTACGTAACCAGGGCTGAGCTGATCAGGGATAGGAATCTGCTGCTGATCGACGATGTTTTGACTACCGGCGCTACCGCCAACCAGGCAGCTGCCAGCTTAAAAGGATCCGGGGCAAAGAGGGTAATCCTTCTGACCCTGGCAAGTTAACCATGAAGATCCTGCGTAATTATATCTTAAGGGAATTCCTCTCTCCGCTGCTTCTTGTCCTCGGAGTTTTAACCTTTGTCATGGTCCTTATCGGCAACTTAAAACGCATCGCCGACCTGGTGATCAACAAAGGCGTGGATATTCTTAGCGTTATGCAGCTGCTCATCTACCTTATGCCCTACCTGGTTACCTATACCCTGCCCATATCTGTCCTGATAGCTGTGCTCCTTGCCCTGGGAAGGTTCTCCAGCGATAATGAAATAATCGCCATACGCTCAAGCGGGGTAAGCCTCTTTAAGCTGCTGCTGCCGCTTTTGGTCACCGGACTTATACTAAGCATGGGGCTGGCTGTCTTTAATGACCGGGCCGCCTCCTACGCGCATTTTGCCTACCGCAAGACCTTAAAGCAGATGGGGTTTAAGAACCCCACCGCCGCATTTGAAGAGGGGGTATTCATCAACTCTTTTCAGAGATATATACTCTTTATCTACCGCGTTGACCAGAAGAAAAACCGGCTTAACAACATCCGCATCTATGAACCCCAGGGTGAAGACAAGCCCACGCGCACCATCGTAGCCAAAGCCGGTGAATTCATCGCTATGCCGGAGAAGAATACCATCAAGCTTAAGCTTATCGACGGAACCAGCGATGAGCCTGACCCGGAAAACCCCACCAGTTTCTATAAGCTTAACTTCCGCACCTACTTCATGAATCTGGATATGGCCCAGATGCAGGATAAGGTCGTGGATAAAAAACCAAAAGAAATGACCATCCGGGAGCTTAAGAAAGAGGCAAAAAAACTTAAAAACGAGGGGATAAACCCGGCCCCCCTGATAACGGAGATCCATGAAAAATTAGCCTTGGCCTTCTCATGTTTTGTCTTCATGCTCCTGGGCTCTTCCCTGGGCATCATTACGCGCAGGCGCGAGAAATCCATCAACATCGGCATTGCCGTGTTGATCATCGTCTTATACTATCCTTTATTCATCGGCTGCGAGGCGCTGGCTATCGAAGGACACCTTCCTCCGGCCCTGGCCCTCTGGCTGCCGAACATCATCTTCGGCTCCATCGGCTCATACCTGATGTATAAACTATGCGCATCCTAGACCGCTACATCCTGAAATCCGTAATAAACATATTCCTATCCTGCATCTTTGTTTTCCTCTTCCTCTATGTCATTATCGACCTGCTCTCTAACCTTGAGGATATACTAAAACTTCAGGTCAACCTGGGGCTCCTGGTCCGCTATTACCTGTCTTATCTTCCAGTGATGTTTGTGCAAGTTTCCCCCTTCGCCTGCCTCATAAGCACGGTTTACACATTCGGCAAGCTTAACCATAACAATGAAATAATCGCCATGCGTTCAAGCGGCATGAGCATATTTGATATCTGCAAGGAGGCGCTGATCTTCGGGCTGCTCGTCAGCATGCTGGTCTTCTGGGTCAGTGACAGGTTCGTCCCGCGCTCTTTAGCCGAAAACCAGAGGATCAAGGCCCAGATGGAGGAAGGGGCCAAGAAAAGCAAATTCAAAAAGTCCGAAACGATCATCAATCTCTCTATGTACGGCCTTAAGAACAGGCTCTTCTTTATCAATAAATTTTCCCTCGCAACCAAGACCATGGAGGGGATAACCATACTTGAGCAGGATGAACACCAGAACCTGACCAAAAAGATCGTCGCTACTAAAGGGGTTTACCAGGAGGGTTTATGGAAATTCTACCAGTGCATCACCTATAATTTCGACTCCAACGGCCAGGTAGTGGAGGAACCGGTTTATTTTGAAGAGGAGATCATGACCATACCGGAGACGCCCAAGGACTTTGCCTCCTTAAGGCAAAAACCCGAGCTGATGGATATACGTGAAATACAGGATTATATCTGGAGAATCTCTAAAAGCGGGGCAACTTCCGTGACCCGCAACCTCAAGGTTGACCTTTATCAGCGCTACATGATGCCCTTTACCAGCATTATAATCATGCTGCTGGGCATACCTTTTTCCCTGATGATGCGTAAGCGCGCCACAGGGATGGCTTCGGTGGGCGTATCGATAATGGTGGGGTTCCTTTATTACGTGCTTGACGCCGTGTGCCTGGCTGTGGGCAAATCCGGATTGATCCCGCCTCTCTTCTCCGCTTCGATGAGCCACGTCATCGTATTGGCCGGAAGCATTTACCTTATCCGAAAATTACCTTAAGGATATTGCAAATCCACGGAGGCTGTCCGGAGTGACAATTTGATAAGAGCTCTTAGGATATTCTTTCCATTTTGACAAAACCCGCACATACCGCCTCGGGTTCCACTTAAATTCAAACCCGTAAAGCCTGCCTTCGCGTTCTTCCACTAAGTCAATCTCGCTGCCGTCGTAAGTGCGCCAGAAATACTGTCCGGCCTCAATGCGGTGGTATTCGCGGTATTTCATGCGTTCAGCAACCATGAAATTTTCCCATAACGCCCCCAAGTCATCCCGTTTCTCAATAGGGCTAAGGTTATTAATTACGGCATTACGGATACCGGTATCGTAGAAATAAATTTTTCTCAGCTTTGAAAGCTCCCTGCGTTTATTGCGCGTAAATACAGGAAGGCGGAAAATAATAAAGCTTTGCTCTAATACATGGACATACCGCTCTACTGTTGCCCTGTTGATCTTAAGCAGGTTGGCCAGTTCGGCGTAAGAAACCTCATTCCCAATTTGATACGCCAGGGCTTTAACCAAGCTCATAAAAATATTGGCATTTTTCATCCCCTGGAAATCAAAAACATCCCTGTATAGATAGCTGTTTTTTAATTCCTTAAGGATATCCGCCTTATCATCTTTTTTCTTTGCTGTTACAACGTGGGGATAGTTTCCATATACGAGGATGGTTTGCAGGCTTCTTTTGTCAATGTATCCTCCCCTTGAGATTTCTTCCAAGGAGATCGGATAAAGGGTAAAAATCCTTTTTCGGCCCGTCAAGGTTTCTTGCGTCTTATCCAGGAGGTTTATCGTTGAAGACCCGGTAACGATAACCTGAAGCTTCTTTCTGTAATAATCGGCAAGGAGCTTGAGCGTCTGGCCTATCGTAGAGAGCTTTTGTCCTTCATCTATGAAAACTATTTTGGCTTTCCCGACACTCTTCTTAAGGGATTCAAGGCCCTTGTTCTCTAGAAGCTCCCTATGATCGGGATCATCGCAATTAAAAATTCGCGCGCTGCCTTTTGGCTTAAGTGTTTTGACTAACTTCAATGCCAGGGTAGTTTTTCCGACCTGCCTGGGGCCTTGGATAATCAAAACCTCCCCCTTAAAACATTGTTTTAAAATATTATCCTGGAGTATGCGTTTTATCATCTTAGCGTATTCTTGCTATTACAATAGCAATTTTACGCCTATTTCCCGGTAAGTCAAGATTTATTTAGGAAAGTTCCCCTAAGAATATCTTTCTTAATTCCTGCGGCTGCCGGACTGACTCCAGCACTACTAAAATATCCCTCAAGATAGGATCAGTTTCGCAATTCTGCTCTTCCTCCTGCCTTAAGATATCTGCTATACATAAAATAATCTTTTCTTTATCCTGGCTCATCTTGCCTAAAACCGAAGAGGCTTGGGTATATTCTTTTATTCTCTCTGTTGAAGGCTTAATGCCTGAACTTACCATTCTTTCAATTGAAACCCATTCTTCATCCAGATTAATACTACTTAACCTGCTTATGGTTGAGCTTGAAATATTCGCGCTGAGGTTAGTCATGGCTTGGGTGACGATGGGAAGAGAGCGAAAATCAATGCCGCCAAGAGGAGATGAAGTTTTTTTGCTAAATTTCCACGGCATATTTATGGAATTAAGTCTTTCTAGTATTCTTCCCTTGAGCTCATCTTTCTGGACAAAACCTGCGGCGAGTTCTCCCAGTCTATTCTCAATTTCTTCTTCTAAAGCAATGGAAGTTTGTAATCCTGGGTATCTTCGCGAACTACATATCTTTTGATACATAATTTCAAATCTTTCGAAATCTCCAATAAAACGTTCATATAATAAATACCTCTGGCCCCTTTGAGCAACAGGCATATCAAATAAACTCTGTAAGAAAGTATCGACGTCTGGCGTTACAAGACGATGAAACGTAATATTCTTTACAACTCGCTTGTTGTAAGGGAATCTATATGGTTCATAACAAATAAGCATGTAAGAGTGATTACTTTGTTCTCTTTTATCTATTTTAACGCCAAGTTTGTCCGTTTCTTCTGAAAGTTTTTTGTTAAGCCTTTCGATAAATTCATCTTCTTGATTTTGCTGCAGAAAAAATGATGTTTCTATATCTATATCATTTATCATATCCAGTGGAACATACCCATCGTCATCTACGAGATAAAAAAGGCTGCCACAAACATAGGCCTTACCTCCAATCTCTTCTGCAACAGATTCGACAATTTTCCTAAAATAAATACTATTTATTCTATCTTCTTTGAATAGCGGATGTTCGTTCAAATAATCAACTGGAGGTGAAACAGGAATACTATAGAAACTACCGGAACTGCTATTACCAAAACCATCAATGCTTCTTACCGCCGAGCCGGCGGCGGGCGGGGACAGTTCTTTTAGTGGAGAAGAACCAAATGAAGGATAATTGACGGGCATTAAACTGCCGTTAGCCAATGCCGGTGAACGAGTAGGTCCTGGTATTACCACCATAGCAGAACTGGCGCCTGCCAACATCTCACCCCCGCTCATATAGTTCCTGATCGCCTGCCCCGTGGGGGTGTAGACCGGCTCCTGGATGTTGTATTCTCCTTCGGCAAAGGATTTCCTGTAGGCGTCAAAGTAGGTAGTTTTGGACCAATCTTCTTTTGATGTAAGATTGGCGATATTTTGAGAGTCTATCAAAGAAGGGACAGTCCCC
>Ga0172371_10008487_pt1 | contig 14385 bp, 10 predicted proteins | sample Lak12m_FD_114543 | JGI IMG/M metagenome (GOLD analysis project Ga0172371, IMG submission 114543) | Freshwater microbial communities from Kabuno Bay, South-Kivu, Congo - kab_022012_12m | ecosystem: Environmental > Aquatic > Freshwater > Lake | place: Democratic Republic of the Congo: South-Kivu... | reverse complement strand
CGAGCTTCAGTAAATATCCGTACCGGCCGGCCACGTGCGGCGTCAGGTCCAGCGGCGCAGCGCCCTCGGCCGCCTCGATTTGCCGCCACGTCAAGCCGTTGTCCAGCGACAGAGACAGCGTGGCGCCGTGCGCGTCGAGTTCCACGACCGAGGCCTCGCGGTCGTCGTCGATCGTGTCGAGCTGGCCGACCAGGGGGACGATCACGTAGGGCGAGCGGATTTCGAAGACGGTGCAGCCTTGACCCGGCCGAGCGAGCGTCAGCCCGACCGGGCCGGCGCGAACGTTGTCCGTCGCGTACGCGCCGTCCGCCAGGTCCGTCGAGCGATCGGTCAGGTTCGGCCGGTACACGAAGCGTCCGTTGGCATAGTTGTGCACGGTAAAGTGCCGATGGTTGGGCTTGGGGCCGCGCGGCTCCTGTTCGATCAGCCGCCGCAGCCAGTCCACGCGGTTCCAGTCGCGGGGCTGGTTCCAGCGGCCGCCTTGCGGCGTCCACCAGCGGGTGAAGCTTTCGCCTTGGCGGAGCACATAATCCAGCGTATGGCCGCTCTGGTTGAATCCGTAGGCCAGGTAGCGGTAGACCTCCCAGGCCAACGCATCGCCGCGCAGGTCCCGCCAGCGAGGGTACTCGGCAAAGGTCTGCATGCTGTACGCATCGGCGCGATGCGGAGAAACGACCCGCGGCGCGTATTCGCGGGCCGGCGCGGACGCGGCCAGCAGGCACCCGACAATCAGCGAAAGGCAGGTTCGCACAGGTCAGCTCCTGTCAGCAAACAGGTTCGTCCCTACTCTCCCACCGACACCTGGGCGACCTCGCGTCGGCGACCGGCTTTCCGGCCCCGTCGACGACGATCCCCTCGATCCGCGCGGACGAGATGACCTCGATCGTCCGCCATTCGGTGGGGCCGCTGACTTCCCGAGCGGCGTCCACGGTTGAGTCGCGCTGCGTGTCCCGAATGTAGTTCCCGGGAACATACCCAGGCGCCGTGATCCGCAAGTCGATACCGCCTTCCGAGGGCATGCCGCGGAGCGAAAACGAGCCGTCGTCGGCCGTCGTCGCTTGGGTCTGGTCGGCCAGCACGTCCGGGATGAACAGCTGGTGGACGGTTTTCGCGATTTCGCCGCGCAGGTTGACCATCGCCGCCCGGACGGAAGCGCCGGCGATGGCCTGTCCCGCCTGATCCACGATTCGTCCGCGAAAGACGCCAACCTCTTGGAGCGTGAGGCGAAGGTCGGTAAGCGTCGCGGCGTCGCGAGGCTGACTCAGGTAAGGAGCGGGAGCGAGGCAGCCATCGGCATCCCGCGCCAAGAGGCAAAGCACTTGGGGCTGGCCTTCTGAATCCCCTTTCGTGTCGGGGAAGTGGAATTTGCCCTGGTCGTCGGCAACCGTCTCGGCAATCGTAGGGCAGCGATACTCCCCTTGCCACGAGAAGCTGTACAGCCACACCTTGGCTCCCGCCGCGGGCCGGCCTTGAGCGTCCGCGACCGTCCCCGCCAAGGGCCCGATCGTGGCCTCAGTCGGGCCTTCCGCGCCACGGCTGGGAGTGGCAGAATCCCCGCTGGTCAACAGCGCCGTGAACGCCAGCACCGCCAATCTGAACCGAAGCCGCTGCATGGTCGTCGCCCTCCGAGACATCCGTTCCTTCGCGCTGCTACGGAATCGCTCCGCAAACGGTTGCCGTGGGTCAAGACGCCCAGGCTGAGGATGGCAGCGATTCCGAACGCGATTGCGCACGCAAGGTATTCTAGCAGGTTTCCCGTAGCGATTTGCCTACCAAAGCGAGAAGGCGACTGACGGCAACCTCGCGGCCCGCGGTACGATCCCTGCCGGCCGTTGCCCGTATCGGCTTGAGGTAATAGAGCGTTCAAGAAGTCGCAAGGCCCCCCACGGGACAATCGCCGTCCGGACATCGTGACGGACCCCGTGTGCCTTCCGAGAGGACGCGCCGGGCTCCCCTGTCCAAGCCGTTCGCAGCGGGTCACGCCAACTCGTACGCCTCGGATAAGATCTCTCGAATCTTCGAGTGCGTGACCTTGTCCTGCGGGATGGCAAAGGCGATCGGGTTGGCACCGCCGTTGTACTTATACGTCCACGAAGGCGCTTCGAGCCCAGCCTCTTCGAGCATCGTTTTTACCCTCGAGTAGAAATCGCTGGGTGCGTCTTCCGCGCCGCCCTCGCCGGCAGGCAAGTAGACATACGCACCTTCTTTGCGCGGCCACATCGGAAGCCAGCACCGCCGGCTCTTTTTCAGCGACACGTAGCTCTGGGCCGAGTAGTCAACTCGCGATGGGCCGACAGTGTCATTGCAGTACTTCGCGATTGCGTCTACCGTGGCCATGAAGGCATGCGACGTCCTGGACTCCCACCAGTCGCGGTCACGGGGCTGCACCACGTCGTCGCCTCCGCCCCCGGTCTCGTCGCCGGTGCCGAGGATGAGATCGTCAGGCTGGGCGACGATCAGCGCCTCGATCACAGCCAGCTCGCTGTTGGCCTGAACCCGCCGAGTGCGGATTTCGATGCCGATGAACGGCAGGAACTGGGGAAGCGTCTCGACAACAGTCTGATATCGCCCCGCCAAGTCCTCGGCTACCAGAACCGCAAAGTGCTTGGCGTTCGGGTTCTTGACGCGCTCTCGCGCCCAGTAATCAAGAACGCGAAAGCCGTGGTCCGCGTCACACTCGCCGAGCATGACCTCGATTTCGTAATACGTGTCCTGGTCCCCACGATACGCCAGGATATCCAGGCGCCCACCCTTGTTCTTGTACTGGATCAGCTCGCTGCGTTTGATCGTGAGTTCCCCGAGTCCCAATCGCGCTGGCTTCTCCTTGATCCAAGCATGCAGCCAGAGTTCATCCTTGTCCAATGCCCGCAGTGTCGTCGCGGTAGTCTCAACAATTTCCATCACAGCAGCCTCCAGCCGCATCGCGGCCCAGGACGTCTGGGCCCCAATGGCGAGCATATTGAAACAGAATACCTGGCTTCCGAACGAATGCAAGATGCCTCGAAATGCCGATGCCGGAACGAAGAGTAATGGCCCGCTGCGCTCGGAATCCGCACCGCTCACTTGCCGCCGGCACGGATTGCCCCCGCCAAGCAGGAATTGGGATTGGCCGGAGAATGATGTCCCGGCTTGGCATCGAACGAGACGGGGACGCGCCCAGCGTGCACGGGCACAAAGTGCTGCGGATCACGGCAAGGATTGGCAAATGCCTGACGGCCCGCGACACCATTAGCGCTGAGCCATCTGCCCTCTTGGCTGGGGCCGTCAAAGCGATTCCGGCCTATCGGGTCCCTCGCAGAACCGTGTGTCATTTCCGCTTGCGAGCGCGAGCCAACCGTCGGTTCCGCGCCGTCCGTTCCTGCTTGGTAAGCGGACGGAAGGGTGTCTTCTTGGCGCCGGTGCTCGACACACCACTCGGTGCCAAGTCGTCCTCGTACCGCCCGATTTTTGCCCGGATCTCGTCGTAGTGCCGTTTCAGCCTGGCTGCATAAGCTCGGTCGCATTCGACCATGTCCCGCCAAAAATCGAGCAACTCGTCCGCAAAGGGGGCCCGGGGATGAAACGGATCCAGAAACGGATTGGGTGTGTCCGAATTCACAACCGACCAGGTTTCGTCGCTGTTCTCGTTCCAGGTGTAGCTGATCGTCGCGACGTCTTTCAGGGGGGCGTTATCCGCATGCGCGTAAAGGACTTTGACGAGAACTCGCTGACAGTTGCAGTTCAGATCCGTGCAGTAGTATTCGGTGAAAAGATACTTCCCGTCAGGCGGCAAACGCTTCCCGCCGCAGTCCGCAAAGGTCGCGGTCCGCAGTTCGGTTTTCGCCTTGTCCGGAAAGACGTCGAAATACCCGTGGCTGGCCATGAACGAACTCCTTTTCGATGTTTCAAGAACTCCCCAGACCCCAAGCGACGAACGGCCGAGGACTGCTCCTGCGGCCTTCCGTCATCATAGCGTAAGAAAGTCGTTTCTGCTGTCACGCTTTTCGCGGATCGGGCTCAGACGTACAGAATTCAAAATTGGCCGAGGTTAACGCTAGACATAGGTCTGAACCCTGCTCGGCCAATTTTGAATTCTGTACATCTGAGCCTTAGGCCGAACCGTAAACGAGGAAATTTCCGCCGCACAGCCCCCAGCGGTCGGCGCCCAGCGGGGCCAGCGCGACGCCCTCGCCCACCAACTCGAACCGCAAGCGGAAGTCGGTCGCGGTGAACCGGCCGTCGGCCGGACGGTCCAATGTCGGATGCCAGTCCCCGCCGTTCCGCAGCGGATAGGCGATGGCCAGCGACTTGCCGCCCGACTGGGCCGTGGCGACGCCCAGCGAGGCAAAATCCCGGCCGTCGTGAAGGAACCGCAGCCGCAGCACCACCGCGGGATCGGCGTCCGTCCTCCAGTATCCGATCAGCGGCCGGCACTGGGTCCAGAACGTGCCTCGATTGACGCTGCCCAAGCAGGCCTCGGCCGTCAGCCACGTGGTTTCCTGCGTCGAGTCTCGCGGCGTCTCGCCGCGCACAAAGGTCCGCTGCAGCTCGCACGGATCGGCAGGCAGGCTGCGAAAGCGAGACCGCAGGTCATCCGGGCACGGCAAGTGCCAGGACACCGGCAGGCTCGCGCTCCGGCTGGCATCGGCCCGAGGGTGCACGGGAATCGGAACGCCCGTCTGCTCGGTCAACTGGGCCGCGGTGCGCGGAAACAGGTAATCGGAATAGGATCGCGAATGCGGACCCGCCCACTGCCCCGTGCCCGGATGATAGCTGTCGGCGATCGTTTGCCAGGCCACGCGCCACAGCGACTCGGTCGCCTCGCGCGTCGCCGGATCGCGGACCAGGTGCAACGTGCGCTCGCATTCGGCGAGCGCGACCATGGTGTAGGTCGGACTGTTGTACTCGTTGAATCCGCTGTGGTGGGCCGTATGCGCCGCGACCCGCTGTAGCCGCTGGCGGCCGTAATCCAACAGTTCCGCATCGCCCAGGATCTCGCCGGCCGCAGCGCAGACCCCGCCACCCATGATGGCGATGTTGGTATAGCTCGGCCCGACATTGCGCTTCTGAATCGCCTTGGCCGCATGGCTCAGGCTGGTCCGCATGGCCTGGATCAGCGATTCCGACAGGACTGGGCCGTGGTCCGTCAGCATCACCGCCAGCCGCGCGCCGCAGAAGTCCGCCCAGTTCCAGTCGGGCGGCGACATCTTGTCGAGCGGCTCTTCCAGCAGCCACGGCCAGATCCCGTAGGTGCGGCTCTGGGGGTCGGCGTCCTGCAAGCTGATCACACGCCGCAGGATCTTCTCCGCCCGCGGCCCATCGTCCGCCGAGTGGCGCTGCAGCAGCCCCTGCGCATAGTCCAGCGACGGCAGCACGGGATGAACCCACGTGCCGTCGGCCACCGTGGTGTGGTAGCCCGGACTGCGGAACTCCTGCCCCACCATCTGCTCCTGCTCGCTGTAGCGGCCGGCACACTCGTCCAGGAACTCGTCCAACGGACCCGCGGCCTGCAGGTTGGCGCACAGGACCGCCCAACTCATCCACACAGGTATCATCGGATACATTCGCATTCCTCGTCTCCTTTGGTGGCAAGACATGGCCCGCCCGACACACGTCCCGCAGTGCACCATGATAGCGTGCTGGGACGCCCAGGGGACCGCCGTGTGCCCGTGCCGTGTACCCGTGCCGTGTGCCCGTGCCGCTATCGCTCGGGAATGGCCGCCGCGTCCACCAGCAACTCGCGGCACAGGAGCTTGACACAGCACGGCGCGGCTGCCTCGCGGAACTGTCCCAGGTCAAGTTCGGTCCGGCCCGGCTTGGCATCCTGGGTCAGCAGCCGCTGGCCGTCGGCGCCGGCCACCACCAGTTGGCAGTCGCTTGCCACCGCGGACGCGTCGATCTGCAGGGTCCCGGCCGTGCGGCCGATGCGGAGCTGCCGCGGCAGTTGGGCCAGGCAGGCAACCTCATCACGCGGCAGATAGACCCGCAACTCGGCCGGCGCCGGGCGGTCGCCGTCGTTCGCGGCCAGTTCCCGGCCCTGCAACAAGTCGAAGACGTGCTCGTGCGGCTGCAGCGTGACGGTCAAGGCCGGGCCGTCGAAGGTGTGCCCGGTGGCGTTGTACAGGTGGTACAGCGTCTTGGGTCCCGCGCCGAAACGGTTGACATAGATATATTGTGCCCGGCCCGGCATGGCGATCAGCGGCGCACAGGCTCGGCCCTGGTACACGTCTTCGTTCTCGCTCAGGATCGTATACATCGGCAGCGGATAGTAGCGGCCAAACGACTCGACCGCGTTCCAGAACTTCTTGCGGCACTCCGGGTCCGCGCCGCGGTGGTCCAATTCGTAAGCCTTGCACTCGGGAAAGTAGAATCGCTGCAGGTTGCACTCCAGCGGCCGCAGCGGCGAGGCCATCACGGTCAGGTCGTAGGTGATGCACCCCTCCAGGAATTGCAGCAGGTAATCGTATCCGGGATGCTCCGTCGTCAGCACGGAGCCGGGCGCGACTTCGTCCATCCCGGCTCGGACCAGCCGCGTGGCCTCGGCGACCGCCTTCTGCCACTGCGAAACGCCTCGCTCGGCAAAGGTATGTTGATGCTCGGGACTGAAGCAGACCCAGCCGGCATGGCCGTATTCGTCCAGCCGCAGGCCATCGGCGCCGGTCTCGCGCATGACCCGCTTCATCGTCTCCGCCACCCACTGCCGCACCTCCGCCAGGTCGTGGCACGGGTTCCAGACCTCGTACCCGGTCGTCAGCTTGCCATCCGAACCCACGACTCCCCAGCGCCGGCCGAACTGGCGGCCGGTCTTGCTGGCATCATCCAGCCGGAAGGGATCCGTGTACAGCGTGACCAGCGCTCCGCGGTCGCGATACGCCTGAATCGCTTGCCGCAACGCGGGCAGGCCGCCAAACCGTTCGTTGTAGCCGTCGTAGTCGCCCGGCTGATTGTTCCACATCCTCTGGCCGGTGACGGGGTCGTTCACAAAATAGGGTTCCCACTCCTTGATCTGCGCGTCGGTCAGGACGTCGGCCAGTTTGTCCAGCGGAGTGCTCCACGGCCCCAACGGCGACCAGTCCCACCAGGACATCAACTCGATACAGTCGGTTTGCGTCCGCCCCAGCCCGGCGGCGGGACTCTGGATGATGTCCGTGCGATACTTGCCGTCCCGAAACAAGTACCCCTGGCCCCAACCCGCGGCGATCATGTTGTGGACGCGTTTCAGCCGCGAGGGAAACGGCCGGAACTTCCAGACGCGATGAGCCCAGTCCGCATAGGCCTGGACGGCGGCGTGCCAGTCGCCGGGATGCGCCGTCAGGACAGCCGGCGCGGGGACAAACTCGTCGCTCGGCAAACGGGTGCGGCGCAAGTACTCGCAGGCGAACCCGCTGCCCTCGACGGGCTCCAGGGCCCCGGTCGTCCACTGGAACTCCTCCGTGGTCTTGACGGCCAGTCGCTGGGCATCCGTCTCGGATCGGCCGGCGATATGTTTGCGCAGCGCGAGCGTCTTGTGCCAGCCTTCGGCGTCGTCCAAACGCAGGGCCAGCCCGCCGCCGCGGCTGGGACTGAACAGGTCCAGGACCTGGTACAGGGCCTCGTGGTCTCCGTATCCGCGGCGGATGTGAGCCGGCGCGTCGGCGATGATGCCGCCGCCCCAGGGGAAAAAGTAGTAGTCCTCGGCCGCTTGCTCCGAGACGGCCAGTCCGGCCAGATGCGGGAACGCCAGCTTGACATCCACGGGACCGGCGCCGTTGTTCGCCAAGTGCAAGGTGAGCCGGACTCCTTCCCGAACCGCCTTGGCATACAGCGTCGCCAGCAGCGGCGGTTGCGGCAGTTCCAGCACCGCCACGATGGCGTTGTCGCCGCCAAAGTCCGTGCCGGCGAAACCGGCCAGTCCGATGCTCTGCAAACGAAAGTCCCGGTTGCCGACGTACCGCCGCCCATCGATTTCGACCACGAACAGGTGGGCCTGGGTTGGATCACGAAGCATTTCGCTCTGGGTATTGTGGTTGTACAGAGAGACCAGTTGCAGCTGCTCGCCGCATTTTTCGAACTGGCACCGCAGTCCTGCGTTTTCGGGCGTGTTGCCGCTGTCCAGGATCGCGGTGAATCCGTGCAGCTGACACGAGGCCGGCTTCGCGATCCCTGGGCCCGGACACGCCGCCAGCGGCGGACAGAGGTCGATCGGCTTGGGCAGCGGGCGGAACGACGCCGCGGCGGAGATCGTCACGGTCTGCAGCGTGCATACGCCGTCCATCGCGCGGATCGTCAGGCCGGAGGGCTTCCACGACCGCTGGGCCGGCAACGACTTGCTCAGTGGCAGCCGGCCCTGTTCCTCGGAAATCGGCTGGCCGGATTCATCCAGCCAAGCGAATTGCACGGCTCCGGAGCCTTCCAGCGTCACCTGCACCGGCTGTAGCAGATCCAGGGCCAAGGGATGCCACTCGACGCGTGCGGATTCGCCGGCGGGCACGCGCAAGCCGTCGCGCGCCGCCTGGACGCCGCGGGCCCCCGCGTACTGGATCAAGTGGGCGGGATCGTCCAACTCGGGAGTCCGACCGGGCTGCCAGCGGACCGTGCAGGCCGTCTCTTGGGCCAGCAGGTACAGCCGGACCATGTATTCGCCGTTGCCGCCGGGCACGGTCAGCCTGTCCTGGGTCCAATTCTTGCCGTCGAAAGCGACGTAGCTGTTGCCGCAGTTCTGCGATTCGTCAATTCCCAAGTACAGGTAGTCGTCGCCCTTGTCGCCGGGAGCTTTGCGCAGGATGACCTCGTTACGGCCTGGAAGAAAGTCCTCTTTGGGCAGCCGCAGATCGTACCACCCGATGGCGGCCGGCTTGCCCTCGGCGAACACGGGCGCTCCGCAGTTGGTCGAGTACCGATGAACCTGGCCGTTGACGACCACTTCGAACGCCTCGTCCAGCCCATTCGCGGCCGGCAAGTCGTGCCCGGAATAGTCCCGCACCATGAACATGGCGGACAGCCGCACCTCGCGCGTCTGCCCCCAGACGGATTCGGGCACGTCGCTCAGGTCCAGCACCTTCTTTGCCTGGTATTCGGTGCGGCATTGGTGCGTAATGCCGCGGCTCAGGTCGCCCGACCACTGGCCGCCGTCGTCGCGGACTTCGTACACCCCGTCCGCCAGTCGCTCGACCAGGGACGGGGCGCCCATCGCCGCTGGGCCGCTGACGATCAAGATTCCCAGCAATGGCCAGCAGATATGGCGTTTTCGCACGGCAGGCACTCCCATGTTAGGTGGCTTATGCGTCGCGGTCGATGCAGCTTGGTCGTCCGCGGATTTTGTCGTGACCGGATTGGGCCGCTTGTGATGGAACCGGTCTTTGGTGTATTCTTTGGCTTGGGCTGGGTCGATCTGGCGTCGCGTGGGTCGACTTGACCGGATTGGCATCCCGGCGGTGTCCGCTGGGCCTGCGAGTACTCAGCCAGGTTCCGTTTCTACGAAGGAGGATTTTGTGAAGGTCACCGTTGACGAAACGCTTTGTTCGGGATGCGGCGTTTGTGAAGAAATGGCTCCCGACGTGTTCGAAATGAACGATTCCGGCGTGGTTGGCGTCAAGATCAACCCGGTTCCCGACGACCTGCAGGCATCGGCCCAGGAAGCTGCCGACGGCTGCCCGTCCGGCGCGATCACGGTCGAAGGCTAGTTCGGCCGGGCCAAGACTACCACGGCTCGCTTAGCACCCGTCCAAGATTTACTCGGCGATTTCATCGTAGAACGGACTTCAGTCCGTTTGGGCGAAATGGACTCCGTCTTACGAAGTTGTTCCTGGACAGGTGCTTAGCGTCGCTGGGCCTTCTTTCTTGCCGGCTCCTTGGCGTTATTGCTCTTGTTGGCGTTCGATCTCGGGGCGTTCTCGAACTTGTTGGTCCCCGTGCCCAGCACCCGCGGATCGCCCGTGTCGCGGAGGTACTTTTCCAAGTCCGCCGCCATCCGGCTGCGGACTTCGGCGTAGGCCGGATCAGCGGCCAGGTTGTGCAGTTCGTCCGGGTCCTGGGCCAGGTCGTACAACTCTTCTGCCGGGTGCTCGCCGAAGCACCATTGGGCCATCTGCTGGTACTGCGGATCGCTGGCGTGCTGTTTCAGGAATTCCAGCGCCGGGCCGGAATCGGTACATACATAAGGACCAGGCGTGTAGTAGCGAATGTAGCTGTGCTGTTGCGTGCGCAGCGAGCGCATCGGAAACAGCGGGCCGTGCTTTTCCAGACCCACCACCACGCGGTCGCGAGCCGGATCGATGCGGCCTTGGCGGTCGCTCAGCAGCACGTCCAGCGCGCTGCGCGCGGACATCTCCGGAAACGGCGGCAGACCAGCCGCCTGGAGAAACGTCGGGGCTAAGTCGGCGAGGCTGATGAAGTCGTCGACCACCCGCCCATTGGGGACCTTGGCCGGCCAGCGCACTGCCAGCGGCACATGCACGCCGCGATCGTACAGGTAGGCTTTCGCCCGCGGAAACGGCCAGCCGTTGTCGCCGGTCACCACGACCAGGGTGTTTTGGCTCAGCCCGCGACGCTCCAGTGTCGCGAGCATCTCGCCGACTTGGTGATCAAAGCGTTCAACTTCCTGGTAGTAGTCCAGCACATCGTTGCGGACCACGTCGTGGTCGGGGAGCCACGGCGGCAGTCTGACTTCGGCGGCGTTCAGGCCGCTACGGGCCCCGCTGCCCGCTTCGTACGGCCGATGCGGATTGTGATCGCCATACCAGAAGAAGAACGGTTGGTCCGCCGGCACCGTGTCCAGGAAGTCTGTCAAGTTCTTGTAAGCGGGCCCGGCCGGATTGCGGGCAAAGCCGCCGACCCGGTAATCGCCCGGTCCCCAGCCCTTGCCCGTCAGCCCGACGGCATACCCGGATTTTTCGAGCAGGTCAGGGAAGACGGTGTACTTGTGAGGCAGGAAACTCCACAGGATCGCGCCTTCTTCCAGTTCGTAGAACATCCGGCCGGTCAGGATCGAAGCTCGGGACGGCGTACAGGACGGAGCGGCCACATAGGCGTGGTTGAACAACACGCCTTCGCGGGCGATCCGATCAAAGCTGGGCGTGCGGACGACGGCGTCGCCGTACGCACCGGCCGTGGGCCAGCCCAAGTCATCCGCGATGCAGAACAGGATGTTCGGGCGGGCTTCGCTGGCTTGGCTGTCAATCGCCCAAGGCCAGCCGCTGATGGCAAATAGGCACACGAGGAGCGAACGCATTTCGAGGTCTCCTGGGAGCGTTACAGCGTGTACTGCGGGATCTTCATCGTCTCGCCGTCTTTCATCGACGACAGGTGGGCGTAGTAGCCGGGGACGGTCATGTTCAGGGCGTCGAGCACATCGACCCGCGGTTTGCGGCCGCGGAGAATGGCGTCGATGAAATCGTCGCCCAGGTAGCCGTGCGAGCCGCCGTGGCCGCCCGCCTGGACGCCCGGCGGCAGCGCATACTTCTGAAGCTGCAGTCCGCCCTTGACCGCCGCGTCGTAGCGTTTCTTGCCGGTCGCGTCGCCCACGAAGGTCTCGTTGTACCCCGCGTACTCGCCGCGGACGCGGCCCGCTTCCAGGTACTCGCCTTGCGAATAGCAGACGATCATCCGCGAGATCCCGCCCTCGGCGGTCCGGAACAAGCCGACTTCCGATTTGAAGATGTTTCCGATGCCGTTGGGAACGCGGAGCGCTTCGTCAAAGTACGGCGTGCCCTGGCAGGAGACTTCGACCAGGCTCTTGTGCGTGACACCGACATAGTAGGCCGTGGCGTGGGTCGGATACCACATCGGACAGCCGTTCTTTCGCCAGTCCTTGTACGAGCCCAGCGTCGGCGCGCCCAGGGAATGCGGATGGCAGTACTCGCCTTCGGAATACACCAAGCGGCCGAAGACGTCTGCGGCGTACAGCTTTTCCATCGCGTACAGGTCGTCGTGGAAACACGAAGTCTCGAACATCGCGTACACCAGGCCGCGGTTCTTCCGGCAGCATTCCAGCAGCCGCTCGGCGTCCTCAATATCGCCGCGGAACGCCGGGACCGCCGTCGCCACGTGCTTGCCATGCTCCAGGCACAAGACGGCATGCTTGGCGTGGGCCGGCGCGTCGGTGGCACAGAAGATGGCTTCGATCGAGTCGTCCTGGACCATCTCTTCCAGCGACGGATACGTCTTGTCGCACTTGGCTAGGCGAGCCATCTCGGCACAGCGGTCGGGGAACAAGTCGCTGACGGCCACCAGTTGGACGTTGGGATGATTCTGCAGGTCGAACGCCAGCCCGAACTTGCAGACGCCGTGGCCGACGATGCCGACGCGAACCTTGCGGTCGCTGTACGGCTTCCAGACCTGCGTCCGGTCGTAGTTCGTCTGCGTCTGGTCAAAGCCGGGAATACTCTCCGCGGCCGGCGTGGCGTCGAGCAACGAGCTGCCGGCGGCGGCCACCGCCGCGGACGCGGCCAGGAACGAGCGGCGAGAAACATGGGTCATGTCGGGGTACTCCTTGCGGCAGGGTGTGGCGGGAAGGGGATAGAACGCGGAGCCAACTCGCTCCCCATCTTACGCGATTTTCGCCGGGAGAACACCTCCGCCGCGGCCTGGGTCCGAAAACCTGAATCTGAAAACCTGCTTGCCAGAGGCGGGGGCGGTGACGTTATACTGGAGGCTGCCTGAACGGCAGGAGATCCGACGCGCGCCGGACGGGAAAACGACCTGAAACAAGGGAGGCGTGACTCCGATGCGGGCGATGCACAGAACGGTCGGTGGGGGACTGTTCCTGGGACTTCTGGCGGACGCCGAGTTCGTGCTGGCCCAGACCCTCAAGGAATTGAAGGCCGATCTCTTGGTCACGCCGGAGGCCGTGGAGGGGCCGGGAGAACCGTTCCTCGGCCTGTTCACGATCCTGTTCCTTGGGTTCGCCCTGCTGGCCATCGCGGTTGTCGTCCTGGGATTGCGCGCCTCGCGGGATCGCGACCGGGAGGTTCCCGAGGAGGTCGCGGGCGAGCAGGATTCCTTCTTCATGCACATCGCCTTCCTGGGAACCGGGTACGCCGCCATCATCCTGATGCTCGCCTACGTCCCGCCGGCGATGACCCCGGGCCTGGGCACGGCGACCCGCTGGACGCTGATCGTGGCGGCCGCGTTCATCTCGCTCGCCCACATCCTGGCCGCGCATGACGAACGCGTGCTGCCGCCGTATCTCAAGTACCTGTTCAGTGGAATCGTCGTGGTGGCCGCCGTGTTCTTCCATCTGGCCTTCAAACGCTGGTCGTTCCTTCGCTTCTCCGACCCGTTCTACAGCGGCAAGGGCCCGTACGTTGCGTTGGCCCTGATCATCTTGGTCGTGGTGGGCTATTCCGCCTTCATCACGCGACAACATTTTCACCGGACACGATGACGGCGCGCGGCAGACGGGGCGGCGGGGAGTCTGCACGTAGCGTGACTGCACGAAGCACGTCTGCACCAGGCGGCTACGCGCGGGCCCACTGCAGGTCTTCGGCGGTGACGGTGATCTGGCGGCAGAAGCCGGTGTGCATCCGCACGTACTCCAGCTGCGCACAGCGTTTCGGATCCGCGTGCAACGCCTGCTCGATCCGTGCTTTCTCGGCGGGTTCCAACGGCGGCAACTCGGCCGGCCAGATCGTGTCGGTTTCGACCACCAGCGCTTCCCGGTAACGGTCAAATTTGTCGGGCATTCCCAGAAGACTCCTCACACCCAAGGCCACGTTGCGATATATATTATTGGCGTGACGCCAGTATAGGTTCCAGGGGGCCGTCGGTGAATACGCCGGCAGCCCGAATCGTAGGCCAGTGCGTGGAGACGGATGCTTGAGCGAAGACGTGACGGGACTGCTAACGGACTTGGAGCGGATGGCCGAGTGTGACGCCCAGGAGCGCGAGGCGGCGCTGAGCCGCCTGCGGTGGCTCCGCCGGGCGACCGCGGAGGACATCGACGCGATTCTGTACGGGCTGCTGCAGCGCGCGCCCGCGGGGCACAAGATCCAGGACGGTTTTCTGGCGGCCGCCTTTCGGCAACTGCTGCAGCGGAATGTCGTCGCCGGGGCGCCGCCGCTGGCTGACGCGAGCCTGCAACACGCGGCGGCCTTGTACCGGCATCTGGGCGCGGCCAGCGCCGCGCGGGCCTATCTGCCCTGTCTACTGACGGCGGCCCGCACGCCCTCCGCCCTGGCCGCGCTGACGGAATTGATGATCGCCGACCCGCCTGCGGATGCGAACCAGGTGGCGGCGATCTTCGGTCCGCTGTTTCAGCATCGCGACTATGACCCGGCGACGCTGTTCCCGGACCTGCTGGACGGTTTGAAACACATCAGCCTGGCGGTCGCGATCCTCGACCTCTCCAACTTCGTGACCCGGGAACGCATGCTGCCGGCGCATCCCGCGTCCGGGCGAGCGGAGGAGATCGGCCTGCTGCTGGCCGGG
>Ga0172371_10008485_pt1 | contig 14389 bp, 14 predicted proteins | sample Lak12m_FD_114543 | JGI IMG/M metagenome (GOLD analysis project Ga0172371, IMG submission 114543) | Freshwater microbial communities from Kabuno Bay, South-Kivu, Congo - kab_022012_12m | ecosystem: Environmental > Aquatic > Freshwater > Lake | place: Democratic Republic of the Congo: South-Kivu... | reverse complement strand
CGACGCAGTTGCGTTCGGCTACGTGTTCTGCATGTTACCACGGGACGGACTTGCACCGTCCTGACGAAGTGCGCTTGCAGGCGCACGAGGCCGGGATCTCCGCATCCCGGCGGCGGGTTACGGCCTGTCCCGCCATAGCCGTAGGGCGACGGCGGAAGAAGCCGCCCTCCAGGCGTTCCCAGCCTGGCCGGGAGCCTGCCTCAACGGTGCAGATGTTGCTCCGTCAAGCGCAACTGGGGGCGGGGCGCAGCCGGCCTGCGGGTGGCTGCCGGTCTGCGGGCAGCGCCCGAGTTGCGGCTCGTGGCGATGGGCCTATCTTGGCGCTATGCAGGAACTCGTGTGCGGCATCGATGTGGGCACCAGTGCGGTGCGGGTCCTCGTGGTGGACCTCGCCGGACAGACGGCGGCGGCGGCAGTCGGCGAGCTGGCGCCGGTCCGCGCCAACGGCGTCCGCCGGGAACAGGACCCCGACGACTGGTGGCGGGCCGTCTGCAGCGCCCTGCGCAGCGCGCTCGCGGGCATCGATCCGGCCGCGGTGAGGGCCGTCTGTGTCGACGCCACCTCCGGGACCATCGTCCTGGTGGATGGCGCCCTGCGGCCGCTGTCGCCCGGGCTCATGTACAACGATGGCCGTGCGGCGGGGACGGCGGCCCGGATCAACGCGGCTGCCGGGGACTTCATCGGGCGTCATGGGTACCGTTTCAAGGACGACTTCGCCCTGTCCAAGCTGCTCTGGCTGCGCGACCACGAGCCCGCCTTTGCCGGTGCGGCTCAGTGCCTGCACCAGTCTGACTTCGTCAACGCGCGGTTGGCGGGTGGTTTCGTCGCCACGGACTGGTCCAGTGCTCTGAAGACGGGCTGTGACCTCTTCCGCAGCGGCTGGCCCGAGGAGCTCTTCGGGCAGCTTGGCGTACCCCGTGACAAGCTGCCGGCCGCGGTCGTGGCGCCCGGAACGCCCCTCGGCGAGGTCTGCCCGGCAGCGGCGGCCGCCACCGGCTTGCGGCCCGGCACGGTGCTGGTGGCTGGGGCCACCGACGGGACCGCCTCGCTCTTCGCCAGCGGCGCCTGCCGGCCCGGGGACTTCAACACGTCCGTGGGCTCGACACTCATCCTGAAGGGCATCTCCCGGGAGGTGGTCCACGATCCCCGCGGGGTCGTCTACTGCCACCGGCATCCGGCGGGGACCTGGCTGCCGGGCGGCGCCGGCAACGTCGGGTGCGCGGCCCTCAACCGCGAGTTCGCCCTCGATCCAGCCTCCCGCCGCGCCGTCCTGGCAGCGCTCGATGCCACGGCCGATGCACACCTGCCAACCGCCAGCCTGGTCTACCCCCTGGGGGACGCCACCGAGGAGCGTTTCCCGTTCAAATGCAGCGCGATCGGCACGCTGCGGGCCGGGCCGCCACCGGCGTCCCGCGAAGACGCCTACGCGGCCACCCTCCAGGGCATCGCCTGCGTCGAGCGCTGGTGCTACGAAGAGCTGGCCGCTCTGGGTGCCCGGGCCGAGCGCGTGTTCTCCACCGGCGGCGGGTCTCGAAGCGAGGTCTGGTGCCGGCTCCGGGCCGACGTGCTGCGGCGGCCGGTGCTGTTGCCGCAGGAAGCCGAGACCGCCCTGGGCGCGGCGGTCCTGGCCGCAGGCCACCTGCGCGGCGACCTGGCGGCAGCCGCGGCCGATATGGTCCGCATCCGCCGAACCGTGGGACCGAGTGGTCGGGACTTCGAGGAGACCTATGCCGCCTTCCGGGCTGCGACCCGGGCGGCATGGGGCGTGTAGGGACGGCGGCGGTAAAGGGGCACGGCGGTGACGACGCCGGACATCAATCTGAGCGGCTTCCAGCCCTGCGATGTGCGCGGGCGCCATGGCCCGGGTCCGGATGCCCAGATCAGTCCCCTGCACGCGTTCCTCATTGGCCAGGCGCTGGCCGAACTGCTCCCGGCCGGGGCGCAGACCCTCACCTCCGGCGACGGGCGCGCCTCGACGCCTGGCCTGCTGGCGGCCCTCGATGCCGGGCTCGGCGGCCGGGCCGTGAGTCTCGGTGCCGGCGTCCCGACACCGCTGGCGTACCTGGCCCGACAGGAGCTCGGACTGGGCGGGTGCGCCATCGTGACCGCTTCGCATAACCCGCCCGCATTCAACGGGATCAAGCTCCAGCTCGGTGACCAGCCCCCGACGCCGGAACTGCTGGCGGTCGTACGGAACCGCGTCCAGGCCCGGGCCGAGGCCGCGGCCGGGGCCCTGCCCGCGAGCCCAGCCCGCGCCGCGGAGGGCACCGAGCCCCCGGCCCTGCGCCGCGCCTGGGCCGCTTACGACCAGTGCCTTGCAGACGTCTTCGGTAAGCGCTTGGGGGGGCTCCGCATCGCCCTCGATTGCATGCATGGGTGCTGGGCCGGCGACGGGCCTGCCCGGCTGCGCGCCGCAGGCGCTGAGGTGGTGGCCCTGCGTGACCGCCGCCTGGGCGATTTTGCCGGCGCTACCCCCGACCCGGCGGTCGACGCCCACCTGACCGACCTGGGCGGCGCGGTCCGCGGCGGTGGGTTCGCCCTCGGCGCCGCCCTGGATGGGGATGGCGACCGGGTCCGCTTCCTCGACGAGACCGGGCACCTGCTCGACAACGGGTCCGTGCTGGTGCTGCTGGCGCGACACCTGCAGGCCTGCGGCCCCGAGTCGCGGCGCGCGGGGGCCGTCGTCTACGACCAGAAAACGCGCCTGGCGGTGGTGGCGGAACTGCGGCAGGCAGGGCTGCAGCCGGTGCGCGAGAGATCGGGGCACAGCTTCATGCGCGCCCGCCTCCTGGCCGAACACGCCATCCTGGGCGGTGAGAACTCGGGGCACTTCTTCTGGGGCACGCCAGGCTTCTACCCGGTGGTCGCCGGCGACTGCGGGCTCTTCGCGGTCTTCGTGGTCGCTGACCTGTTGCGGCGGGCAGGGCGCTCGCTCTCCGAGTTGGCGGCAACGGTCCCCCCGTCGCCCTTCTACACGGGCGACATCCGCGGTCTGCGGTACGAGGGGGATCGCGCGGCCCTGCTTGCGGCCGTGGCGGCGTCCGCCCGAGACGCGGGCTACGTCGTCGACACGGAAGACGGCGTGCGTCTGGAGAGTCCCACGGCGTTCGTCCACCTGCGAGCGTCTGTCACGGAGGCGGGCCTGCTGACCGCAGCCCTGGACGCGCTGGACGCCGACGGGCTCGTGGCCATGGCCGACCCCCTCGCCGCGCTGCTGCCGGCGGCTGCTCAGCCCATCGCGGCGGCGGTCCGGCAACGGGTTCGCGCCCTGGTCTCCTGAGGAGTCCTGTCGGTGAACCGAACGCGCTGGCTCGCCACGGTCCTGGCCGCAGGGAGCCCGGCCGCCGAGGTTTCGCTCTACGTGGCGCCCACGGGACGCGATGACGGTGCCGGCACGCGGGAGGCGCCCCTCGCGGCCCTGGCTGGCGCCCGCGACCGGGTGCGGCAGCGACGCGGCTGAGCTGGCCTTCGGCGCTGCCGACACGGCCAATGCCGGTGTCCTCGAACTGGCGCCGTGAACGGCGACGTCGGCTGGCCGGTCGCGGGTTGGCCCGGCCAGGCCGCGGAGGCAGGGCGCAGCCTCATGTCAGACCAGAGGGTTCCGCCAGCGCAGCCCCGGGAACCGGCCGAAGTCGCCGTCGTTCGAGCGAACCTCGGCCCCGAGCTCGAGGGCAATGGCCGCGATGTGCGCGTCGGTGGTCACGGCAGTGCTGAGCACCTGCCGCACGGCGAAGCCGGCCAGGATGTCCAGATGGCGTGGGCCCGGATGCACAACCTGCACCTGCCGCCGGGCGAGCCACGAGCGCACCCGCTCGAGGGCCTCCTCTGCCGTGAGAGGCCGGGCAAGAACTCGTGGGTTCGTCATCAGGCGCAGGAACCCCAGCGAGACCATCCACGGCAGCCCGACCGGCTCCGCAGAGTCCATCGCCTGGCGCCACCACTCCCGCGCCTTCCCATGCTGTGGAACGTCTGTGTTGTAGGCATAGACGAGAAGGTTGACATCGGGGATGATCATGGCGCAGCCCCCCCGCGCCGATGCGCCGCGATGAAGTCATCGACCTCGAGCTGGTCCGCCAGTTGGTTCAGCTTCAGCAGGTCGACGCCGGGCAGGAAACCGCACGACTTCGCCTTGACCTTGAAGGGAGGCTGGGCCGGCAGAGGCGTGGCCCCAACCGACAGCCCCCGCCGCAACGTCTCGTTGACGACTTCCTTGAGGCCACCGTGGACCGCCTGGCTGCGGCGCCGCAACTCAGCGAAGAGGTCATCGTCGATGGTCAGCGTGGTACGCATCTTGACCTCATGATGTCTGTGCCTTTGAGCATCATGATGCACTGTAGTGGCGAGAAGGTACAGGATCAAGCTGGGCATAGGCCCCGTCAGAGCACCACGCCCTGGCGCCGCAGTTCGGCCTGAACGGCCCCGCTGGCGACCTGGCGCGGGGACGTGCCGGCCTTGGCCGCCACCGCCGCCGCGGCGCCCGCGGCCTGACCCACGACCATGGTGTGCGCCATCACCCGCAGTAGAAACGGGTCGCTGACGCTGACGCTGCGCCCGGCGCCCATGAGCAGCCCGTCCACGGCCCTGGGGACCAGGCAACGGTAGGGCAGGTCGAACGAGTCCGAGTGGCAGACCTGGGCGCCCCAGGCCTTGGGGCCGGGGTGCTTGACCAGGCTGTCCCAGCCCACGGCCCGACCCACGGTGTCCGGTTGGCGAACGCCGGCCTGCATCATAGCCGCCGTGAAGACGAAGTCCCCATCGAGGTAGCGCGATGTCCGCACGCCCAGGTTCGCCCCCGTGCCGGCGACAAAGGCGTTGGCGAAGCCGGGGAGGTACTTGCGGTAGACCTCGGCCACGGTGAAAGCCATGCGCCGGCCATCCAGGAGGCTGCGGCTGATGGCGGCGGCATCGAGCCCGTTGAAGTGGGTGAACCCGGTAATGACATGGACCACGCCCGTCTGACGCAGGGCGTGCATCTGGCAGGCATCGGTGGTATCCTGGATGCCGATGGTAGCCGGCAGGTCGCCGCCAGCCTTGGCCCGTCGGAAAGCATCCATCTGCATGCCGCCGCCATGCGGGAAGAGGAACGTGCCGCAGTCCGCGTACTGCGCCAGCGCTTCGGCCAGGGACCAGTCGACGTCCATGTACTCGGGGAACTCGCTCGGGTGGTCGCGCAGGTAGCCCACGAAGGTCTCCACATCGACGTTCCCCAGCCGGAAACAGAGGCTGTGGATCCCCTTCTCCCGGACCCGTGTGGGGGCCCCGGCGTAGGCCGCGACGTCGGCGTCGCCGGTGGCATCCACGACCACCCCGGCGCGGATGGCCTCGCGGCCGGACTTGCTCTCGACGATCACGCCGCAGAGGGTCCCGTTCTCGACCACGGCCCCCGCGGTCCAGGCCTGCAGGAGCAGCTCGACGCCGGCGGCCTCGGCCAGGCCCTGGAGCACCAGCTTGCCACGCTCGATGTCATAGATGACGTGGCCTTTGTGGCGGTGCCACCGGCGGCCGTAGCCCGTCGCCTCGGCGAGGGCGTCGGCGACCTCGACGCAGAGGCCCGACGACCCCAGGCGACGGTTCTCGCCACCGGTGTAGAAGCAGTTGAAGATGCTGCAGCACATGCCGGCCGTGGCCACGCCGCCGAGGAAGCTGTTGCGCTCGACCAGCAGGGTCCTCGCCCCGGCCCGGGCCGCGGCCACCGCCGCGGCCACGCCGCCCAACCCGCCGCCGCAGACGACGACGTCATACTCGCCCCGAACCGCGATCTCGCGGGCGTTCTCTGTGACCTTCACCATGGTTCTCCCTTTGCCCGGGCACTGGCCGCGCGGCTGCGCATAGGCGCCAACCCAAGACAGAGCGGCGTCATGCCGCCGTCACACCAAACCCAGACGCTGTCAAGAAGAGCGCAAGATCGGCAAGGGCAGTTGACACGGAGTCCCCTGAGGTACTCCAAAGCTCGGCCTTCGGCCTGCGCAGCGTGTGCTTACCGAGTCCCGCGTCGGGCGGGGCTCTTTGGACTGTCGGTGACATGTCACCGCTCTCGACACGGCCCGTCAGGCCCAGCGCCGCTTAGCTTGGCGCGGCTGCGCGACCGCGGGGCCGCTCCGCGGAACGCTCATCAGCCCGCGACGGCGCGCCAGGCCCTGGCCAGGCGTTCGAAGCTGTCGGCGATGGTCTCCTCCACGCTTCGGCCCGGCCACGGGGTCATCTCGATGACCAGGTTGCCGCGCTTCTCCCGGCTGAGGAAGCCGGCCTCCAGGAGGAGGCTCAGGATCCGGGCCAGCTCCGGTACGTCGATTTCGCCGCCGGGGTAGCCCATCGGTGGGTGCGTATCGCCGTAGCGCGGGTGCGCGGTATCGCGCAGCACGCAGTTGCCGAGATGCACGCGGTGCAGGTAGGGCGCCACGGTGCGGATGGCATCCCCGAAGCGTTCGCCCATCAGCGGCACGTGCGCCATGTCGAGCTCGATGCCCAGGTTGTCGACCTCGGGCCGCAGCGCTTCGATCAGCCCCACGCACTGGGCGGTCGGGCCGTAGAGGAAGCGCTTGTCGATGGCGGTGTCGAAGGGCTCCAGCAGGGCCGTGATTCCGTGCGGCCGGAGCTCGCCGCAGAGCCAGCGACAGAAGTCGGCGAAGGCCGCGTGATGGGCCGGGTTCGCCTGGCTCGGCATGGGCCCTCCGGAGGCGAAGATGAACCCGGTGGCGCCCATGGCCACCGCCTGTGCGACCATGTCCCGGACGATCATCCGGACCTGCGCCTGTTCGGTCCGGCTGGAGGTGCAGAACGAGAGCTTGCGCAACGGGAAGAAGTGGGTGGCGAAGGTGAGGTCGGCCTTGCCGCAGGCGCGCAGGCAGGGGACCAGCTCCGCCCGCGCCTCCGCCGCGTAGGGCAGGCAGCAGTCCAGCGTCTCGATATCCGGTCGCGCGGCGAGAGCCTTGAGCGTCGGAACGTGCTCCTCGGGGTGCTCCCCGCAGTCCGGGTAGAGCAGGTGGTGGACCAGGCCGAGGCGGGCATACTGAGAGATGGGGGCGTCCATGGGTGCCAACCTCTGGTAAGAGCGGGTCTCGTGACGGCGATGGGCCCCGTCGGGGGCGGTTGCCAGCGTTCGCTACGGGGCCCGCCCGGAGGCGCGGGCCAGGACCTTCTGGGCATGGAGTTTCCGCTGCCAGTAGCCGGCCCAGACCGCGGTTGCCGTAGGGCCACTCAGCACCAGGACCCCGGCGTCGCTGATCTCGCCGGCACACTCCCGGCGGATCGCGTCGGCATAGGGCCCCGGGTTGAAGCTCGCCTCCAGGGTCACGTCAGGACCACACCTCCAAGGACCGACGGCGGCGGGCCGGCACACCAGGGCCTGGGCCGCTTCGCGAATCCACCGGGTGGTGAGGCACAGCGGGTGACAGCGCCCGCCGGTCTCGCCCAGAGACTCCTTGACGGCCACCGTGGTCACTCCTGGCACCAGTGCCTCCGCTTCCCGGCAGCCGGCGCTATCGCCGGTGACGAGAAGCAGGGCCACGCCGAAGTCGCCGGCGATGGCCGTCTCCATGCCGATCTCGCCCACCGAGACCCCGTTCAGGCGCAGGTCGCGGATGTCCAGCTCGTACGTGTGGTGCAGCAGCCCCCCGGGCGTACCGTACTTCGAGTGGAAGCCCAGGAGGATCAGGCCGCCGAAGCTCGCGTCGAGCCCGCCGGCCCAGTCGGCCCGGTAGGGCGGCTTGCCGGCAATGAAGGAGACACGTTCCGGCAGCCACGCCGGGTCAAGGTTGCGCCCGTCGTAGTGCTCGTCGTAGATCACCACCTCCTCGGCCCCGCCGGCCAGCAGGCCTTCGACGCAGGCGCAGAGGTCGGCCCGGAACTGGCGCAACCCGACCTCATACTCGGCCTGCCCGGGCTCAGCCTGGGCATAGCTGACGACGCCGCTGACCCCCTCGATATCGCAGCGGACCATGTACTTCCGGCCGGCTGTCATCGTGCACCTCGTGCTTGCCAGTAGCCACCTTGGTGGTCTGCCACGACCGGCTCCTCATGGGCCCGCTCCAATCCCTCGTCGGCACGGTCCCCCTGGGGGCCAGGCTCCCCGACGGCCGCACCGCCCCATCATAGCCGAGAGCCATGGCCGTGACAAGGCGCGGGCAACCGCGGACCTCGCACCGGACGCCGGAAGGGACACACCGCATGGCCGCAGACAACCGGCAACCGGCGACGCGACAGGGGGGAGTGGACGCACTACAATAGACTGGTTGCGAGTGCGTTGGCTGGATGCAGGTACCGTGCTGTCCCGGCGGGCGCCGGGCGGAACAGGGCCAGGAAACCGGAGGGTACATGACATGCTGACGAAGCGGTCCCTCGTGACACTGGTTGCCGTCTGCGTCGCCGGCGCCGCTTGGGCGCAGCAGGGCGACGCCAACCGTCCGCCCCCGCCACCCCAGGTCGACCGACCCGGCGGCCAGGGCGGGCCTGGTGGCGGGCCTGGCGGTGGGCCGGGTGCCCCCGGGGGACGCGGCGGCATGATGGGGGCGTTCTGGCAACTGCGGCAGTTCGACGCCAATGGCGACATCCTCATCGACGAGAAGGAACTGAACGCAGGCCTCGACAAGGTGAAGACGCGGGCCGACGACGCCTACGCCATCCTCCTCAAGGTGTTCGACGCCAATGGCGACAAGAAGATCTCCGGCGAGGAGGACCAGAAGGTCCGGGAGCTCGCCGCCGCCATGATGGCCATCCAGCAGTATGACCGCAACCGTGACTGGCAGGTGGACGAGAAGGAGATGAAGGAGGCCTTTGACCAACTGGCCGAGGCCGCCCAGCGCATGAATGACGGCATGCTGCAGCGCTTCGACAAGGACGGCGATGGCAAGCTCAGCGCCGAGGAGACCACGGCCGCCAAGACCGAGATGCAGCCGCCTTGGCAGCAGGGCGGTCCCCGGCGCGACGGTGGCGGACCGCGGCCTGGTGGCGCCCCGGGCCAGCCGCCGGCAGGCCAGCCGGGACCGGCGGCCGAGAAGAAGCCGAACCCATAGAGCTCTGCGGCTGGCAGGCGCGGGGTATCACTCTACCTGTCCTGAATTGGCTTGCTGGTGATCAGGCCGATGCCGCGGCCCTGGGGGCCGCAGGCGCAGTAGTGCAGGTAGAAGGTGTCGTTGGCCGGGTTGTAGACCAGCGAGATCTTGTGGGCATACTGGCGGTCCAGGCCGCTGGGATTGCCGCCGGCCTTGTAGAGCGGCTCAGGGTGCGCTGCCCAGTGCACCAGGTCGCGCGAGAAGGCCACCATGACATGGGCCCCGCCCTGCCCGACCCCGAAGTAGAACAGGGTCCAGTGGTCGCCGTCGCGGAAGACCTTGGGGTCGGAGGCGAACTGCTCGTCGTAGCCGCCGGGGCGGTTGCGGACCACGGGGTTGGCGGGGTAGCGCATCCAGTTCAGCAGGTCGGTGGAGAAGGCGAGACCGGTCTGCTCGGCGCCGCCGTTGGCCGCGTTGTAGAAGCTGAGGAAGCGCCCGTGGTGCTCCACCAGCCAGGGCTGGTAGATGCAGTCCTTCTCCCAGGCGCCGCAGTCAGGGTCCTGCACCGCCAGGATGGGCGCGTCCTTGGCTCGACGCCAGGTCAGGCCGTCATCGCTCACCGCTACCCCCTCGTAGCCGGGCCGCAGCTCATAGCCGCCCTGGAGGGGATAGCAGCCGTAGAGACTCCAGTACCTGCCATCCCGCCGCTTCAGGACCCGCGGGGCCTTCAGGTCATAGGATTCATAGAGGAACGCCCCGACCACACAACCGCCATGGTCAAACTGGCCAGGCGGGCCGAAGCCCATGGCCAACCGCGGGTCGCGCCAGTGGATCAGGTCCGTGCTCTCGGCCACGAAAGAGTTGTACCCCTGGCCGTTGAAGGCGATGAAGCTCATGTGCCAGGTGTCAGGCCGGCCGGGCAGTTGGTAGACGCAGGGGACATCCGTGCTGTGGAACTCCTCATAGCCGGGGACGTTGGGCTTCGCGGGGATGACGTGGTCCGGGTAGTAGTGCCAGCCGCGATAGGGCGCGGCCCACAGGTCCAGGGTCTCGCGGTCAAGGCCGGGGGCGGCGGGGGTCTCTGCCGCCTGGATCGCGGCCAGCGGAGCCAGGAGCAGATGGGGGAGAAGAGGAAGGTGTCTCATTGGGGTCTCCCGGAGAGGGCTGACTCGCTACCGGACAAGCTGGGCCTGCTGTGCGCAGCACCGGCCAACGCAGGCTGCGGCGATGCGGCGGGGGACGTGGTCAACGGCTGCCAGAGGTTGCCCGCCGGCACGACGCGGCTCGTGCCGGTGCCCCCCGCCGCGTCTGCCGCAGCCTGCACACAGGTGGGGGCCCGGGGGAGCGAGCTCTCCCGGCGGGGTCCGGGGGCAGAGCCACCGGGCGGGGCGTCCTGCGCGCAGACTGGCATCATCTCCCCTCCCCCGACATGACCGTCCAGCGCAGCTCTCCGCCGACGGCGATGGTGGCCGGCAGGCCTGCGGCCAGATCGCGGCCTGTACGCGTCACCGTGCCGCCGGCCACGGCGTCCCGGACGTCGTACCGGCTGTCCGGCGAGGCCGTGAACCACTCCGGGAACTGGTTGATGCGGGGGTAGTCCAGGGGCAGGTGCATCTGGATCGTGTGGCGTGGGGTGTCGAAAACGACTTTGCCATCCCAGGGCTGCTCGGCGTTGACGCGCAGGTAGAGCACGTCGCCCTCACGCACGGCGCCGAAGCGGACGTCGACCCGCCAGGGCTGGAGGGTCACTCCCTGGGTCTTCCAAAGGGCATACAGCAGCGCTGTGCGGGCCGAGTTGCCATCCCCGTGCCAGCCCTCGATGACCCCATCCGGACGCTGCCGGCTCCACATCGTCCGGATCTCCGCGTCGACCCACTCGGCGGCCGAGGCGACCGGCTCCCGGTTGAGCAGGTTGATGGCCCCCTCGATCGAGTCGGCATAGCCATCGGCGGAGTTGCTCTGGCAGAGGCCGCCCTGGCCGGTGTAGTACTCCTTCAGGTTGCCTAGGGCCTGGCGCACGGCATCCCGGTAGGGGACCGTCCCATCGAGGAGGAAGGCGGTGTAGAGCCCATCGTAGTTGTAGCCCCAGTTGTCGGTCAGCTCGGGGCTGTGCTCGCCGGTGCGGTTGTCGACCCGCAGGTAGATCAGGCCATGCGGGTTCCGCGCGATCTCCAGAATCCGGTCGTAGAGTTCATGCAGCGGGGCCCGGTAGGCCTCGCGCTTCTCGGGCGCGGCGTGGGCACAGGCCACGTAGAGCTCGGAGAGGCCATTGATGACCTCGCACGAGTGGTCCCCCAGGCTCAGGCTGGGCAGGTCCCGGGTGGGGTGGTTCGAGCCGAGCAGGTAGTAGTCCCCCAGCCGGATAGCCCCGTCGAGGTACTGGCGCCTGCCGGTGAACCAGTACAGCCTCGCGCAGGCCTGCAGGAGGTCGCCGTTGACCTCGAAGTTCCGCGTCGGGATGGCGCCGAAGGGGGTCTCGATGGCAGCCTGGGCCCAGATGTCGTCGAGGATGCCGATGGCCCGTTCGCTCCAGGGGCTGGGTCCGAGCCACTCGGTGATGGGCAACAGGCCATCCTTGACGTATTCGGCTCCGTCGAAGATGAGGGCATCCAGGTCGACCGTCTCTCGGCGCCACCCTTTGGCGGAGAACGAGTAGTCGTCGGGCAGGCGTCCCAGGCGGCAGGTGAGCCGGGTCTCCGCGCGCAGCATCTCCAGCATCCGGCCCTCGAACAACGGCCGGTCGGTGATGGCCGCGGTAAGCACCATGAAGGGGTAGTTGTCGGCTGCGGCGTCGCGGCCATTCCAGTAGTCGACCTGCAGGTTGCGCGGGATCAACCCCGTGACGGGGTCGGCGTGGGCCAGCCAGCCGTCGACGAAGCGCCGGCTGCGGAACAGGGCCTCGTTGGCCTGGCGGGCGTGCTTCTCAGCCTGGGCGAAGGCGGCCTCCACCGCCGCCTCACCGGGCCGGCCGGCCGGCGAGGCGGCGGGCGTGTCCCAGACCTTCCGCATCTCCGGGAACGCCTCGCCGGAGAAGCCGCCGGCGGGCACCGCCTTCAGAGTCAGCGTGGCCCCGTGACTGGCCTGGGTCAGCCCGGGGCGCCGCGGGTCGCCGCCAGGCACGGTCAACCGTACCTCGGCCAGGAAGGCCGCCTTGCCATCCCCTGCCCTCAACACCACCTCGTAGCCCTCGCCGGGAAGGCCATCCGGCAAGGGCATCCACAGCCAGCGGAAGCCAGCGTAGTCCCCGCCGGCGCTGACCGCCGGGAGGGGCTTGCCGTTGACGGTCACCGCCGCCGTCCGCCGGTCATTCTTCGAGCCCCAGAGAAGCTCCAGCGCTGCCCCCGGCTGGGGGCTCACGGCAAAGGCCAGGTGCATCTCGTGCCGGCCGAGGAAGTGGTAGGCAGTGCCGGAATACTGCTCATCCCCGCCGCGAAACCAGGCCGCCGCCGCCGCGTCATCGGGCAATGCGCCCAAGGTGCGTCCCGCGGCAAGCAGGGCAACCAGCACGACAGGAAGGAGGCATGCCTGAGTCCTCATCGGCGGTCACTCCCCCCGCGTAGACGCCGCGGCGAACGGGTCCTCGATCCGGACCCCGGCGATCACCCGCCCGGCGGCGAAGTCCTCGCTGTAGATACGCACGCAACCGGCCGCGGCCGCGGCCGTGACGACCAGCGCGTCCCAGAACGACAACTGCTCCAACAGGCTGCAGTCCATGGCGGCGAACACCATCTCTGGAGTCAGGGTCACGACCTGGCCAACCGGCAGACGCCACAGGAACGCCTTGGTCTTGATGGGATCCGCATGGAGCTGGCGGATGGCAGCGACGTAGGTCTCCTGCAGGATCTGGGTCGAAACGACGCTGACCTCGTCGCCGCCAAAGCGGGCAAGCAACCGTCGCACCCGCGCCTGCTTGGCCGGCTCATCGCAGTCCATGGCATACACGAGGATATTGCTGTCCAGGAATGACTTAGACATCGTAGAGGTCGCTCCGCTTCCACCGCCGCCCGCGGGAGTGGCCGTTCGCCTGATCGGCGAGCTCCAGGCATTCCGACAGACGGGTGGGATAGTCCGCCCCGCCTACCGTGCTTTGCAGAGGCTCCTGATCATACCGTTCAAGGTCGTGCGATGGGCCCTGGCGTAATCGCGCGAGCGCGCCAACAGGCCTTCGTCGATGGAAAGCGTCACATTGGGCATCACCAGCCTCCGAGCGAGGGAACAGGCCCCATCGCTAGCACAGTTGCACATACACATAATACGTGCGGGACCGTCCCCACGCAAGAGGCGCCGGCGTCGGCGCCTGGCAGGCGGAAGCGCGGTCTGTGGACCGCCCTGCCAGCCACCGCCGCGGCGGCAGCGCATGGGCGTATCCCAGCGGCGCCCGTACGGTCTGGCACCCCGCCGGGGTGCATCGGCGCCGCGCTCGGGGGTCCGGGGGTGTCGTCGCGCCAGGGGCGCTCCTCAACCCCCGGAACCCGAAACAGGATGGAAACGCACCCTGAAGGGGTGCCAGAGAGTGACGGCATAGCGGCTGCGCGGGCTGCATGCTGGCCGCCGCGGCCGCGGCAACGCACTGGCTTGACTGGCGTGCCGGCGTCTAAGGTTTGTAGTGAGGGCTTCAGCCCTTCCCGGGGCGGGGGAAACGCCTGAAGGCGCCACGACGAACCCCAGACCGCCGGCGGGCGCGGCGGCTATGGACGGGTGGCGTCCTGGACGAACTGCTCGGACAGCCGCTGCCAGCGCGCCTCCAGGTCGCGGACCCGGTCCGGCTGGGCCGCGGCGAGGTCGTGGGATTCGCCGCGGTCCCGGGCCAGGTCGTAGAGCTCCCAGGGGTCGCCCTTGGCGGCAACCAGTTTCCAGTCGCCGACGCGGAGGGCTCGATGGCCTTCGTGCAGCCACCAGAGGGCCTCGTGCTCGACGGTGCCATCGCGGGTGAAGGCGGGCAACAGGCTGCGGCCCGGCGGGGTCGGCACCGGTTGGCCTTTCCAGGTCTGGGGCGCCGTGGTGCCAGCCACCTGCAGCAGGGTCGGGACGATATCGATAAGGTGGGCCGGGTTGCGCCGCAGCTCGCCGCGCGCGGCAACGCCGGCGGGCCAGTGGACGACGAAGGGGGTACTGATGCCGCCTTCGTGGACCCAGGTCTTGTGGCGGCGCAGGGGGGTATTGGCGGCGCTCGACCAGCCGGGCCCGAGGCAGAGGTACGTCTTGGCCGAACCCGGTGGGGCGGCGAGATCATGGCCATCGCCACGCACCATGATCTCGGCGCTGGCGCCATTGTCGGAAGCGAAGAGGATGAGGGTATTCTCGAAGGCGCCCATCGCTCTGAGTTGGGCGATGACGCGGCCGATCTCGCGGTCCATGCGGTCGACCATGGCCGCGTGGATGGCCATCTTGGTGGCCTG
>Ga0172371_10008484_pt1 | contig 14391 bp, 11 predicted proteins | sample Lak12m_FD_114543 | JGI IMG/M metagenome (GOLD analysis project Ga0172371, IMG submission 114543) | Freshwater microbial communities from Kabuno Bay, South-Kivu, Congo - kab_022012_12m | ecosystem: Environmental > Aquatic > Freshwater > Lake | place: Democratic Republic of the Congo: South-Kivu... | reverse complement strand
AGTTATTTTTCGAGCGTAATATCCCGACGTTACGTCGGGAATATGAAGCTCCCGCGAGCTTGCGCTTGGGGAACTTCTCCGCTCGCTTCGTCGGGAGCGGAATCCCGCCGAAGCGGAAAAACATTCGCATTCATGATCTTACGATCATGGTTTTCTGCGAAGGCGGATAAACCAGTTTGTTTCCCTGCCTCGCCGAGTCTGACTCGGCCTCGCCGGCAGGCGGGTCGCCGACTCGAAATAACCTATAAATCATCGCAAAGCGAGAAAAGACGGATGCCACGGGCTTAAAGCCCGTGGAGCGTCACTTGTTTTCAGGGCTTTCAGGAAGAGTATCAACTAATACTTCTCGTGGTTTTGATCCCTCTGTTGGTCCAACAACACCTGCCGCCTCAAGCTGATCGAGAATCCGAGCCGCTCTCGCATAACCAATTTTCAAACGGCGCTGAAGCAAGGACGCCGAAGCTTTTTTCGCCCCAATTACTAGCCTCATAGATTCGTCAAAGAATTCATCGTGTTCTTCCCCGTTTACTAAAAATGTTTTCCCTCCTCCCGAAATAGGTATCGGCTGAGTGATCACCTTCTCGTCGTAAGTAACCGCCCCTTGACCCTTCAAAAATTCAGTTAGTCTGTGAACTTCCTGATCTGAGACGAATGGCCCTTGTATGCGAGTAGGTTTTGCTTGATCGGGAGGAATATAGAGCATATCCCCTCGACCAAGAAGTTTCTCCGCTCCGGGCATATCCAAAATTACTCTAGAATCAGTCATGCTGGCAACACCGAATGAAATTCTGCAAGGAATATTCGCTTTTATTAACCCCGTTAAAACATCTACCGATGGGCGCTGAGTAGCCAAAATTAAATGGACCCCTGTCGCTCTTGCCATCTGAGCCAAACGACAGATGTAATCTTCTACCTCCGCCGGAGCAAAAAGGATTATTTCTGCCAACTCGTCGATTATAATTAACACATACGGAAGCAGCTGAATTCCAGCCATTTCGTTATAGCTATCAATATTTCTCGCTCCCATTTCGGCAAACAATTGATATCTCCGTTTCATTTCGTCCATTGCCCATTTCAAAGAAGAGAGTACTTTCTCGTGTTCGTGAATCACGGGCGTCAAAAGATGTGGGATTCCATTATACTGGGTCATTTCTACCCTCTTGGGGTCGATTAGTATTAGTTTTACTTCAGTCGGTTTTGCTCGGAAAAGAATAGTTGAAATCCACGCATTCAGCAAAACGCTTTTTCCCGATCCGGTTTGGCCGGCAATTAACGCATGAGGCATTTTCTTCACATCGGCGAAACGCAACTCGCCGGAAACATCAAGACCTAATGGCACAAGAAGTTTAGATTCAGTTTTTTGCATATAATCCGCGGATAGCATCTTAAGAAGGGAAACCGTTTGAGGCGATCGATTAGGTACTTCTATCCCTACAAGCGATCGTCCTGGAATAGGCGCTTCAATTCTTATCTGACCCGTTGGAGCGGCAAGCGACAATGCCAAGTCGTTCGCTAGAGCAGTTATTTTCGATAATTTTGTCCCTAGGGCTACCTCCAAGGCATATTGAGTTACGGCAGGACCCATATTAATCTCTGCAACTCTGGCCGTAACACCAAATGAATCCAGGGTCCTTTCGATTACCCCTGCGTTTCCCTTCACATCTCCACGATCTGCGGAACCCGTTTCGGAAGTTGATAGCAAGTCGAGAGGAGGATATTTCCACACCTTCGTCTCAGCAGAAATGTCGTTTGCGATAATGAGCTCATCACTTTTTTGAGGTTGATTATAAGCAGGGGTTTCTACCACTCTTTTGGCTGGTTGATAGTTTGAATTGGCTATCTTTTCAGCTCCGGCTTTTTTATTTTTGTCGCCTATAAAAAGGGTCGTCTTATCGACTTTTTTTGCAGCAATAAAATATTTTTTTAGGACGGAAAAAGCTTCAATGAATGAGGTAATCAGCTGATCAATAGAAGTGTTAAAGAGAACGACTAATCCAATTAAAGCTCCTGAAATAAATATCAAGAATGCCCCAACCGGAGTGATTAGAAATTCCACTTTATCCCAAATCCAACTCCCAATTCTGCCGCTCCTACCAATACCTAGTATCGATAAAGAAAATAAGACCATCCCCAAAGAAACGTTTAATTCTTTGAGAGGAGTATTAAGCTTTGAGAAAATAGCACCGATACAAATTAGCAGGAATGGGAAGAAAATTGAAACAATCCCGAACCATTCGGTTAAATATTGATTGATCTGTTTTAAAATTAATCCTTTCCTTAGAAAGGAAAAGATAATCAATGCGGCGGAAGCAAAAAAAACTACCGACAGGATAGACGACAAGGTTTTTCTCTTCAGTTGCAACTTAAATTGTTCCTTGCCTCTTTTTTTCCTGCTCATTATTACATTTCAATTATTAACGGTAAAATCATTGGCTGTCGACCGGTCTCCTTATAAATTATTTCTTCCAGTCTCCCTTGGACATATTGCCTCAAGGCCTGGCTACCGCCAGAAACCTCTTTACCTTTCTCAAATATTTCCGCAGCACTTTTCTCTAATTTTTTAATTAAGGCTTTGTTTTCCTTTACATAAACAAACCCTCGGCTAACAACACTAGGCTTTCCAAGTAGCCCCTTCGAAGAATTTACCAGAAATACAACAACGAGCATCCCGTCTTTTGCCAGCGTCTGCCTGTCCCTAAGAACTGTTTGCCCAACGTCACCAACTCCGAATCCGTCTACTAAAACTCTCCTCGTGGGAATTGATAACTTTTTATCAACAAACCCGTTGTTATCAAAAATTAATGCCTGATTCTCTTCCGGAATGATCACATTATCGGTGTTGAATCCCATTTTCTTTGTTAACAGAGAGAACTGTTTCATGTGCCGATAGTTCCCTCCAATTGGAATTATCCAGTGCGGGTCTACTAAGTTGACCAGCAACGCTAGCTCTTGTTGAGATGCATGCCCTGAAACATGCAGCCCCCCCTCAATTTCGCTATAAGCGACCTCTATTCCTCTTTTGGCTAAATTATCAATAAGCTGGTAAATTGCTGTGCTCGTCCCGGGTATATAATCCGGTGAAGAGAAAATTATCTTGTCGGTGGGTCTGATAGAAATTTTGTGTTTCCCGAATACGATTTTATCGAGAGAAGATCCCGATTGTCCTAAGCTCCCTCCCACTAAAACTGTCACTTTACTATCAGCCATACGATCCACTTTTTCCGGCCGAATCAAGTCTTTATTATTGAGATCTAGATAGCCAAGCTGTTGCGCTAATTTGATATTTTTCTCGACAGACATCCCCGCAAGAGCAATTTTGCGACCGAATTTTACGGAAGCAGAGATTGTTTGCTGCCAGCGATAAATATTTGAGGAAATCGCCGTCACAAAAACTCTCCCTTTTGCCTTCCGCATCTGATCCTCAAACATCTCCCCTAATTCGCGTTCCGAAGGGGAATATCCCTGATGCTCGCTTCCCAAACAATCAGAAAGAAGAGCGACTACTTTACTTGATCCAGCTCGACTTATTTTTCCAAGCTCTGACTGTTTATGATCGACTGGCGTAAAATCGAACTTAAAATCAGCCCCGTGATAAAAATTTCCAATCGGAGTCCCAATTACAAAGTGGAAGGTATCGGGTATAGAATGGGTCACTCTAATCGGTTCGATTAAGAAATTTCCCAATTTGAATTTGTCCCCTTCGCGAAAAACTTCTATTGTTTTGTTTATGCCAAATTCTTCTAGTTTATCGGTAGCCATCGCCGCTGCCAATTTTGCAGCTCTAACCGGAATATTTTTCTTTATTTGGCTTAAAAACCAGGGGAGTGCACCAATATGGTCTTCATGACCATGTGTCAAAATCAAACCTACGATTTTATCTTCTCTTGCGGAAACATAGGAAAAATCTGGAATAATTAAATCAACCCCAAACAAATCTTCCTCGGGGAAACCAACCCCCGCATCGACCAAAAGAATTTGGCTTCCTTCTTCTTGTCCTTTTGGCAAGAAGTGATAAGCAAACATGTTCTGAGTAACATTATTAAATCCACCCAAAGATATAATTCTTAAATTGTCCATTTTCCTCCTACCATTGTGGCAAAAAATCCTTAACATTACTAACTGATATTCTTATATTTTTAGCCCTTCCTTCAACGATTAGCCTAGCCACTTTTCGACAGATTCCCTCAATTGTCCTTTTTAGGGTTCTGACGCCGGCATCATATCCCAACGGTCTGACGATACTTGCCCAGCAATCTTCATCGATTTTTATTTCTTCGTTTGTTAAGCCCGTATCTTCAATCGCTCGCGGTAAAAGATATTTTTTTCCAATTATATATTTCTCGTCATCATTATATGAAGGCATCTGAATAGGCTCCAGCCTGTCCAGAACAGCGGTTGCAATCCTTCTGGTATTGTTTGCCGTTGCGATGAATAAGGCAGACGATAAATCAAAAGGATAATCGATATAATAATCCGTAAATCTGGAATTCTGCTCAGGATCAAGCAACTCGACTAATACGCCCATAATTGCATTAAGAGCTTCATCTGCAACGCGATCAATTTCATCTAATAGTATTACTGGATTATTTGCGCCTGCTAATCTTATCCCCTTGATAATTTGCCCAGGTTCCGCCTCATCATGAACTCTTGATTGCCCCCTTAAATACAGAGGGTCTCCAAGTCCACCGAACGGAATCCTAATAAACTGCCGTCCCATCGCTTCGGCAATCGAAGAGGCAATCGTCGTTTTGCCGGTCCCAACCAAGCCGACGAAACATAGAATAGGTGCGCGAATGACACGGTTCTCTTTTCTTTGCTCTTGCAGGATTAGAACAGAAAGATACTCCAGTACTCTATTCTTTGCTTCCTGTAAACCGTAGTGGTGTTGATCGAGCACTTCCTGGGCGTGCTTCAAATCCAAAATATCTTTGGTCTCTTTCTTCCAAGGTAAATTTATAATCCAATCGATATAGCTTTTTACTTTATGAAAATTATTTAGAAAATCGCCAATTCTATTACTTAATCTTAGCTGCTCAATGTTCCGGAATACCGAGTCAGATAACTCAGGGGGTAAGGATGATGTTTTGACTTGCTGGGCCAATCGTTCGATTTCTTTCTCTAGAAGTTCGTTCTTTTCCATTGATAACACTATATAATATTTCCGCAAATTTTCAAAACTATTCGACCGACGATTCCATTAGCTTAGCTTCTTCTCTCGCGGCGAGGAGGACCGAACCGGGGAGCATAACCATCTTTCGATGGAAAGGGTCTTGGGTTGCGATTCTCAAAATGTTGAGGTCTTTCTCCTTTGGACACACCCGGCTTCAAAGGTAGTGGGGTAACAGGCTCAAGATTCACTCGTCCCATTTCATCAATTTCCCTCACTCTGACCGGAACAAGCTGCCCCAGATCAACTACATCCCCCGGGTCTCTAACAAAATCGCTGCATAATCGCGAAACATGAACTAGCCCTTCTTTACCTGGCAAGAATTCTATAAAAGCACCGAAAGGCTGTATCCGCTTCACGATACCATCGAAAGTTTCCCCTATCTGAACTTGCCTTGTTAGAGCATCAACTCTCTTGCTCGCCAAAGATACTCCTTCTTCGCTAATTCCCGAAATACTTACTTTTCCATCGTCTTCGACTTCGATGTTGCAACCTGTTTCCTCAATTATCTTTCTTATTGTCCTTCCTCCGGGGCCGATTAATTCACCTATCTTTTCAATATTAATATGTAGAACAACAATCTTTGGAGCATATTGCGAAATTTTCTCCCGTGGCTGCGAGATCAGCTTCACCATCTCATCTAAAATCTTTTCTCGAGCTGTTTTCGCTCTCTCCAAGATGTCCTTTATCAAAGATAGCTCAAGCCCATTAACCTTGATATCAACCTGAACTGCAGTTATACCAGTTCGAGTTCCGGCTACTTTAAAGTCCATATCGCCATTAAAATCTTCAAGACCAGCAATATCTGTTAAGAGAATGCTCTTATCCTCCTCTTGCACAAGTCCGATAGAAATACCGGCAACAGGTTGAGAAATTGGAACCCCCGCATCCATCAACGATAAAGTTGACCCACAAGTGCTTGCCATCGAGGTAGAGCCGTTAGAAGACAGCACTTCGGATACGATTCGAATTGTATAAGGAAATTTTTCCTCCGATGGAACGACGGGAAGTAAGGCTCTTTCGGCGAGCGCGCCGTGGCCGATTTCTCTTCTTCCAGGACCAGAAAATCTTCCTGTCTCTCCTGTCGCGTAAGGAGGCATAAAATAGTGATGAATATATCGTTTTACTTCTTCCCCCTCGGGACCTTCAATCAGTTGTTTTAACGAGGGCGCCCCCAGCGTAGTTACCGAAAGAACTTGAGTCTCCCCTCTTTGAAAAATGGCTGAACCATGAGTTCTTTTTAATACTCCTGCCTCCATAGAGAGAGGACGAATCTCGTCAAGCGCTCTTTGAGAAAGTCTTTTACCGCTTACGATTGCACGGCGGAAAGACTTTTTAAATAATTTATTTATGGCCTCTTTTATCGCAGATCCCCGTGCTTCATCGACTAACGCTAATTTCGCTTCTTCGGTTATTTGATTGATTTCTCCGAATATTTCTCGATTATCTTTTGCGCTATCTTTCTCGCAGATTTTATCAACCAAATCTTTTATCTTTTCACCTGTAATTTTCTCAACCTTCTCGATAAGTTCTTTGCTTGGGGAAGATGAAACGAAAGTCATTTTCTCTTTTCCGAACTTTTCCCTCAGATCATCCAGAAAAGAAATTATTTTTTCGGCTTCTTGGACTCCAAAGTTTATTCCTTTCAAAAATTTATCATCAGGAATTTGATTCGCTCCGGCTTCAATCATGACAACACCGCCTTTTCCCACCGCCAAGATGAGGTCAAGATCAGAAAATTCCCGCTCTTGCTCTATCGGATTTACGAAAAATGTTTCATCTTTACAGCCTACTCTTAGCACTCCTATCGGGCCGTTCCATGGGATACTCGAAAGATGAATCGCCGCTGAAACACCAAGCGCTGCTAAAATTGCAGGATCGTTTTCCAAATCCACCGATAAAACCGTTATTGCTACCTGAACTTCATTTTTGAGTCCCTCGGGGAAAAGTGGTCTTATTGCCCGGTCGATCAAACGTCCTGCTAAGATTGCCTCATCTGATGGCCGACCTTCTCTCTTAACCCACCGACTTCCCTTAATAATTCCCCCAGCGTAAAGACGCTCCACATATTCTACTTGAAGAGGAAAATAATCGAGTTCTTCCTTCACTCCCGAGGAAACAACGGTTACTAATAAAGTAGTCCCACCACAGCTTAAAGTAATTGAGGAATCTGCTTGAAAAGCAAGTTTATTGATAACTAGTGAAATTTCTCTTCCGCCGACAGTAATCATTCCTTCAGGAGTAAGGCCTGATCCTTTTTTCTTCGAATCACTTCCTTCAAAAACCGATTTTTCTTTGCTCTCCCCATCCTTTTTTTTATCAATTTTCATGGTTTGTTACTATATATTATAACGTATAATCTTCCCTCAATACTCTTCTGTTAAATATTGCCTAAGAGGAATTTTACTTAGGAAGCTTCAGCGTACCCGCAACTGAATCGTAGCGCTCTTCATTATGAAGAGATAAATACCGCATTAGCCTACGTCGTTTAGCAATTTTTGATAGTAATCCTCTTTTCGCAGTAACATCCTGACGATGATTATCAAGATGTTTCTTTAATTTATCTATTTGCTCAGTCAAAAGAGCGATTTGCACTTCAGGAGATCCTGTGTCCCCTTTATTCTGAGCAAACTTTTTGATAACTAATTTTTTTTCTTCAATAGACAGTGCCATCTTTAAGTTTTAAAACTTACTGTTTTTCCAATAAATAACCGCGACAATTATAACATCCTTTTTTATAAAAGAGGATGATATATCAGGTTCGATTATTCCCACGATTGCTTCATCTTCAAACCACATCCACCTATATTGTAAACAGGTAATTTCAAGCATTAAGCCTGAGTTATCTCGAACGCTGTTATAGATTGTACCAGAAGGATTATCTAAAAAACAACCACTAAATTGATCAGCAGATGTTTCACAGATTCCCACGGGCAAACCCGTGGTTCTCTAGCCAGTCCCGACGTTACGTCGGGATAAATTGATCCTGTCTTAAACTCTTGGGGTGGTTGAACCTTTGAATATTTTCGGGGTGGGAAACCCTGCGCTAGTGGAAAGATCTCCTTCCTTATTTTCGATGTTCCCTGGTTTTATCTCTTCATTACAAGAGGCTTGTCCAGCAACATTTTCAGTCACAACTTTTATGCCGTTTTTGTTCTGAAATAATTTAAAACAGACAGCAGCTACCTCAAAAGTTCGGTAGGTCTTAACAAGTTCAAAACTATTAGTTCCAGCTTTAATACCCATATAAAGATTGCGGGCAATATCGCGGTCAAGTGGTAAACCCATTCCTTGGATTAAACGAGCAATTTGTTCAGAGGAAGAGATTGCGTTTTCTGCAAGAACCAACTTTGCCCAAGTCTTGGACGGACACAAATTTTGATCAAAATTTGTGTCCCCTACCCAAACCCAAGTTCCTTTTGCAACAATCTGAGAAAGTCCCTGAACCGTAGTCTCGTCTCCAAAAATAAATCCGGCTTCAGGAATTGACTTTGGAGGGATTATCTTAACTTGACCAGAAGCGATTGGAGCTACACCTGCTTTAGTTTTAACAATAAGATTCAGGTTAGTACCTTCTTCCGTCGAATAAACCCGATCGATTTGATTAAGGGGATAATCCAGCTTAATAACAAGGTCTTTTTTCTCAATTTCTTTCTCCACTTTTTCTGCTCCAATAATATCCTTTGCTACTTCGGGACTAATGGCCGGACAAAATACTGATACTTCTTTACCAGCTTTCTCTAGACTAGCAGCCAGAGAAATTCCCGCGCTAATTGAATCCAATGAAGAGCTGGCCACAACTATGGCCAAGCTTTGGTGAGCAGAAAGAATTGATTGGATTTGGGTTAGTTGATTTGTACTCTCCATATTATGACATCCTTTCCCGCCGACGGCGGGAGTTTCCTCTAAAAGAGGATGACATATCAGATCTCAATTCATCCCCATCCTTGAAAAGATGGGATTTCCTTGAGATCTGTTATAAGCTGTATCTTTAGTGATAGGATACTATCACATCTCCGGGTTTAAAGTCAATATTTCTTCCAAGATAAGCGCCAAATTCCTGACCTTTATTAGCAACATCTATAGATTCCTTGAGATGCTTCATCGAATGAATTTTAACCTCCGTAATTAAGTCCTTTCCTCTTTGAATATAAGACTTATCTTTTTTAGAAATCCTGCCTTCGGTGACATGACAACCAGCAATCTTTTTATTATCAAACATAAATTCTGTGATAATTTCTGCTTTCCCCAATATTTCCTGGTCGAGACGAGGTTCTAACAATCGCAGCACCTTATTTTCAATTTCTTCAAACAAGTCGTAGATTATTTCAAACTCTTTGATTACGATATTAGAGTCCTGGGCTAATTTTTTAATTGCTCCGCTAGCCTTAGAGCGAAAGGCGTAAATCGTTGCTCCCATCGTCTGTGCCAAAAAAACATCGGAATCGGAAACGTCGCCAACTGCAGCGTATACAACTTTAACTTCCGGAGGAAAGTTTGAAAGAATTGCCTCGAGTGTTCCAGACACATCTCCCTTTATGATAACTGGAAGCTCATTTTTTTTCTTTTCGGAAAATATATCGTTTTCTTCTTGGGTCCCCTGCACCGTTTCCTGTTTTTCAACGCCTGGCGATAGCTGAACTTCTTTCCCAATTTCCTCTTGGCACGAACGGGAAATTACCGTTCCCGCAATAGGAGGCGTCTCAAAACCCAGGATTTCTACCGGTTGAGAAGGAAAAGCCTCTTTAATAAGTTTTCTCTTCTCATCAAACATTGCCTTAACCTTAAACTGAACGTCCCCAGCCCACGCTTCATCCCTTTCCCTTAAAGTCCCGTTCTTAATAATCGCGGTCGCGACCGCACCTCGACGAGAATCTAAAGATGATTCAATGATAACTGCCTCTAGGTCCCCATTAGGATCTGCCTTTAATCCCTCAACCTTCCCCATAAGGATGATCATTTCTAAAAGATCATCTACCCCCTCCCCAGTTTTAGCAGAAACCGGAATTACAGTAATATTCCCACCGTAATCTTCGGGAATAACCCCAATTTCCAAAAGTTGTCCTTTTACTTTATCTACTAAAGTAGGCGCTAGATCTATCTTAGTAATCGCAACTAAAAAAGGTACCCCAGCGGCATTGATATGACTCAAGCTTTCTTTCGTTTGCGCCATCACGCCATCGTCGGCTGCAACTACCAAAACGACGATATCGGTTACCCCCGCTCCTCTAGCCCTCATTTTTGCAAAAGCCGCATGCCCCGGCGTATCAATAAAGGTTATTTTCTCATTGCTTCCATCCTTCGAAATAAAATCTATTTGGTAGGCCCCAATATGTTGGGTGATTCCTCCGCTCTCTTTAGCGGCAATATGTGTCTTACGGATTTTATCCAAGAGAGTAGTCTTTCCATGATCGATATGTCCCATGATTGTGACAATCGGAGGCCTGGGAAATTCGCTAGAATTTTTGTTTAGTTTTGTGTTCATTTATGACATCCTTTGCGGAGTATAATCCGCGATCTTTTCCATTTTTTTAAAGATAGCTGTCTAAAATTATTTAATCGCAAGTTTAAGACGGATGATTCCAAGCGTTTGAGAATTACAAGAAGCGCCGTGCTAGCTATAATGCGTCTAATTAATGATCCGAGCTAAGAAGTGCCATGATTCTGACCTGCAGAAATTTCATTCTGTTTTATCTTTTTTTTCAACCTTGGCCTTGCGGCTCTTCTTAGGCTCGCTCTTCGCTTTTAAATCATTATTCTCTTCCGCAGGAATAACCTTGATATCGTATCCTGTTAATTCCATGGCAGAACGAACGTTTTCCCCTCCCGATCCAATCGCTAGAGCTAGCTGCTCTTCAATAACCGCAACTATTGCCCTTTTCTCTTTCTTATCAAGCTCCACAACCCTTGCGCCCTCTGCCGGAGATAAGGCTGAAACAATAAACTGAGAATCGTCCTCGCTATAAGGAATAATATCAATCTTTTCTTGCCCAAGCTCCTCGATTACTCTCTGGACCCTAACACCCTTTTGCCCAACGCAAGAACCGACTGGGTCAATTCCTGGTTGCGATGAAGCAACAGCGACCTTTGTTCTTTGACCAGCTTGTCTGGCGATTTTTTTAATCTCTACCCCGCCAAGAGAAACTTCTGGCACCTCTCTCCTAAACAATTCCACGACCAACCCTGGATCCTTTCGGGAAAGAATTATCTCTTTGTGCCCTTCTTCCTCACCAATTTCTTTCAAATAAAACGCCATCTTATCTGTCGGACGGTATATTTCCCCCCTAATTTGTTCTCTCTTTGGCAGTATTGCTTCCGCTTTTCCAATTCCTACAGCCACTCTTAGGCCTTCAACTTTTAGAATATTTCCGGTCACCAACGTATGCAACCTTGATTCAAATTGCGAAAAAATTGACTCTTTCTCTGCCTCGCGAATTTTCTGAATAATCACCTGTTTTGCCGTTTGCGCTGCAATTCTACCAAAGTAAGGAGGAGTAACATCCTTCTCCTTTTCTCCGCTTGCAAGGAAAATTTTGGCTTCGCCTGTTTCCGGATCCAACCTAACACTATATTCCGCCTCCTCGCTAATTTCCTCTCCACGTTCCTTTGCATCTTTTTTAAAAGCAGCTATTAGAGCCATTTTTACTGACTCTATCACCATAGCAGGATCGATCTTTCGCTCGCCAGATATTTGGGCCACAGCGGCCGAAAATTCTGTTCTTGGTAATTTTCTTGTATTTATCATCATAAAAAAGCTTTAAAAAAGGGCGGTAATCCGCCCCTCTTCTCACAAAGAAACAAATATTCTTTCTGTGCAAATTTTATCAACTCACTCACTGATAGTCAAATATCGCGTCTCGATTTTGGCTGTTAGGTAGAGTAAAATTCGGCTGTGGTTATTGATAGGATTGTCTTGGGAGATCTAGACACAAACTCGTATCTTGTCAGCGATCGGAATGGGAAGGGCATAATTATCGATCCCGGAGATGACGCAAACTGTATAATCGAGCGGATAATCCGTGCAGGTATTCAACCTGAAGGGATCGTGGCTACCCACGGCCATTTCGATCACATCTTGGCCGCTTGGGAATTGCAAATCGGATTTAACATCCCATTTTATGCCGATAAAGACGATATTTCTATCATCAACCAAATGCAAAGTTCAGCGTCAAGATGGCTAAATAGGAAAATTGTCGAAAGGCCTCCTTGCCCTGTTTCTTTTCTGGCTCAAAACCAGGTTATTACTTTCGGCAAGGAGAGCTTAAAAGTTATCCGCACGCCAGGACATTCTCCAGGTAGTATATGCTTATACTCTCAAAAAAGAACTGTACTCTTCACCGGAGACACTCTCTTCGCGAACGCCATCGGAAGAACCGATCTGCCATATAGTTCCAATGAATCAATGGCATGGTCGATAGAAATGCTTTCTTCTATCCCTGCTGAAACTCAGATTTATCCCGGGCATGGTAATCTTGCTACTACTACTATTGGTGAATCGCTAAGAGGCTTACCACGCAAGAAGTCTTGAATACTCTAAATCTCATCCCCTGTCGTCAACTTTCTCTTTCTTCTAGCTGAAAGTGACCCTTAGGTTAAAGTTTCCTTGTATTCTTCTAAGAGTTTTTTTTGATCCCTGCTTATCTTCCTAGGTACTTCTACCTGAAGCTGCACATACTGATCTCCTTTCGCACCAAAAATTGACGGCGCGTCAACGCCTCTACCCCGTAATCTAACCAAAGTCCCTGAAGATGTCCCCGGCCTGATTTTAAGCTGTACTGCCCCTCTTATCGTCGGAATCTGAGCCACACCTCCCATCACTGCAGTTGGATAATCTATCTTATGAGTAATAATAATATTATTTCCCTCCCTCCGAAAAACAGAGTGCGGCTTGACCTGAACTAGCAAGATAAATTCGTTAAAACTGATTCTCTGGCCGTCATCCACTCCGGCAGGAATTTTCACTCTGCGTTTCTTACCGTTGATTTCGATTTCTTTTTGACTTCCCTCTACCGCTTCCATGAAATCGAGCTTAATTCGATAAACTTGTTTTCGGGATTGTCTTTTAAAGGGCGAAGCCCTTCCAAAGAACTGTTCAAATATCTCAAAAGGGTCAGAGAAACCGCCTGACGAAAAATCAAAATCACTAAAGGGAGAAGTATTTTCCCCTCCCCCAGAATAAAAAGTATATCCAAAAGGTCCTTGTCGAGCACCGGCTCCACCGCCGCCAAAAGGATTTCCGCCCCCTTCGAACGCAGCATGACCAAATTGGTCGTATGCACCCCTTTTTTGAGGGTTGGACAACACCTCATAAGCTTCGTTAATCTCTTTAAATTTGTCTTCTGCTTCCGGGGATTTATTACGATCCGGGTGCCAAATTAATGCTTGTTTGCGATAGGCCTTTTTTACTTCCTCGGGAGTTGCATTCTTAGCTACCTCCAATATTTCGTAATAATCACGCTTCATAATTTTTTTAGCTATCGGTTAGGAGTTCCTTTTTAAAGAAGATCTAACGTTAGTGGCAAGACTCTCTTTACCAAAAGCACAAATTAATTAACAATTTCTCCCTCTTCCGGCTGGTCTTCTCCTTGGCCACCTGGCTCTTTTTTCTCCTCCTCCCCTTGGCCATCACCCTGCTTTTGCCCCTTTTGGTAAAGCTTAGTACTTATCTCTTGGGTCAAGCCAGTGATAGATTTCGTCTTTTCCTCGCACTCTTCTTTTGAAAAGTCTGGCTTGGCCAATACTTCTTTTGCGCTTTTAATTTCTTCTTCTAACTTTTTTCGATCTTCCTCGCCAAGTTTGTCCTTGAGATCGCTTGTCATTTTTTCCGCAGCAAAAACAGCATTATCAAGATTGTTTCTTGCCTCTGCTTTTTGCCTCTTTTCTTCATCATCTTTAGCATTAGTTTCAGCTTCTTTCCTCATCTTCTCGATTTCTTCTTCATTTAAATTCGTAGCATTTTTAATCGTAATTTGCTGCTCTTTACCTGTGGCTTTATCCTTCGCTGTCACATTTAAAATACCATTGCTGTCGATATCGAAAGTCACCTCGATCTGAGGCATCCCTCTTGGCGCCGGAGGAATTCCGTCTAGAATGAAACGGCCGAGCGACTTGTTATCTGCCGACATCGGCCTCTCTCCTTGAAGCACATTTATCTCGACCTGAGTCTGACTATCTGCGGCCGTCGAAAACGTCTGCGACTTCTTTGAAGGGACAGTCGTATTCCT
>Ga0172371_10008482_pt1 | contig 14391 bp, 8 predicted proteins | sample Lak12m_FD_114543 | JGI IMG/M metagenome (GOLD analysis project Ga0172371, IMG submission 114543) | Freshwater microbial communities from Kabuno Bay, South-Kivu, Congo - kab_022012_12m | ecosystem: Environmental > Aquatic > Freshwater > Lake | place: Democratic Republic of the Congo: South-Kivu... | reverse complement strand
GGTTTCGGTATCAGTACCAAATTCATTCGCAACGGTAAGCGACACATCATAAGTGCCGGGTGTATCATAGAAAATGCCTGTTGGATTTTGCAAAAATGACGTTAGGGTGGCAGCACCTTCAAAAGTCCAGTCCCATGAAGCAGGCGTATTGGTCGAAAGATCAGTAAAATCAACATAACTCCCTGCATAGATGGTTGTTTGATTTGCCGAAAAATCAGCCGCTGGAACAGGTAAAACATTTACGGTTATAAAATCTGTTTTGGTTTCGGTATCAGTACCAAATTCATTCGCAACGGTAAGCGACACATCATAAGTGCCGGGTGTATCATAAAAAATGCCTGTTGGATTTTGCAAAAATGACGTTAGGGTGGCAGCACCTTCAAAGTTCCAGTTCCATGAGGTGGGTGTATTTGTAGAAAGATCGGTGAAGTTTATTGAGCTACCGGCATAAATTGTTGTTTGACTTGCAGTAAAATCAGCAACAGGTACAGGAGGTACATTTACAGTGATATAGCCTACTTTTGTCTTTGTACTTGAACCATAAGCATTTGAAACCGTTAATGATACATCATAAACACCTGGCGTATTGTAAACGATTCCTACTGGATTTTTTTGTACCGAGCTTGTTGTCTGGGCACCTGCGAAACTCCAGTTCCAAGAATTAGGCAGTCCGGTGGACTGGTCAACAAAATTTACTGCAGCACCTGCATAAATAGTGGTCTGATTTGCGCTGAAATCAGCTACCAGATTCCAAACGAGAAGTGTTACTGGGATTAAAACAGAAGGTGTGTCAGGATCGTTGCTGGTTACAACAATGTTTGCTGTGTAGGTTCCGGTTGTCAGGCTGGTGGCATTAAATTCTACGGTCACATTTGTTGAATTTCCAGGTGTTACAGTTCCACTTGCCGGTGACAGGTTAAGCCAGCCCGACCCATTTGTATAACTAATCTGTAAACTGAAAGTGAGATTTGAGACTCCGTTATTACTAACCACCAGGGTTTTTTGGCTTGTCAGGCCTACCTTAAGGGTTTCACTCATTGAGGAAGGAGCAATTGAAATATCAGGTAAACCCTGGTTGAGGATTCCGAAAAACTCAAGGTATTTCTGCATCAGATTGTCTTTGATTGTCGTAGTCCCGGCACCGCCAAATTCATAGCTAGTGCCAATGGTTTTATATGTCCCTGGGTTATAAGCAACACCACAACCATAAACAGGCGATACATTTTGAAAAACCAGGTAAGCAGGCGAGATTGCACTAATACGGTCCATCCAGCTATTCTCACCATTATAGGCAAAAGAAATGCCTTCTGTGAGTGTACCTGTTTGTCCCTGAACGGTTCCCATATCGCCTGATCCATCTGCAACCCCTGTTATTTTAAACATCGAATGTACCGCCGTTGCAGCATCGTAGGCCCATGTGTCCCCTCCCTCCAAAAACAGGCTGTTGCCGGCATTAAGAAAATTTGCAAGAGCCTGGCCTTCGGTGGATGTAAGCACATGATTGTTATTGTAAATCCCAAGACATACAAATGCTGCCTTGTAATCGTTCAGATTGGCAGGAAAACTGGTAAAATAATCGGAAGGAACCCCAAGTGAGGTCATCGAAGTCTTCATCGTCGGGCCCGAGTTCGTATTCCCATCCAGATCGATAATTACAACAACAGCTTGCCCAACCGTTATGCTGAAATTATCCGAAAAGGCAAGTCCGGTTCCTGTCAAAAGATGGAGGGTAAACTCAACACTATGACCTATGGGAGTGCCTGATGAAGCCGATACACCAAACGAAGCAGTTCCGGTGGCCTGAATGGCAAGGTTCCCAAACGATTGTGCCTGGGTAGTATTAACGGTTATATAGTTATCACTTTCTGTTAGTGTTCCAGTAATATTTGTGAGATTTTCAGAACCATTATTTTGAATTACTACATTAATATTCGCAGTTTCACCAGCATCAAGTTTCCCGTTATTATTACCTTGCAGATCGCTGATTGTATTTGATAAATATTGCAGGCTTGGTCCTGCAGGTGCAAAACCAAAAGAAGCAATTCTTGTCCGCCAGCTCCAGCCACTATTTGAATATTCGGAGGTGAACCAAAAGTCCGAATCATTGCTGGGATCGACCGACATGCAACTGTAATCCCCCCAACGGCTGACACCAGTCTGGGACTTGGTCCCCGCAAAAATGGTTGTCTCTGTCATCGTCATCTGTCCCAGCGGATCAGAACTGTGACGCCCGGTATAACGGATTGAAGGATATGTTGTACTACTTGATACCGAATAACCAAGAGCGATATCACCGGCTGAATTCATCGCCACACTGCCCATCCACCGGTGATTTCCATCTGCAGGGGCATAAGTCCCCTGCTGATAAAGCGTCCAGTTTGTCCCCGTTTTGCGAAGTTCATACCATCTTACACCGGCACGGCTGCTACCTGCATTCACCGAATGGTTCGTAACCATTGCCTGGTAAGTTCCAAAATTCCTGTATTGCAACCGGTACATCAGTCTGTCGGCTAAATTATCAAGGATTTGGGTTGTTCCCGGTTGGGTTACCGAAATGCTTGTGTTGTAAGAAGCAACTGAAATATCGGGGAGCCTTGTTATGGTGCAGTTAGCGGTATTTAACCAGTCAGCATGTAGGTTCCACATCTGTAAAACATTGGTACTGATGCTCGAAAAACAATTGGGAGTTCCTGCAGGAGGGGGATTGGTTCCGTCAAAATCAGCCGGCAATAAACTTCCATAGCTGGTTCCCAGACTAAAAATCACCATCTCTGCTGAGGCATTTCCTGCCAGCATTTTGGTGCGGTTTAACACACAGGCACCAGCACCTTTCCAATAGTAAGAGCCACCGATATTTTGAAACTGATTCACCGAAAGATAGTAGCCATCAGGCCATATTCCGAATTTTGGATAGTCGGGCATATAGGTAAACTGAAAAGCATACCGATACCAGGCTCCCAGCGGATCTGGTGTTTGAGAAATTGCAACAAGTTCCCATTGTGAGCCATCGGAAGTGTTTATAGCAAACTGAGTGGCCATCCACCGGTCGGCTAATTCATCGTAAAGAACAACCGGGTCGCCGTCATTTGTTCCGGTCCAGGAACCGATAAATCCACTCCAGAGGGTACTGTTATCTGCCGGACCATATAGCTTGGTTCCGCTTTTATCATAAATGGCAAAAGCCAGATTTACCATCTGAAAATAATGATTTGGCCCAACATCACCATCAGTATCAGGAGGGGCCACTCCACTCAGGTTATTCACCCCTTCAAAATTATTATTGAGACCTCGTGTCGATTCTGAACCATCTTTGTCTTGTAAAACCGGATCAGTACCAGACATTGGTTTGGGGTTCCTGAATTCCTCCATGAACCCCATTTTGTTTTTTATCACATTGTTTTTCCATTCCCTCCTCCTGATTCCGGGTTCGATCATTTTTATATCGCGCAAAGGAGGCGTTATATCAAAATAAGTTGCCGTAATAACTCTTTCGGGTTGAGAAACCTCATTTTGGGCCAAAACCCTGAATTGTGGATAGAATATTAAAATAATTAAATAAACAACAAGCGTAAATAGTTTTTTCATAGCATTAGTTTCTCTATTACATTTATCAATTAGTTAATTAATGATTTTTCATAATATTGACTGATAGTTCTTTCAGTACAATTCAAACAATCCATTAAATTCACCCTCATATTATGAAAACTGCTGGGAGGTTTTCAGGCCTTAAAATTACCTGTATTACTTAGAAAAACCAAACCCAATAATGAAATTTAATCTTATCACTAAAAAACTTCAAAAGAAATCACATATAATATACTGAATATCTGAGTATAATAAATTTCATAAAAAATTGATTTTAATCAGAATAAAAAAATCATTTTGGGTTTTAGAAGAAATGAATCGACAACAAAACATTTTCAACTAAGCATGTGGTGATAAAAAAAAGCTCAGATCAACTGTTTAACAAATCCATGCTACTCTTCCGCATACATATCCTCTTCAAGAACTTGAGCTGATCCCTGGTACTTAACAAAAGCTTCAAGATTCTTGGGAATGTAATTTTTAATGATGGATGTGAGCAGGTTGGTATAGTAGCTACCTGTTTCGGAGTATTTTTTAAGGCCCCTGGCTAATTCGAGACCATTTGGAAAATCATGACTTTTTCGCAGAGAAATGCGGGCTTTGCGGAAGTTTTCGTAAGCCCATCCCGTATTTAAAGTCTTTAAATATTCACCGATACACGATTCGATGGACGGATACTTTTTAACCCACACTGTCGAGTCCGAGATTTCTGACGGCATCACTCCACATCCTGGTGTGTAACACCTGATCCCAAAATAATTATTTACTTCCTGTGCAAACTTCGATTTTCCCCATCCCGATTCGACAATTGCCTGCGCCAGAACCAGTTTTTCAGGAATAATATCAACACGTGAAAGTAAAGTATCAATTTTAAATTTATAGTCGTGCTCCAACATCTCCCGGCTAAACAGACTATCATCAAACTTGTACTCGACGGCAATTTCTTTTAACCAGTTTAATCGCTGCCCTTTTTCTATTACTTTTTTATACTTATTCCTTAAATTTTTGATCTCTTCGCGCTTAATTTCGATTTCAAGGTTTGCACCTGCAATTTTAGGATAAATGTTAAGGATAAATTGTCGGTGCCCGTTTGGCAATGGTCTTAATGTAGAAATATCATCAGCCTCAATTTTCTTTCGCTTTCTTACCTCCGTAGTGCAGGAAAGATTGAGCAACATAGCAGCCAAAAAAAATAATATTATGGAAAAAATCTTTTTCCTAAACATGAAATAAAACTTTTATGTCATCTTTTCACCTTCTGCCTTCACAGCAATCCTACAGCCACAAGAAAACACATATTCGGCAAAATAGTTTAAAGAACCTGAAAATCCGGATGATATAAATAAGTAAAATTGAATAAAACTACAAAATTTCCAAAAAAAAATAAAATTGGAACGTCTTTTGAAGTTCCAACGTCCAAATATAAAGGATTTAGTTGATGTACTGGAAAATTTTAACGTAACTTTAGTTTCAAAAATTTGTTTTTAAAGTGAGTATTAACCAAAAAAAATCGTTTAATTTATAACGGAATACTGATGAGCCACCTACGGAAAAATAAGGAACTTGATGCATTGATCAGCTTACTTGATGAGCCGGATAGCCGGATTTATCTTCAGGTGAGGGACAAAATTTCCTCCTATGGCTCCGAAGCAATACCGGTTCTGGAGGTGGAGTGGGATCATTCCTCTGACCAGCTTATCCAGAAAAGAATTGAAGACATTATCCATGAGATTCAACTCAACAGTCTGAATTTGGAACTCAATAAATGGCGGCATGAAAATAAAGATGATCTTCTGAAAGGTTTTATGCTCGTAGCCAAATACCAGTATCCCGATCTGGACGAAAAAAGCATAATCAGTAAAATCGGGCAAATTATCCAGGACGTCTGGCTCGAACTGAACAATAACCTTACACCGCTCGAAAAGGTAAAGGTTCTCAACCATATTCTCTTCGATGTTCACGAATTATCTGGCAACAAAGTAAATATCCATGCTCCTCAAAATTCGTACATTAACACTATTTTCGAAACCAAAAAAGCAAATCCTGTTTCGCTTAGCATAATTTATATGATTGTTGCTCAAAGTCTTAAGATACCGGTTTATGGTGTTAATCTTCCTCAAAATTTTGTGATGGCCTACGCTGACCAGATGCTTACCAAGAGCTATGAATTAAAGAAAAACAACATCCAGTTTTATATCAACGCTTTTAATAAAGGTGCCGTTTTTACAAAACGTGAAGTTGAACTTTTTATCAGGCAAGCCAGCCTGACGGATGAGGATTCCTATTATCTGCCCTGCGACAACGTCACAATCATACGGAGAGTTTTTAGCAACCTGGTTTTTGCATACGAAAATCTCGGAATTAACGAAAAGGTGGAAGAAATTAAAAAATTGATTTCAATACTGGACTAACTTTTCTAACCTGTTAAACCCATTTATATCTCTTTTAGTAATTCAAAATCAGGAATTTCCTCCACAAATGAGTAAGCCGCTTTTTCAAAATCAATCAGGCAGCAATAATGTTCGCGACCATTTGTAACTACAAGGTATTTCACCTTTAAGGTCATGTTGTATCGGGCTACCTGGTCGAATACATTTTGTGAAATTCCGATCGCCGGGGCTTTACATTCGACAACCATCACAGGCAGGCCTTTTTTTCCGAAAACCAGAATATCGCTGCGTTTGGTCATCTTGTTCAGGGTCATTGCTTTCTCGACGCCGATAAGTGAAAGTGGTACATTTTTAACCTGAACCAGGTACTGAATGAAATTCTGCCGCACCCATTCTTCCGAAGTCAAAATCACGAAAATTTTCCTCACAGGATCAAAAATTTCCTGCCTGTCACTCCTGTCTCTTATCCTGAACTTAAACTCCGGCAAATTGAGTTGCTCCATGCGTGGTATTATTGTTGCCAAAAATATCAATAATAACCGGTATTAAACTACTTTTGCATATCAAAATTCCCGATCATGGCTCAGATGAAGACTAAGAAAGACATTGTAACCAATTGGCTCCCCCGTTATACCGGAACAGCATTGGAAGAATTTGGTGAATTTATTTTGCTTACCAATTTTAACAAATATCTCGAATTGTTCGCCTCCTGGCATAACGTCGAAATTAAAGGTAAGGAAAGAGCAATGCCAAGCGCCACCGCTGGAAAAATTTCGATGATCAATTTCAGTATGGGCAGTGCCAATGCGGCAACCATCATGGACCTGCTGAGTGCAATCAACCCGAAAGCTGTTTTGTTTCTAGGCAAATGTGGCGGATTAAAAAAGAAAAACCAACTGGGCGACCTCATATTGCCCATTGCAGCCATCAGGGGTGAAGGAACTTCCGACGACTATTTCCCAAAGGAAGTACCAGCTTTACCAGCTTTTAGCCTCCAAAAAGCAATCTCAACGACAATCCGCGACCATGGCCGTGATTACTGGACAGGAACGGTTTACACAACCAACAGGAGGGTGTGGGAACACGACGAAAAGTTTAAAAAACTCCTCCAGAAAACCAGGAGTATGGCCATTGACCTCGAAACAGCTACTATTTTTATTGTCGGTTTTTTTAATCAGATCCCAACGGGAGCCTTGCTCCTGGTATCCGATCAACCCATGATTTCTACCGGTGTCAAAACCGAATCGAGCGACCAGGCGGTGACTAAAAATTTTGTTGATGAACACCTGAAAATCGGCATCGAATCGTTAAACCAGTTAATAAATGACGGGCTGACGGTGAAACACCTGAGGTTTTAAATCACAAAAAAATCAAATAACAAAAATCAATGCAACAATTTCGGGGTTGAAGTCGGAAATTTGATTTTTGGAATTTGTAATTAATTTAACTATGATGGATATCGAGAAGATCCTTGAAAACATCAAAAATAAAATCTATCACCCGGTTTATTTCCTTTCGGGAGAAGAGCCTTATTTCATCGATAAGATCAGTAAAACCATCGAGAGAACCGTTCTTTCTGATTCGGAAAAGGAATTTAACCAGTGCATTGTTTATGGTCGTGATGTGGACATCATCCAGATTATTTCCCTGGCCCGTGAATACCCGGTTTTTGGAAATTACCGCGTGGTAATTGTACGTGAAGCCCAGGGATTGAAAGATATCGAAAAAGATGAACGTTTTAAGAACTATTTAAAGAATCCTGTAAAATCGACAATTCTTGTTTTCGATTATAAATACAGTAAAATTGACGGCAGGACCGAACTTTCCAAATTGCTCGATAAAAATGCGGTTCATTTTCAGTCGAAAAAATTGTACGACAACCAGATACCCGATTGGATCGGGAAACAAATCGAAATACAGGGCTTCAGGATTGATGCCAAAACCCGGTTTATTCTTGCCGAAAGCCTGGGAAACGACCTGAGTAAAATTGAGAACGAAATCAGCAAACTGGTGATCAATCTAAGGAAAAATTCCGAAATTACTCCCGAAGACATCGAGAAAAACATAGGCATTAGCAAGGATTACAACATTTTCGAACTTCAAAATGCATTGGGCCGGAAGGATGTTTACAAAGCCAACGAAATTATCCGGAATTTCGCTTCAAATCCAAAAGAAAACCCGACCATAAAGGTGATCTCGATGCTTTTCGCTTACTTCCGCAAAGTGTTTCTTTATCATTTTATTAAAGATAAATCCGAGAACAACGTAGCGGCACAATTGGGAACAAAACCTTTTTTTGTCAAGGATTTCAGGTTGGCTGCCTCAAATTACAACACTTACAAAGCCCGTGAAATCATTTCCATTTTGAGGGAATACGATCAGAAGGCCAAGGGTGTTGAAAGCGGACAGATGGATGATGGCGAAATTCTGAAGGAGATGATATTTAAAATCCTTCATTAATCCCGACCGGGATAAATTTGAAAACACAAACTCAAGCAACAAAAGACAAAGCGTTTTTCAGATTTTGGGATGTTGAACCCTAAAAAATTATTTAGTTTATTCAATATTCCGCTGAACAAGCAATTCTGATGAATTCATTTCGAAGGCCACCAGGTTTCCCATCCCTGATTTCTTTGGAAGATAACAACCGTTGTCGAGTGGAATGTATTTCTGATCTACTCTTGCTATACAATTTTTCATAAAGTCCAGACTCACCGGAACATGGCCATGAATAACCCTACGGTTTCCTATTTTTTCCGGTTTTGCTTCAAAGGAACGCGCCCATAACATGGCATGAACATCCTCAAAAGGATCTTTGAGCGAAAAGTTCAGTCCGGCATGGACAATCACATAATTGTCCCCGATATAAAAACTGGGAAGCTTACGCATCCATTCGATATATTTTCCGGGTATTCTGGTAAAATCTTTTACATCAAAACTCTTCATGGTTATCCTGCCCCCATGATGAATCCATTCGGCAAAAAGCCTGTTCTTTTCCTTAAAGAAAAAAAAACGCTGTTTAAGATTTTGTTCCTTTTCGAGGGCAAGAAGCAGATACTCTTCGTGGTTTCCTTTTAAAGGCTTTACATTGAAACCGGATGTCTCAAGCGACATCACGTAATCAATTACACCTTTTGAGTCGGGTCCCCGGTCGATGTAATCGCCCAGGAAATAAACCGTGTCGGTTTTCTCCAGCCTGATTTTTTCCTCAACAAGGTACCTCAGCGTTTTTATACAACCATGCAGGTCGGGGATGATCCACTTTCTTGCCACAACTGATAAGATTAGTTCGATTTCTTTGCCTGGTTGGCAACCTGTTCCTGTAATTTTTTAATGGTTTCCGGGTCGCCGATAAACTCATCATTAACAAGATTCATCTTTTCGTCGAATTCAAAAACATACGGTATTCCGGTTGGGATGTTGAATGCGATGATTTCGGCTTCCGACATGTTTTTCAGGTATTTTACAATACCCCGTAAGCTGTTGCCATGTGCTGCAACAAGGACGGTATCGAACTTTTGAAGAGCCGGCTTAATTTCATTTTCCCAATACGGGATCAGCCTTTCGATTGTGTCTTTCAAAGCCTCTGTGGCAGGCCGTTCGGCAGCAGTGAGTGCTTTGTATTTTGCTTCATGAACCGGGTGACGTGGGTCGGATTCGGTGAGCGCTTCGGGCGGAATGTCAAAACTGCGCCTCCACATCAATACTTTTTCATCGCCGTACTTCAGGGCAGTTTCGGCTTTATTCAGACCTTGCAACATACCATAATGCTTTTCATTGAGGCGCCAGCTTTTCTTCACAGGAATCCACATCTGGTCCATCTCTTCGAGTGCCAGCCAAAGGGTTTTAATGGCCCTTCGGAGATAAGAAGTAAAAGCAATATCGAACTGAAATCCATTTTCACGAAGCGTTTTTCCGGCTTCTATGGCTTCTTCGAATCCTTTTGGAGAGAGATCAACATCTGTCCATCCCGTAAAGCGGTTTTCCTTGTTCCAGGTACTTTCACCATGCCTCAACAACACTAATTTTTTCATTTCCCGATATGTTTAAGATTCTTTTTTCTTACTAAGAATGACCGATTTCAAATTTTATTGCTTAAAAATTTGCAGATGCAAAAATATAAAGTTTTGGATTGCAGCCGTATTTGTCGAAAATTCCCCTACAAACAGCATTTGATTTCTTTTACGGTAACCGGAAAGTAAAACGGTTGCAAAACGTTGATTTTTATCTGAATTCCTTTATTTTTGTCAGATTAACGTTTCATTCAAATAAAAACCCGGAAGTATGAAAACAACCGTTAGCTGGCTGCTTTTCGTTTTGATGATTGGTTTTGCCAACATTGTGAATGCCCAGTATTCGCTCGAATTTAACGGCGACAGCGAATACGTTGCATTAAATGGCGCCGATTTTGCACCTCCCTGGACCATTCAGGTGATGGTAAACAAAACCGAAACCGACAATTATCAGCACCTGCTTACCGGCAACGACGGCAACAGCGGAATACGAATCGAACAATGGTGGGGCACAAAAATCGGGTTTACACTTTCGGGGGTTGCCGACTATACCTTCAATTACGTGCTGCCCATCGGGCAATGGGTACATGTAGCACTCGTAAATAACGGCAGCAGCACTACGCTGTACGCAAACGGCGTCAGCAAAAGCACCATCAATGCCTCGATAAACTTTCCTTTAAAATGGATCAGCAAAAACACCAACGATGCCGCCATGAAAGCCAAGATCGATGAGCTGAGCATCTGGAATACTGCACTTACGCAGGAAGTCATCCAGCAATTCATGGATCAACCCATCGAACCTTCACACCCATACTATGATAACCTCCTTCATTATTATAAATTCGATGAAGGCTCCGGAAACACCTGTTTCGATTCAAAAGGAAACCTGAATGGTACCATTTATGGTGCGGTTTATTACACCGAAACCAATACCGATGCCATGATCTCCAAACTGGTTTATCCCGAAACACTTACCGACAATTTTTCGAGTTCCGAGGTCCTCATTGTTCGTGTAAAAAACAATGGATTGCTCAACATCGAGCAGGATTTTAACCTGACTTATGTTTTGAATGAACTCACACAGGTTTCGGTAAGCGTTCCTACAGGCAGTGATCCGTTAACAGCTGGCGAAAGTATTGACATCAGCTTCCCTCCTATCAATCTTAACAGCAGCGGCACCTATAATTTTACTTTTTATACTTCCCTTCCGGGAGACGAAAACCATTCGAACGACACCTTAAATAAAACCTTAGTCAGCGTTTCACAGGTTTTGGGAGATGTAACTGGTTTTTCGGCTGCCAGCAGCACCTTTGATTTTAGCTGCGGAACTCCAAAAGTGAAGGTTGTTTTTTATAAACCCGATATGTTCCGCATCTGGCTGGCACCAAACGGAGCTTTTACCAATCCTGCCGGCAACAACATCGTGGTAAGTTATGAATTTCCACCAATCACCGTCAACTGGAGCGATCAGGGCAATTACTACAAGATGGAAAGCGATTCGTGTGTGTTGCGGGCTTACAAAACTCCGCTCACTTTTGCCTTGTATAAAAAAGGTAATTCATCACTTATCTGGGAAGAAACTTCTCCCCTGGACTTTGGTACCCGGACTTTCCAGGAACTTTCGCGACAGGAAAACGAATTTTTTTATGGCTGCGGAATGCAAAACGGCTATTTTTCACATCGCGACAAGGTGATAAAAATTTCTAAAGAAACCGACAACTGGGATGATGGCGCTGTTCCGAATCCGGTGCCGTTTTACATGAGCACCAATGGCTACGGAGTTTTCAGAAATACTTTCGGTCCCGGCACTTACGATTTCAGGCAACCCGTAATTACCGGTCACCAGGAAAACCGTTTTGATGCCTTTTATTTTGTCGGAAATTCGTTAAAAAAGGTTTTGAATCTTTACACCGAACTTACTGGTCGTCCGATCCTGCCGCCAAGATGGGGCCTCGAACTGGGCGATGCCGACTGCTATAACGACAACGGACAAACCACACCGGTTGTAATTTCCCAAATTGCCGACAAATACCGCGAATACGACCTCCCGGGAGGCTGGATACTTCCAAACGACGGTTATGGCTGTGGTTACACCGAACTCGACTCGGTAGTAACTGCATTGCACGAAAGAGGTTTTTACACCGGACTATGGACTGAAAACGGGGTCTCACAAATCCAGTGGGAAGTTGGTGTTGCCGGGACGCGTGCCTGTAAATTAGATGTGGCCTAGGTTGGTTCGGGTTATCTGAATGCCCTGAATGCCTGCAAAAGTGCTTACCAGGGTATCGAAAACAACTGCAACGACCGTGGTTATGTCTGGTCGGTTTGCGGCTGGGCCGGAACGCAGCGCTATTCGGTAGTCTGGTCGGGCGACCAGAGTGGTAACTGGGAATACATCCGTTTTCACATCCCGACAATCATCGGCTCCGGACTTTCGGGTTACAACCTTGCCTCCAGCGACCTCGACGGCATTTTTGGAGGCAGTTCGCTCACTTATGTCCGCGATCTGCAATGGAAAACCTTTATCCCGGTGTTTTACGCCATGTCGGGATGGGCTGCAAATATGCGCCAGCCGTGGGTTTACGGACAGACCATCATGGATATCAACCGGAAATATCTAAAACTGAAGATGCGCCTTACGCCCTATATGTACACACTTTGTAACGATGCCTACGAAACCGGCGTTCCTGCCGTCAGGGCAATGGTTCTCGAATTTCCGGATGACCCCGAAACCTGGGGAACAAGAACAAAATACCAGTTTATGAGCGGGGAATCGTTCCTGGTGGCACCGGTTTACAAATCAGGCAGCGATCGCGACAGCATTTATTTCCCGACTGGAAAATGGATCGATTACTGGGATGGCACCGTTTACGAAGAACCAATGACGTTGAACAATTATCCGGTTACAATTGATAAACTTCCGGTTTTTGTTAAGGCCGGAGCTATTGTTCCGATGTATCCCGAAATGTTGTACGACGGCCAGTATCCAAAAGACCCGCTCACTTTGGATATTTATCCAGACGGGTTTTCGGAGTTTACGCTTTACGAAGACGACGGTGTTTCGAGAGCGCATCGCGAAGACGCCTTTGCAAAAACACATATTAGCTGCACTGCACCTGATTTTGGGGCTGGTGGACAAGTAATGGTCACAGTCGGAGAAAGCATCGGGGACTTTGAAGGCAAGCTTGATTTCAGGGCAAACCTCCTGGATATTCATTTTCCGGAATTGCCTTTTGGGGTGCTGTTAAACGGAGACATTCTCCCTGGTTTTTTCACCCCGGAGGAATTTGAAGCCGCTATTGAAGGGTATTATTTTGATCCGGACGACAGAAATGGTATTGTTCATGTAAAAACCCAACCCTTGCCCACCGACAGTGAATTTGTTGTCATGATTGATTTTACAGGAAATGTGGATGATCAACCGATGGCTGATCAGATCAGGATTTTCCCAAATCCCACCACTGGCTCTGTTAAAATTGAACTTCCCGAAGGAAAGCCTACCGAAATCACGGTATATAATCCTGAAGGAAAGGCGGTTTTCGCTTTCATCACAAATAAAAACACCGGAAAAAATCTTGACATTAACCTTTCGGGCGAGCCGGCAGGAGTGTATCATTTTATGTTCAAAACAGCAAACCGGGTAATCAGCAGGAAGGTTTCGCTGCTAAAGTAGAAAGTTGACTTTTAAAACCCAGGGCCACACTGAAAATCTATAGTACATGAAAAACTACGGGAAACGTTAAGGATTGTTTCCATTATGTTAATTTTTGGAATGATTTAGTGCTTTGGTGTATTTGTATCAGCAAAATAGATTCCTGATCAGACTCAAACTTAAACAACCATTTCGTCTTTCAAACTTCTGATAAAAGGAGAATTTAGAAATAAAAGTCTAAAATCTTATTGCACTATTAATTTAAGGGATTTTTTCGTTCTGCCTGAGTTAATCATACAATAATACAATCCGCCTGGAACTCTATTTCCCAATTCATTTCTTCTGTCCCAAGTAAAATTGTGTTTACCGGTTTTTAGAAACCTATTTCCAAAAGATTTGATTAATTCGCCATTGCTATTTAATATAGAAATATCGTAATTATCACTAATCCCGATATTTATATCAAAAAGCGTGATTTCGGCAAAAGGATTTGGGAAATTTTTTATCGAAATTTCAGGAACAGAATATTCTGATGCTTGAGTAAACAATAGTTCTTTTAGATGAAAGACTGACGTTAAAATCGTACCATAATTGTTTATTTGAATATCATAAAAGTAAAATCCGATATAACTTGTGGATAATTCCAGATCAAACGGATCCATTTCGAGCACAAGTGTATCTTCAACAATTAAAGTTGTAACAACATTATTGTCCCAAAATACATCAATCATAAAATATCCTTGTTTCTTAG
>Ga0172371_10008481_pt1 | contig 14394 bp, 10 predicted proteins | sample Lak12m_FD_114543 | JGI IMG/M metagenome (GOLD analysis project Ga0172371, IMG submission 114543) | Freshwater microbial communities from Kabuno Bay, South-Kivu, Congo - kab_022012_12m | ecosystem: Environmental > Aquatic > Freshwater > Lake | place: Democratic Republic of the Congo: South-Kivu... | reverse complement strand
CATATATGCAGGTTACTTGTATGTGACAGCCGGAGTAAACGAGCAAAACACGGAAAATGCAAAAAAAATCATAATCGGAGCGGTTATAGGCATCATATTGGCCGGAGGCGCTTTCGCGATTACGTCGACGATTTTGTCGATAGAATAAGATCCTGGATTTTCCACTTGGAAATGTATTGAACTTCAGGTGTTTTTTTGGTATAATAAATAGATAAAAAACTATCAAAAACCACTATGCGCATACAAAAACACACAATTTCATTACTGCTTTCGTTGTCGGCGGTATTGCAAATCTTGACTTTTCAGACCGCGTACGCCGGAAGTTTGGATGATGTTTCGATAGATCTTATACCTGATGAGGCTGAAGATGCTCTTTGCGAAGGGATGGACGAAACAACAGGAGGGGTTTTAAGTTGCGAGGATTATGGAGAAATCACAAGCTTTACGGAATACGAAGGATCTTTCGAAGCGCCTGATGCCGAAGGTTATGATAGTGGTTTAACCAAAGCTACAAGTGCGCGAGAATTTGTTTTAAACGTAACAAATTTTGCTCTTTCATTCTTAGGGTTGCTTGCGGTGGTGATCATCATTTACGGAGGATTCCTATACATCACTGCCGGAGGTGAAGAAGACAAAAGCGGCAAAGGTAAAAAAGCTATCATGTATGCGGTTATAGGTATCATAGTCGTTTTGTCTTCATATGCGATAGTTAATACCTTGATCGGCGAAGCTCCGGGAGGCGGAGAAGACAGAGGAGGCGGGATCTATTCGTCCGGGGATGCGGTTACAGGTGACGAAGTTGACATTTACAATGTGAATCAAATAGCTGAAGACGTAAAAAATATAACAACCGAATACGTCGATATATTTACGATATACTCAAACGTTTACACATATGTTGAGTACATTGAAAGTTATGACGCTCCGGAAGCGCAAGAGGTTACCAATCTCTTGGAATGGATGGATGGCAATGACGAAGCTGAAATAGATTACGACAGCTTGGCCTTGATAAACGAATATGCCGATATAGTCGGGCAAGTTGCGGTTAAAATAATGGATTCTGTAGACAGATATAGCGATACATATACGGCCGCACAAAATCTTCAAGAATATGCCGATATTTTGATGGACAATACGGAGCCGTCAAAATATTCATACGATTCGACGAATTATTTGGCGAACTTATTCGGCATAAAATCGGTTCATGCCGCGACGGAAGAGTTTGATATAACCAGATACAGAAGCGAAATAAATGATCTTATCGACGCAATCAGAACGGCGGCAAATAACGATTTCGATGAGAAAATGCAAGAATATTATGACATATTGGACGGATATAAAGCCTTATTCGAAAGTGTGGATGGCACCACTTTGTCGAACATTGTTAGTCAATTCAACACGGTAACGAAACATTTCGCGCCGGCCGGAGACAGCAGGCAGAATTCCGCAACGATATTTATTGCGAATTCGGTTTTAAGAGATGTTGTCGATGACTTGGGGACATTGTATTCGATGGTATTGAATCTTGAATTTGTTACAGCGGTAATAGAAGCAAGTGTGGACGAAGGTAATTCGCCACTTGTTGTGAGTTTCAATGGTTTGCAATCTTACGATCCAAGCGATTTGTCTATAACGGATGATAATTATAGTTGGGACTTAAATGGTGATAGTAAATACGGGCAAGAGCCTGAAGAGGAAAGTAAGGCAACAGTCAGCTATACCTACACATCGCCCGGCACATACAGGGTCGGCTTGCGTGTTACAAGTGCAAGCAGGGAGCAAATAGCCCCGGGGCAAAGTTATATAACGATCATTGTAAACCCTCCTAAATCGAACATATACATTACAGCCAGCGCAAGCGGAGATCCTGAAGGCACAACGCTTGCCGATTATAAAGAAGGTATAAGCGAAGATGATGTTATTTTCACGGAGTCCGCCGGTGCGGCCGGAATCACGATATCATTGGAGGGCACAGAAGATGGCAATGGGGATCCGACGGTTTATCACAAGCTCGATTGCGGCAACGGCACGGAGACATACGAGAGCGAAAATTTAATTACAGAAATATGCACATATCCAGAAGGCGGTGTCTACGAATTGGAAGTCGAAGTAACCGATATCATAGGCAATATAGATAGATACATAGGCGACATTATAATCGCATCTCCGGCCGCAAGAGCCGACGTATCATCGAATAAGGGAAAAGTCGGCGATACGTTTACGATGGACAGCTCTCTTTCAAGTACGGATAAAGGAGTTATTGAAAGTCGCAAATGGTCAGTTGTTTTGCCGGATGGCAGCAGCGTAGATCTAGGGGATGCCGAACAAGTTGAATATAAACCGGACACTCCGGGCAAATACGCCATATCGCTTGAGGTTACAGACAGTTCCGACAATTCAAATACCGATACGACGTATCTAATGATCGAATCGCAAGCTCCTGTTCCAAAACTTTCTTATAACGTAAAAAATCTTTCACAACCGGGGACGATATATTTCGATGCCGGAGACAGTTACGATCCGGATCCAGATGATACATTGTCTTATTTATGGACTTTTGAAGGGACAGAAGGTGAAGATTACACATTTATCGAAGGGGATGCGACTTCTGAAAGTCCTGTCGTGAAATTTAAATCGGCCGGGGCAAAAACGGTTACGCTTGAAGTCAGCGACCAATATGAAGATGACGACATCAGAAAAACATCTACATTCGAAAACAAGATAGAAGTCGAATCGGTTTTGGATGTGCTTTTGGAATTGCCGGATGGTATAGCGCATACGATTGACGAAGAGACAGGAGAAGTCGAAGTTACATTTAATGCCGTGAGCGACAATGCTGTTGCTTTTGAAATCGATTACGGCGATTCGGAAAATGAAATGAGCGATACGATTTCAGGTGGCACGTCAACTTTCACTCATACATATAAAGAAGCTGGCACATACCAGATAATGTTGACCGCTTATGACGAGGAAGATAATGAAAACACATATACAAAGAAGCTTTACATAGGTGATAGCAGCTCGACGATCGCAGTCGTCGGTGTACTAAAAGACGATATCGATATAAGCACGTCGGATATCTCAGGTAGTATAAAAACCGTATTTACTTTTGACGCATCGGAATCGAAGAACAAAGACGGCTCTTCAAGGAATCTCGAATACAGTTGGGATTTCGGGGACAACACAAGAAGCACAGACAAGAAAGCCAAACATACCTTTGAAGAGGTGGGAACATACGAAGTGACTTTGACTGTAACCGATGAAGACGATCCGAAAATAACATCTGAAGATACGATACAAATCTCAATCGCTGAAGAACCTCCAGTAATAAAATCTCTTACTTATACAATCAATTCGGACTCGAATGTCACGCCGGTTGAAGTAACCGTAGAGGTTGATGCGGAAGATCCGGATGGAACGATCTCAAATTACTCTTGGTATTATTACGATACATCCGACACAACCGAAAAACTTGGAGCCAAAATAACAAAAACGAACAAAGCCGACATAACGATTTCAACTAACGGGACAACCGGCGAAGAAAAAGAGTACGCATTCGTAGTCGAAGTTACAGACTCTGCAAACAACAAGGCTTCAAGTGTGGACTTCTTGGACGAAGATCCGACAATTGAAGTTGAAAACGGCGAAAACGCATCTCCGATTGCCGAGTTTAGCGTGAGTGATACTCAAATCATGCTTGGAGATTCGGTTACGCTTTCAAGCACTTCGTACGATCCAGATGGCGATGACCTTACACATGTGTGGGATCTTGAAGGCAATGGTTTCAGCGATAACGAAGAAACCGAAGATGCGACATTTAATTTCGCTCCGACAGTAATAGGTTGTTATGACATAAGATTAAAAGTTGTAGATACAAGTAATCAAGCGGCAACATCCGACGGCACAACGCAAATTTGCGTTGAATCGATAGCCGAACCACCGGAAGCCGCATTTACTTACAAAGTGGACAATTTCGATGTGATTTTTACAAATAATTCAAAAGTGGATACTGCAAATGGCGCCGAGTTTTACGCTTTTTACTGGGATTTTGATATCGCGACGGATTCCGATGGCAATGGCGATCCGGCAGACGATACGGATTCGGATGAAGAGTCTCCAACTTATATATACGAGACAACCGGAACATACGAGGTAAAACTTACAGTTTACGACAACTCGGGTAATTCCGACGAAGTAACTCAGTCGATCTTGATATCGGACACGGAACCTCCGACAGCCGCTTTTACATACGAAGTGGATGGATTGTCGGTTGCATTCGCGGACAATTCCGAAACATCATCTTCGGCGGTTTCGATAGTTTCTTATTCTTGGGATTTTGATTCTTTAAAAGATACCGATGGAGATGGCGATAAAACAAACGATATGGATTCGACAAGCGCTACGCCGGAACACGAATACGACGATTACGGCACATATACTGTCAAATTGACAGTTATGGACTCGGTTAATAAAGAAGATTACGTCACGAGAACTGTCGAAGTGACCCAAGAGGAAGCATTGATAGGATATCTGGGATTGATCCCGGAACTTTCTCAAAGCGACAGTAAAATACACTTAGAAGGTACTTCAGGCACAATAGATATACCTTATTCTTCAAACAGCGAAGATGGGGCAGGAGTAACATGTTGGGTTGATAAAAATGTTTATTTTGATACTAGCGGAGACGGCATTAAAAACAACGATCACGATTTGGAAAATACAAATTGTACAAGCGGTACTTTTAACGATATCCCATACGAATCATCATGGGGACCTATCGTTATGATGCTTACGGTGGAAAATGAACAGGGAGACGTATACCAAGTCACGAGAGAAATTGTATTCGATATTGAAACAGGCGGAACAAATATCTTGCCGGTTTCCAGCACGGGCGCACTTGTCCTTATAATAGTGGCTTGTTCATTTGCGCTTTTAGGTACGAGCATTTACACTATCAAGAAGATAAACTAAAACAAAAATAAATAATCAATATGGATAATCAAATACCAGAACAAAACAAGCCTCAAGCACAACCACCGGCAACACCGGTTCCACCACAGGCACCGCAACCTGCGCCGGTTGTACAGCAGCCAACTGTAGTTGCTCCGCAATTACAACAGGCTAAAACGCCGGCTGCTCAACTTACCCCGGAAGAACTAAAAAAACTTAAAGAGAAAAAAGCCAAAGAAAAGAAGAAAAGGATGATGACTGCGGGAATAATCACCGGAGTTTTCGTATTCGTGGCAATAATTGTTACGATATTTATTCTCTTGGTCCAAGGCGGTGGAAGTGAAAATCCGCTTCTTAAAATGTTCGGTATTACCGAGGAAAACTTCTATCCTTTCTTGATAGCGCTTACGAACATGATGTTCGGGTTGGCGATATTTATAGCTTTCATCGTTGGTGTTATCGGCGCTTTCAAAATGTTGATGGCCAAAAAAGATGATAAGGCCGGCAAACAAAAAGGGATGATCATGGCTGTAATAGGAGGCGGACTATGTTTCGTCCTTATAACTGCATGGACATTCACATACCTTTATTTGACCGATAAACAAGTTGAAAAACAGGAAGCACAAGACACATCTGTTATTAAAACTGATCCAGAAGAACTTACTGGATTGACAGCACCTTTGACGATAGAGTTCGATGCTTCTCAGATACCTTTCAATCCGTATAAATATAAAATTCTTTCTTACGAATGGAATTTCGGCGATGGCTCAACGGCAACAGGAGAAACGGTAAGCCACAGATATACGAAAAAAGGTCCGGACAGTGGTAGGTACCAAGTCACCCTTACTTTAACTTATCAAGATTTAAATAGCGGTGAAGAACAAGAGGAAACAATAACGCTCGATGTTGTATTTAAAAACGAGCAGGTAGGTGCGAGCTTCACGGCAACGCCGGAAAGTGGAGAAATTCCTCTTGAGGTTTCTTTCGATGCATCAGAAAGTTTAGACCCAGATGGTGAAATCGTATCATATGAATGGGATCTTGACGGAGATTCTGAATTTGATGATGGCGAAGGTAAAACAATCACTTATACTTACGAAAAAGAGGGTAAATATACGGTTTCATTAAGGGTTACAGATAACAATGGCGAATACAATGTTGCGACATTGGAAATAGACGCTCAAGGCTCGAATTCGCCGACAGCGGTAATAACAGAAGAAACGGACGAATATTTCGCCGGCATTGAATACATATTCTCCGCCGAGGATTCGACAAGTCCGGTAGGTAATGAAATAGAAAAATATGAATGGGATTTCGGTGATGGGACGGCATATCAAAAAACCCGCACGGTAAAACATGCTTACGAGGAAACCGGTGAATACACTGTGGTATTAAAAATAACCGATTCCGAAGGAAAAACGGGCACGCAAGAACTTACGATACAGGTTGACGATCCGGAACAAGTACCTGTCGCGATTATAGAAACATATCCTGTCGCGGTTGAAGGTGCGGTAAACGGCGAAGTGCCATTAGAGGTATCTTTCGATGCTTCGGGGAGTACCGATGCGGATGAAAATATTGTCGATTACGAATGGGATTTCGACGGCGATGAAGTCATAGACGATACCGGCGAAACGGTCACTTATACATATCAAGAAGAAGGCACATATAACGCAACTTTGAATGTTATTGACGGCGATGGGAATATAGGAACAGAAACCATAGTAGTTGTCGTTTCGGCACAGGGGCTTAAGGCATCTTTATCGGCTTCGCCGGTTTCAGGTGAAATACCTCTTGAAGTTGAATTCAGCGCCGCGGGATCATCTTATCCCAGTGGTGAAATCGTGGCTTACGAATGGGATTTCGGAGACGGCTCGCAAGCTTATGTGAGCGGAGCGGGGGTTTCTTACGAATACGAAGAAGTGGGCTCTTTCACTGCGACCGTAACGGTTATAGCGGGTGACGGTTCTGAAGATACTGCATCTATGAATATAGTGGTCAGACCGGTTTCAATTTCAGCTTGTTTTACACCCAGCATATCAGAAGGTAAATCACCTTTGGTGGTGACTTTTGATGCGGGTTGCAGTACCGGCGCGATAAGCAGTTATGCTTGGGATTTTGGAGATGGAGAAAAAAGTTATGACCGCAAACCGACTCATACATTTGAAAATGTCGGAGTTTATACTGTTACATTGGAGGTTGAAGACTCAAGCGGTGTTAGCGATGAGTATGAGCTTGAAATTACAGTAACGGAGTAATTTTACATACGAGACTCTTTTACCACGTCTTCAAGATTTTTCCCTGTTTTCATTGCGATTTTAACAAGTCGTGCGACTTCATGATAACCGAGTTTCGGGACTAGAGAGGTGGCCATACATAAACTTTTATCAAAAGCGGCCTTGATCTCGTTTTCACAAGCTTCTATTTCATCTATACATTTCTCGCGTGTCATTTTAAAACCGTTGGTCAAAATTCGCATAGCCATCGTCAAATTAAACATAATGAGAGGAGTGTACCAATTGAGTTCGAGCTGGCCTCCTTGTGCGGCAAAAACGATGGTTGAATCTATGCCGATAATTTGTCCGCAAATCATGCTCATGCATTCTGGTATTGAAGGGTTCAATTTGGCGGGCATGATAGACGAACCGGGTTGGACTTTGGGTAATTTGATTTCGCGCAAGCCGGCTCTTGGTCCCGCGTTCATCAGTCTGATGTCGCCCATAATTCTGAAAATTTCGATCGACAGATTTCTCAAAGCTGCGGAAAATTTGGAAAATGCCTGCATGCTGTGAGTTGTAGTGATCGAATTCGGAGCTTTGATAAATTTTACACCGACGATTTTTGACAATTCCAAGATTACAGCATCTTTGAATTTAGGATGAGCGGTTATGCCCGTGCCTATCGCTGTGCCTCCTATGCCCAATATTTTCAAATCTTCTATGGCGACGGATATACTTTCTTTGGCATTCTTTAGAGCTTGAGCATAAGCCATGAATTCAGCCCCGAGGGTTACCGGCACAGCATCTTGCAAATGGGTTCTGCCAACCTTTTTTATATCTTTGAATTCTTGTCCTTTTTTTTCAAAACTTTTTATCAAAAGTTCGAGCTCGGATAAAAATGATCTGCTCATCATAACCAAAGCCACTCTTATAGCAGTGGGTATAACGTCGTTTGAAGATTGAGCCATGTTCACCTGATTGTTTGGATGAACAAACTTATATTCGCCCTTTTTGCCGCCTAATATTTCATTCGCTCTATTGGCGATGATTTCATTCGCATTCATATTGTACGAAGTACCGGCTCCGGCCTGAAAAACATCCAAAACGAATTCATTGTCGAATTTACCATCGCAAAATTCCTTACAAGCTTGCTCTATTGATGCGGATTCCTTCTGATCCAATTCGCCAAGTTTTTTATTTGCTCTGCAAGCCGCAAGTTTCACATACCCGAGAGCGATTTTAAATTCGCTGCAAGCTGTTATTCCGCTTATATCGAAATTCGACAACGCTCTTGCGGTAAAAGATCCGAAATAAGCATCAAAAGGGACGGAAACCTCGCCGAGCGCATCTTGCTCAGCGCGAAATTTTTTCGCCATATGGTAATAAATTTTTAGAAAAACAAGTCGTACTCTACCACTTAAAACCGGTACAAACAACATAAATTTCACTGCTTGTAGCGCGCACGGCTTTTGGCTTGAACAAGGCAACTTCGGCGAATAATGTTTTGGCGGCCGACAAGAAATTATTTATTTGATTGCTCTGGAAAATCTTAAAAATGGCACCGCCACCTTTTTTCAGATGTCTCTTTGCGGTTTTCAAAGCGGCCAAATTCAGTTCGACGCTATTATCTTTGTCTATAAATTTTATGCCGGTGGTGTTCGGTGCAAGATCTGATATGACCGCATCGAATTTTTCACCGTTAAGAACTTTTTCGAGATAATTGTAATCAAAAATATCGCCGACAAAAGTTTTTACATTCTTAAGAGGTTTTATAGGTTTCAAATCTATGCCTATTACACTTCCGGCAGGTCCGACAATTTGACTTGCGACTTGGAGAAAACTTCCTGGCGCCGCGCCCAAATCCAAAACGTGATCGCCGGTTTTGATAATTGGATTTTTCTCAAGAATTTCCTTCAATTTATAAGCGCTTCTTGCACGATATCCTTCGTCTTTCGCCTTTAAGAAGAATTTATCCTTTACCTGATATGTTTTATAACGGTTTCTTCGATGGTAAGCCATTTTGTCTCGGGTAATTTGAGTTTAAAGGCCTGTTTTTCGTGAAAATCAAAAGAGTAAACGATACGTCCGCTCCTGATAATCTGTAATGATGAATTTTTTCTATATCGAAATTCATTTCAATCATTGCATTTTTGGAAATTGGCAACTCCTCATTATATTTCGGCCCTTTATAAGCTATAAAAATTCCACCTCTTCTGATGAATCCCGATCCGAGTTCAAGCAAAGTCGGTAGGGGAGCCACGGCCCTTGCTATCACGATATCGAATTTTTCCCGATAAACAGGGTCGTGCGCCAAATCTTCGGCTCTAGCACATATGACTGTGACATTTTTAAGGGAAAGTTTCTTGACCATGTCGGAAATCGCCGCACATTTCTTTTTTATGGAATCGACCAAGGTAAATTGTATGTCCGGCTTTTGTATGGCAAGTACCAACCCGGGAAGCCCTCCTCCGGTACCAAGATCCAAAACCTTTTTAGCATGGCCGAAAAACTGTACGCATTCGAGAGAATCCATTACGTGACGCGAAAAAAACTCTTTTTGTCCCTCGAACTTGCAAAGATTCAATTTGTGATTCTCGGCTTCAAAAAGCCCTACGAATTGTTCAAAAATTTTGTTCAAGCGTATATTGTTCAAATGAATTTTATCAAAAAAAAAGCCTCCACGGAAGGAGGCTTTTAAATTTAGAATGAAAAATTACTCGGTAACAGTGTCATCTGCAGGAACTTCTTCGTCAGCAACAGGCTCATCTACAACTTCTTCATCGGTAGAAACTTCTTCGGTGGAAGTTTCATCAGGAGTGACCTCTTCTTCAGTTGTAGTTTCAGTAGTTACTTCTTCGTCCGGACAAACTGTACCATCTTCACAAGTTGTATCGGTTTCAACGGTCGTATCCGGCATTTCACCGATATTAACCCTAATAACAGACTCGGTTTCTTCGGTTGTTGCCGAATCGTAAGCTGTTACATAGACGTCGCAAAGCTGACCGTCGAATTTATCAAGTCTATCCAAAGGTAAATTGAAAACCGTATTAACGGCATCCGTATCTGGCTTAGCATAAGAACTCATCAAAGATGGACCGCCGCTATTTAAGGTTTCGTCATCGGCACAAACTACTTTTGAAATATAAGCGTTTGTTTCAAATTTGGTTGTGAAATCGATTGTATCGACAGCAGGTACCAAATAAGAATAAGCGGGAGTTGTGAAGGTTATAGCTTGTTTTGCGATCAAACATCCGCCAAGAACAGAAACGAGTGTCAGTGCTAACGTGAACAGTGCAACTTTTTTCATTTTTATTTGGTTAAAAAATTAGCATAAAAACTTTACTACTGATATTTCTTAAAAGCAAAAGTTTTCATACATATTTCTCCTACTGTGTACTTTGTACTGTGTACTAAAAAACAACCTCCCCAATATAGCCACAGGTGCAGTTTCCGTGCGCAGAATCCTTTTGCCTAGATTAAAAGTTTGGCCTCCTGTTTTTCTAAAATATTCAGCTTCTTCTTCTGTGATACCACCTTCGGGTCCTACGAATAGAGAAATGGTATCGTCATACTTGAGTATTCCCAATCCATTCGACAAATCGCCTTCGTAAGCCATTATTTTCATGCCTGCGGCATTGTCACAAGCCATTTTAAAATCTTCAATATTGTGGATGACAGGCAAGATGCTTCCGCCACACTGCTCGCAAGCTTCAACCATTATTTTATTGAGTCTTTCTGATTTAGGAGGGATGTCGCCGTTTTTCAAATGAGTTTCGGATCTTTCCATTATTATCGGATGGAAACTTGTTGCGCCAAGTTCGGTGCATTTTTTTACGACTTCTTCGAATTTTGCCCAAACGTTAGGTACGGCTTGGTACAAATGGACCTTTGTTTTTCGTTCGGTGGTACCGGCAACAACACTTAAAACATTCACAACTGCGGAATCTCGTGAAACAGATTTAATTTCACACAAAAAATCCATGCCGTCTCCGTTGAAAAGCGAAATTTTTTCTCCGGGCTTCATGCGAAGAACCTTGGAAATCTGGCGAGTGATATCGTTATCGCGTATCTCGAAAGATGTGTGTTTATCGGTAATGTTTTTTTGATAAAAACGATGCATGTCTTGTATTTAAAATATTTTCTTTTGTAAGCCAACCGCGCCTTCCAATGTATACGCCGTATTTTATATAAGACAACTGTTTTGACGAATGCGAATCGGTGCCAAACGAAATCACAACTCCGATATCCTTGGCGAGCCTCAATTGTTCGGCGTTGAGATCAAGTCTTTTCGGATTGCAATTTAACTCTATCGCGACATTATGTTTTTTTGCCGCTTCCATGATTTTTAGGATATCGATATCGTAAGCTTCACGCATGCCGACAAGTTTGCCCGTCGGATGTCCCAAAATAGTTACAAAAGGGTTGGAAATCGCTTTTATTATGCGCGCGGTTTGTTCTTCAGGGGTAAGCCTGAAATATGTATGAACCGAGGCTATTACAATATCGAGTTTGCTAAGAATGGAATCCGGCATATCAAGAGACCCGTCTTTTAAAATATCGACTTCTGCCCCCGTTAATATTCGGATTCCGGGAATTTTTATTTTCGAGATCTCATTTATTTGAGATTCAAGTCTTGTTTTATCGAGACCGTGCGCGATCTTGAGTGAGCCGGAATGGTCGGTTATCGCTATATATTCGTATCCCATTTTCTTTGCGGCTTCCGCCATCTCCAAAACGGTGTTTTTTCCATCGGACCAATTTGAATGAGAATGCAGTTCGCCTTTTATATCAGATACTTCTATCGGTTTAAAATTTCTATAATTTTTTTTCATGAAATCTATCTCTCCGGTATCTTCGCGCATTTCAGGGATTATGTAGGGGAGTTTTATCGCCTTGAATACGTTCTCTTCGTTTCTGCAAACCATCTTTTTTTTGCCTTTAAAAACTCCATATTCGTTTATTTTCAGCCCCATTTTTTGAGCGATCTTCCTGGTTGCGATGTTGTGCGTTTTAGATCCTGTGAAATAATAAAGGGCAGCACCGAAATCATCGTTATCCACAACTCGCAAATCGACTTGAGTCCCATTTTCCAATATTACCGTCGTTTTGGTGTCGCCTTTGGCTTCTATATGTGAAATAAAAGGGAATTCGCAAAAATAATCGATGATGTTTTTAGAATTATCTCCGCAAGCCAAGATATCGATATCGCCGATTGTTTCGAGCTTGCGTCGCAAACTGCCAGCATATTCGATTTTTGAAACCAGGCCGGATTTTTTTACATACGAAATTATATCTTCAGCGATATCCAGAGCTTCGTATAGAGGCATTCTGGCTTTCAGACGACCGTAAGATTCTATTGATTTCAAAACCTCTCCTTCGCTTTTTTCTCCCATGCCGGGGAGTTCGCGAAGAAGCCCGCGTTTCGCGGAATTTTTCAACTTGGCCACGGAGTCTATTCCAAGTTCATCGTAAAAGAGTTTTGTTTTTTTCGGACCGACGCCTCGCAATTTCATAATATCCAAAAGGCCCGGCTTGATTTCTTTCGTCAAAGAAAGGTGTTTTTTGCAATCGCCGGTGTCGAGGATCTCAACAATTTTGCCCATCAACGATTTACCTATGCCGGGTATTTTATCAAGGAGTTTTGGATCTTTTTCAAAAACATCCCTTAAATTATACGGATAACTTGAAATAACCTGAGCGCCGCGATGATATGACCGTATCTTGAAAATACTGTCTCCTTTAAGCTCAAGCATATCGCCAATCTCCTGAAAAATTTGCGCAATCTTTTGGTTTTCCATAAGCGAAATAATTGTAACATTATTTAACAAATATTTAACATTTGTGTGTTAAAAAGATATTGATAATCGACATACTATATGATAATATAATAATATAATATGATAACATCATGCATCGCAATGAGCACCTTATCAGTTCCATTATCGGAAGAGATGCAAAAAGGCATAGACTCTCTCGTCAAAAGGGGGGTTGCCGTAAATAAAGCGGAAGCTGTCAGACAAGCTATTAAGATGTATTTGGAAGCTCAAGCCGTCCAGGATGTCTTAAAAGCTTTAAGCGAACCTGATCTCGAAGGGGATTTGGACGAATTAGCTAAAAAGCTTTAATGATGCTCGAAATATTTTACAAGCCGAATTTTGTTAGAAGTTATAAAAAATTATCAATCGATCTTCAAGAGGAAGTTAGGCAAAAGATCCGACTATTTTCCAGTAAACCGGATCATGTTTTTCTTAAAACCCACAAGCTGAAAGGCAAATTAAAGGGCCTATACAGTTTTTCTGTTAATTATCAATACAGGATAGTTTTTACATATAAATCGAAAAAAGAAGCGTCCTTGTTGGCAATAGGAGATCACGATATATATAAATAAAAAAGTGGATGTAAAGCTGATGGGCAACGCTTAAACTTGAAAAAGGATTTAAAACCATATAAATTTACAGCATGTCTGATCGCTGGGGCGTGGCCAAGTGGTAAGGCAGCGGCCTTTGGAGCCGTTATTCGTAGGTTCGAATCCTACCGCCCCAACCACAGCGCTTAGAAAGCGAAGCGGTTCTAAGCGCAATATCAGCGCAAGGAAGCGAAGCGATCCTCGCGCCATCCAATAAGCTGTTTCGCGTAAGCGAAACTCCACTTGGTTCGAATAACACAGCTTTGACCCACTACCCCGAGGCAGAGTTGTTATGTACAAGGGCTGTTACCGATGTACTCATCATGTACATGGAATTGACAGAATGTAAAATGCCTGCTTTAATGCATGCCAATTTAAAAAAATCAAATGGAAGCTGTCCCGGGAAAATCTTTGGATGAACTGGAAGCCGAAACTATTCAACTCGCATCTGAATGCGCCACATTGAATCAAGCGGCTTTACAAAGTCGATTTGCGGTTTTGCAAGAAGGATTAACGCATTTTTTTGAAAATCACCAAATCACTTGTTGGAGTCGATGGCGAATAAACGAAGAAGAAGAAGCAGAAATTCAATATCTGGAAACAAGCGATCTCGATCGCAATTTGTTTACGGATTTAGTGGTTGATCTCCCAAGGGGAATGAATATTCACTCGCTAAAAGCGATTGCCGACCGAATGGCCTATATTAAAAGCATTGTCGCTTTAAGAGAAAGAGTGGGATATTTGGATCAAGAAGCCGTTAAAAAAAGAAGAGAACGATACGGCGCGAAGGCCGCAAATTTAGAGGAATTGGAGCGCGTG
>Ga0172371_10008478_pt1 | contig 14398 bp, 16 predicted proteins | sample Lak12m_FD_114543 | JGI IMG/M metagenome (GOLD analysis project Ga0172371, IMG submission 114543) | Freshwater microbial communities from Kabuno Bay, South-Kivu, Congo - kab_022012_12m | ecosystem: Environmental > Aquatic > Freshwater > Lake | place: Democratic Republic of the Congo: South-Kivu... | reverse complement strand
GGTACCGCGCCAGCCACCTTTTTCAGGATATAAATTCGGACCGTTCAAGTTTGATCCTGCGCTATAACATCAAACAGGGTGATTTCATCCACGGCGGGTCGGCATCTTCCGCCATCAAACTCGCCCTGCTGCGTCTTGGCGCAAGCCCGCAGATCGCACGCCGTACCGGCATCGCGGTCTACGAAGCGGAAATGAACCTGATCATCCACTCAAGCGACGGCGGCGTCATCCGCGTGGAGATCGAGCCTCACCAGATCTCGATCAACATTACCGATGACGGGCCCGGCATTGAGGATATCGAACTAGCCATGCGGCCCGGTTACTCCACGGCGAATGACAATGTAAGAGAGTTGGGTTTCGGCGCCGGAATGGGATTGGTCAATATCCAGCGCTGCGTGGATTCAATGCGCCTGGAATCTGTGTATGGCAAGGGAACCAATTTAAAGCTGAAAATCTTGCTTGAAAAAGAAGAAAAATTCAGTGAGGGAAATACAGGAAACAAGGAGAAATAAAATGAATTTACAGGAAGTCATCAGCGCGCTTGAACTGTCTGTTCTTACCAGTGAAAAGTACTTCTCAAGCATCATCCCCACGAGCGGATATACCTCAGACCTGTTGAGCTGCGTTATGGCTGGCGCGCCGCACCAATCCATTTGGGTGACCCTGCAGGCTCATTCAAATATCGTTGCGGTGGCCACCCTGTTGGAAATCTCGGCCGTCATCATTACGGAAGGCGCCATGCCTGATGGCGCAACGATTGCCAAAGCGAACGAAGAAGGGATCGTCCTGCTGAGTTCACCCAAACCCTCATTTTACGTCATTGGCAAGTTATGGGAATTAGGTCTGCGCGCTGATTAATAAATATTAAGCAGGTATTTTGGAACAACTAATCAAGCCTTACAAGGCAGATCTTCACGTTCATACAGTTTTATCCCCTTGCGCAGAAGTGGAAATGATCCCGCCGCTGATCGTTGAATACGCGCTGGATTCAGGCATACATCTGATTGCCATTACGGACCACAACGCGTCGGCCAACGCAGCGGCAGTCATGAAAGCCGCCGAGGATACCCCCTTGCACGTCCTGCCCGGCATGGAACTTCAGACGCGCGAGGAAGTCCACTCACTATGTCTGTTCGATTCGCTGGAGCAGATCCAACAATTCCAGGAGATCGTGAACAAAACCCTGCCGCCAATCAAGAACAGGCCAGACCATTTTGGCGAACAATTCGTGGTCGATGAGAGCGGTGAGTTCATCCGGCGGGAAGACCAACTGCTGATCGCCAGTTCCAGCCTTTCGATCAATGAAGCATGGAAAATCGTCAACGACCTTGGTGGTCTGTTCATCCCTGCTCACGTGAACCGCAAGGCATTTGGTCTGCTTGAAAACCTTGGCCTCGTTCCGACGGACGTACCGATCGAGGCGCTTGAAATTTCAAGGCACATCAAACCTCAAGAGGCCGCAGTGCTCTTCCCGCAGATCAAGGGATATCCCCTCATTCAAGATGGCGACGTTCACCGATTGGATGAATTCAACACCTCCATGGTACTCTTTCTAGAAAAACCTTCCATAGAAGAAATCCGCCTGGCAATTGCCGAAAAACAAGACCGAAAAATAACCTTCCCCTGACCAATCTTCAGAAAATCGAGTAAAATCTATTCCGAGTTGTCTATGCAATCTTTCTTTTGGTTTTCCTGATAACCGAAATTTGAAGAGTATAATTGACGCTGGCAGGTAATTGAGCAAAAGAAAAGATGACTTATGTCATTTGCATAATAACCATGTCGGATTGACTATTATGACAATGAGCGTTTCAACACGCAATTTGTCTTATCAACAAAGGAATTGGAGTTGTATCAATGGCAACAACCACTGCGACTGTCAAGAAGAATGACCCATTAGCGGATCCTGTCAGAAGACAAATCATCAATCAAATCATCGACCAAAACAAAGAAAGACCAGGCGCCACGATGGTGGTTTTAAACGAAGTCCAGGCAGCCATTGGTTTTATCACGGAAGAAATGCAGCAATACATTGCTGACAGATTACAGGTGCCGGCTTCTCGCGTACATGGAGTGGTATCTTTTTATTCTTTCTTCACCACCAATCCACGCGGAGAACATACTGTGAAATTCTGCATGGGTACCGCTTGTTATGTGGGAGGCACTCCTGCATTGATAGAGAAAACGAAACAAATTCTTGGCGTAGAACCCGGGCAAACCACCTCGGATGGGAACATCACCGTGGAAATTTGCCGGTGTGTCGGTGCATGTTCACAAGCACCGGTTATCGTCATCGATGAGGACGTAGTCGGCAGGGTTAAACCCAACAAGATGCCTCAAATCTTGAAACCGATTCAAGAAACAAAAGAGTAACCCTTGAGAGAACTATCGCTTCATTTGTTAGATATCGCAGAGAACAGCATATCGGCGAAAGCCAAGAATATAACAATTGAAGTTGTTGAAGATTTAAAGAACGATCTTTTAAAACTGTGTGTTCAGGATGACGGTTGCGGAATGAGTCCTGAAATGGCTGCGGCAGTGATCGATCCATTTGTTACCAGCCGTACCACCCGAAAAGTTGGATTGGGTATCCCGTTGCTGAAAGAAGCTGCAGAAGCCTGCAATGGATACCTGGTACTTGAATCCAAAATCGGAGAAGGCACCCGCATCAATGTGCAATTTCAACATAGTCACATTGACCGTATGCCGCTTGGCGATCTGACCACCACCATCCTTCATCTTTTGGTAGCCAACCCGCCCGTCCATTGGGTGTTCAAATACCGCTTCAACGATCACGAATTTATTTTCGATGACGAACCGGTAAAAAAAGAACTTGAAGGGTTGCCACTTTCTGAACCAGCCATATTGAATTGTTTACGTGAAATGCTGGAATCCGGCATTGAAGACGCCAAAGCAGATCACGGATCATAAAATACATTATTAAGTCTGCAGGAGTGAAAAAATGTCAACCATCAAAAGCCTAGAAGACTTGAAACGCGCTCGAGAAGAAGCTTTGAAAAAACGCGAGCTTAAAGCGTCGTCAGGAACCGTTCAGGTAATCGTTGGAATGGGTACTTGCGGTATCGCCGCCGGAGCACGTGACACGATGAAATCGATCCTTGACACGATCGAAAAAGATTCAATGAACGGGATCGTTGTGACCCAAACGGGTTGCATCGGTTTATGCGAAAAAGAACCCATCGTCATGGTGGTAGTTGGTGAATCCCCCAAAGTTACCTATGGAAAAGTAACCCCGGAAGTTGCACAAAAGATCTTAAAAGAGCACGTTGGCAATGGACAAGTTGTGAAAGATCACGTCTTAAACATCTAATCATTGATACCGTTACGTGTAAACAACTATTTATAAGGTGTCATAATGACGTATTTTCGTTCTCATGTTTTGGTTTGCGTCGATCCTGAATGTTTGAAAAGGGGCGCCCATGAAGTTATGGATGCACTTCAGGACGAATTAGTTACACAAGGTTTGATCGATGAAATTCAAGTCCTTGAAACATCAAGGATCGGAAGCTGCAGCAACGGCCCCGAATTAATGGTCTATCCCGAAGGAGTCCATTACGTTGGACTGACCCCCGATGATGTCCCGTTTCTCGTTGAGGAACACTTCCTCAAAGGTCGTGTTGCCACGAAATTTGTCGAGGAAGAAAAGACATTTGTTGACGAAGAACTCAGCGCCCCGACCTCAAAAGAGGTGCGAATTGTTCTTCGCAATTGCGGCAAGATCGATCCTGAAAATATCGAAGATTATATTGCCGAAAACGGTTACACCGCTTTGGGCACAGTCCTGACCCAGCATTCTCCTGAAGAAGTGATCGATATCGTCCTTCGCTCAGGCTTGGGAGGTCGCGGCGGCGCGGGCTTCCCGACCGGCAAGAAATGGCAGTTCTGCCGCGCCACCAACGATTTCCCCAAATATATGATCTGCAATGCGGACTAAGGTGACCCCGGCGCTTTCATGAACCGGCGCGTCCTTGAAGGCGATCCCCATGCAGTGATTGAAGGGATGACCATCGGCGCCTTTGCAACCGGGTCAAACCAGGGGTACATTTACTGCCGCGCGGAATATCCGATTGCGGTAAAAACATTGAATATTGCCATCGATCAGGCCCATTCACTCGGTCTGCTCGGCAAGAATATCCTGGGCTCCGGTTTTGACTTCGATTTGGAAGTGCGTATGGGCGCAGGCGCATTCGTATGCGGTGAAGAAACCGCCCTGATGGCTTCCATTGAGGGCAAACGTGGAGAACCTCGCCCGCGTCCGCCTTTCCCGGCGGTAAAAGGCCTCTTCGGCAAACCCTCCAACGTAAACAACGTTGAAACGTATGCCAACGTCCCGCAGATCATCAACAACGGCGCGGAGTGGTATGCCTCCTACGGTACAGAAAAATCAAAGGGCACAAAGACCTTTGCGCTGGCCGGCGACGTCAAACATACCGGTTTGATCGAAGTCCCCTTTGGATTAACCCTGCGCGAGATCATTTTTGATGTCGGCGGCGGGATCAAGGACGACAAACAGTTCAAAGCCATCCAGACCGGCGGCCCCATGGGCGGTTGTTTGCCGGCGAAATTCCTTGACCTCCCGGTGGATTATCAGGAATTGGCCAAAGCCGGCTCGATCATGGGCTCAGGCGGTTTGGTCGTCATGGATGAAGACACCTGCATGGTGGACATTGCCCGATTCTTTATGGACTTCGTGCAGGATGAATCCTGCGGGAAATGCACCCCCTGCCGTGTCGGAACACGCAAGATCCTTGAGATCCTTGAAGGCATCTGCGAAGGCCGAGGCAAGATGGAAGACCTGGATACGCTCGAGATGTTATGCGATCAGATCCGCGAAGACAGCCTTTGCGGTCTTGGCCAGGGAGCTCCCAATCCGGTCGTCAGCACGCTCAAACATTTCCGCGATGAATATGAAGCGCACATCAAAGAAAAACGCTGCCCGGCCAAGGTATGTAAACCCCTGATCCGTTATGAAATCATTGACGGGACCTGCACGGGTTGTACGGTCTGCGCGCGCAACTGCCCTGTCAACGCGATCAGCGGTGAAAGAAGACAAACACACGTGATCGATCCGGATGTGTGCGTACGCTGCGGAATTTGTATGCAAGTGTGCAACTTTAATGCGATTGTCATTGAATAGTTTTGTTGATGTGGTGGTCATTCCCCCTTCAACTTGATTTTAAACATCTTAGCCGAGGAGGAGAACATGACAATTGAACCCAAAGACGGCAAGGTGGTGCTGGACGCAGTCCAGTCTGCCGTCAACCGCTATGGTGCGTCACATGACGAACTGATCCCAATCCTGAATGATGTGAATCGGGAAATCGGTTATCTGCCAGGTGAGGCGTTGGATGAGTTAAGCCGTTTATTGAAAGTCCCCAAGAGTCAGCTATTTTCGGTTGCAAGTTTTTACAGGATGCTTTCAACGGAACCCCGCGGGACACACGTGCTTCAGTTTTGCGAGAGTGCGCCCTGTCACGTAGCCGGCGGTCGTGAAGTGCTGACGGCAATCAAGGATGCTTTGAAGATCAACGAAAACGAGACGACGCCAGACGGTAAATGGACTTTGGTTATGACCAGCTGCCTGGGCGTTTGCGGCGTTGGTCCCGTCATGATGATCGACGATGACGTTATCGGTAACGTGGACCCCGAAAAGGTCCCCGAAATTCTTGCAAAATATCATTAAAGGGAGGCAGACATGAAAGCAATTCGATCCATGGTATTAGTCTCCAGTGATCCGCAAAGTATTGCAAACGGAGCGAATGACGTTTATCAGGCTCTGCAGCACGAGATCGCGGGCTTTGGTCTAGAAAATGAAATCTCATTAACCATGGTAGGTGACGTAGGCCGCCATGATGCTTCCCCTTTGGTAATTGTTTACCCCGAAGCGACGATTTACGGCCCCGTCAGCAAAAAGGATGTTCATTATTTGGTTGAAGAACATCTTTATAAAGGGCGTATCGCTGAATCGCTGCAGGCGCCGGTCCGCGAATTAACCGGAAAGATCGCCTGGCTGTCTTCACGCAAAGGAACTCTTCCGGCTGAACAGCGTATCGTGCTTGAACGCGCAGGCATCATTGATCCAGATTCCATCGATGACTACATTATCCATGATGGCTATACAGCACTTGCCAAAGCGCTTACAGAAATGAGTCCGGATGACATTTTCAATACCCTTGAAAGTTCGGGGTTACGCGGCCGCGGCGGCGCCGGTTTTCCGACCGGAACAAAATGGCGCTTCGTCGGCAGAACAAAAAGCGATAAGAAATACGTCATCTGCAATGCAGACGAGAGTGAACCGGGTACTTTTAAAGACCGTTTGATCCTGGAAGGCGACCCCCACTCGATCGTTGAGGCGATGGCAATTGCCGCCTATGCCGTGGGAGCCGATGAAGGTTACTTCTATATTCGCGGCGAGTATGCATTGGCTCAGGAACGCGTCAAAAAAGCCATCCAACAGGCCAAAGAAATGGGCTTCCTTGGCAAGAATATTTTTGGAACTGATTTCAGCCTTGAATTACACGTCCATTCCGGAGCAGGAGCCTATATTTGCGGTGAAGAAACCGCATTAATTGAATCGATCGAAGGAAAACGCGGTGAACCACGCGCACGTCCACCTTACCCGACCACCAACGGTTTATGGAGCAAACCCACACTGGTGAACAATGTGGAGACCATGGCCAACATCGCGCCGATCTTGCGCAACGGCCCCGACTGGTACCGCGGGTTCGGTCCAAAGAACAGCCCGGGCACCAAGGTTTACACCATCCTTGGCAACGTCAATGTGACCGGCCTGATCGAAGTGCCGATGGGGATCACGTTGCGTGAAGTCATTGCCATCTACGGAAAAGGCATGAAGAATGGCAAACCCTTCAAACTGGCCCAGACCGGCGGATCCTCCGGATCGATCGTCCCTGCCACTTTGCAAGACACCCCCATGGACTTTGACTCCTTCAACAAAGCGGGTGTTTCTCTGGGATCAGGCGCTCTGCTGATCTGTGATGAAGATACCTGTGTGGTGGATCTGGCCAAGGTATTGTTGAACTTCTTCCGCAAGGAATCCTGCGGTAAATGTAATCCCTGCCGGATCGGCACCCAGCGTATTTATGAGATCCTTACCAATATTTCGGAAGGAACCGGTAGTTTAAACGATCTTAACGACTTAACGAATTTGAGTGAAAACCTGTATCAATTATCCAACTGCGGCCTTGGTCAGACGGCTGGAGCTCCAATTCGTGACATCTTGAATCATTACCGGGCCGAAGTTGAGGCACACATTCGATTAAAAGTCTGCCCAACGGGTGTCTGCCCGATGAGTGGTAAGAAGATATAGCAATTATTTGACAGGAGTGAAACAATAATGGCGACGATTACGATCAATGATAAAAAACTGGAAGTCCCTGACGGGATTACTGTTTTACGTGCTGCCCAGGCCAATGGAATTGATATCCCGACGCTCTGCGACCACCCTCACCTGACACCCTATGGCGGCTGCCGTCTTTGTCTGGTCGAGGTGGAAGGCGCACGCACGCTTCAGCCATCCTGTACCTTGCCAGTTGCAAATAACATGGTGGTCAAGACCGATACAAAGAAGGTATTGGATGCCCGCAAATTCGTGCTGACCCTGATCTTCAGCGAACGCAATCATTTTTGCCCATACTGCCAGGTCAGCGGCGGCGACTGCGAACTGCAAAATTCAGCTTACGGCGAAGGCATGACCCACTGGCCACTTTCTCCCAACTACAAGCCCTATCCCATGGATGCCTCACATCCATACATCATCATGGAGAACAACCGCTGCATTCTTTGCCGCCGCTGCGTACGCGCCTGTGGTGAACTGGTGGGCAACTACACCCTCGGATTCGAAGAACGCGGCGCCAACAGCATTTTGGTTGCCGATACCGGTGTCCCCCTCGGAGAAAGCACCTGTATCTCCTGCGGCGCATGCGTCCAGGTCTGCCCGACCGGCGCCTTGATCGATCGCTGGAGCGCCTACCGCGGCAGGGAAACCCAAGTCGACATTACCAATACCGTTTGTGTGGGCTGCTCGGTTGGCTGCAAGGTCAACGTGCTCACCCGTAATAACAGTCTCGTCCGTATTGAAGGCGACTGGGATGCAGAATTGAATGAAGGCGTTTTATGCGAAGTCGGCCGTTTCGAACCCATGTCGGTTGAATGCGAACGCATCGTGACTCCGCTTGTACGCAAGGACGGCTCCTTGAAAGCCGCCACCTGGGATGAAGCCATCGCCACCGTGGCAGCCGAATTGAAAAAGGCCGCAACCAATGTGGCGGCCCTTATTTCAACCCGTCAGCCGGTTGAAGCCATTTATGGTTTCAAACAGCTCTTTGCTGAAAAAATCGGCAGCGACCTGGTTACAACCACCGAAGAAGGCGCTTTCACTGCTGATGCGGCTGCTTTTGCCGATTCAGCCAACAAAGCCTTTGAGACCGATCTGAAAGACCTTCAGAATGCCGGAGCAGTCATGGTGGTTGACGCCGACCTGACCGGAGGACACCAGGTTGCCGGATTCTTCATCAAACGCAAACTGGCTGCCGGCACCAACCTTCTCGTTTTGGATAAAAAGGAAAACGGTCTCAATAATGTCGCTCACAAGGTGTTGAAAGCATCAAAAGGCGCCAACGCCGATGCGATCAAAGCCCTCATGGCTGCTGTCGTAAAACTGGGACTGGCCAAAGGCAAGACCTCCATCAAAGCCGCAGACCTTGACGGGTTTGCCGCCGCGACCGGTTTGAAAACCGACGACTTCCTGGACGCCGCATACGTTTTGACCTCGGCCGAACATCCCGTGATCGTCTATGATAACGGCAAGGAACTGGATGTCTTGAAAGAACTGGCTGACCTCGTCGAAGGCAAACTGATCAGCCTTAAAGGCGACGCCAACAGTCTGGCCGCTTCTCAGTTACATCTTGAAAAAGCGTTGAAGATCAACGGACAAAAAGCCGCATTCTTCGCTCTTGGCGACGATGACGCATCCCAAAAAGCCATTCAGGAATTCGAAAAAGTCCCGTTTAAAGTCGTTTCCGCTTCTTACGCCTCCGCCCTGACCAGCGCAGCCGACGTAGTCTTGCCCGCCACCAACTGGCTGGAACAAGACGGTCATTACATCAACCTGGAAGGCAAGGTTCAGGAAGCCCATAAGGCTCTTACCCCTGCAGAAGATACCCACTCAACTGTGCAGACCATCAGCGCGCTGGCTGACAAGATGGGAATCAAGCTGGATGATAACTGGACGAAGGAAATTCACAAACGCGTTTCCGTCGTTGAGATCTCAAAGTAAGAATAGAAGGAGAAATTAATGGCTAAACCGAAAGTCTCATCAGATTGGTTGGCCGGTTGCGCCGGTTGCCATATGTCGTTACTGGATATGGATGAAAGAATTGCCACGGTTGTATCGTTGGTTGACCTTCGTGCCACTCCTATTACTGATTTTAAACATCCCGATGAAAGCGGTGTTGACGTTGGAATCCTCGAGGGCGGTGTGAATAACACGGCCAATGAAGAAGTTGCCAAACGTATGCGCTCCCGCTGCAAGATCCTGGTAGCCCTGGGCGACTGCGCCGTTTTTGGCGGCGTCCCGGCCATGCGCAACTTTTTCACCATCGAAGAATCGCTGAAACGCGCTTATGTTGAATCTGAAAGCACCGATGACAGCGGGAAAATTCCCGATGATCCCGAATTGGCCGTGCCCACCAAAGTGCATGCTTTACAAGATATCGTGCCTGTGGATGTTTTTGTCCCCGGCTGCCCCCCCAGCGCGGATGCCATCTTCTTCGCTTTGAGTGAACTGGCTCAGGGACGCATTCCTGATCTCAAGGGCGATTCATTGGCCTGGAATTAGGATGAGGAGATAATCTAATGGTAGCTCAGAAAATTACAATTGAACCTGTAACCCGTATCGAAGGCCATGCCAAGGTCACCATCCGCATGAAGGATGACGGCCAAGTTGACCACGCCTATTTCCATGTGAATGAATTCCGCGGTTTTGAAAAATTCTGCGAAGGCCGCATGGTCTTTGAAATGCCTCTGATCACTCCGCGTATTTGCGGTATTTGCCCCGTCAGCCACCACCTGGCATCCGCCAAGGCCGGCGACGAGGTGCTTGGAGCGCCGCCTCCGCGCCCCGCGTCCCTTTTACGCGAACTGATGCACATGGGACAGATCGTGCAAAGCCACGGTATGCACTTCTTTGAACTGGCCGGCCCTGACCTGCTGCTGGGTTTTGACGCGGACCCTGCCATCCGCAACGTGGTGGGGCTTCTGCAAGCCAATCCTGAATTGACCGTTAAAGCGGTTAACCTACGCAAATGGGGACAGGAGATCATCCGCATCCTGGGTGGCCGCCGCGTGCACCCCAACTTCGCCATCCCCGGCGGCGTCAATAAAGCCCTCACCCAGACCGAACGAGATACCATCCTCTCCGGATACGATGAAGCTCTGGCAACCACCATGGCCGCCCTCGAGATCATGTACGGTTGGGCCGAGGCCAACGCAGAAGACATCAACAAATTTGCGGTGCTTAAATCAGGTTATTTTGGCCTGGTAAAACCCGGCAATACGCTTGAACTCTACGACGGCCAGGTACGCTTGACCGACTCTGACGGCAAGGAACTTGAAAAATTCGATCCCAGGAACTACCTGGATTACATTGCCGAACACGTTGAAAGCTGGTCTTATCTCAAATTCCCGTATTACAAGAAGATGGGATATCCCCAGGGCGTTTATCGTGTGGGTCCGCTGGGACGCTGCAATACCTCTGACAAAATGGCCACTCCGCTGGCTGACGCTGAACTGAAGAAGTTCAAACAGTTGAACGGTGGAAAACCGGTTGAGAATACCCTGCATTACCATACTGCCAGACTGGTCGAAACCGTTTATGCCATTGAAAACGTCAAAGTCCTGCTGAACGACCCCGATATCCTCAGCAACGACGTCCTCAACACCTGCCGCGACCCCAAACCTTACGGCGTCGGTGTGGTCGAAGCGCCGCGCGGTACACTCATCCATCACTACTGGATGAATGAGAACCAACAGATCGAAAAAGTCAACCTCATCGTCTCCTCCGGCCATAATAACTGGGTCATGAGCGAAGCGGTTGACAGTGTCGCCAAGTCTTATATTAAAGGTCCGGATGTTACCGAGGGCATGCTGAACCGTGTTGAAGCTGCCATTCGAGCCCACGACCCTTGTCTATCCTGCTCCACCCATGCAGTCGGGCAAATGCCCATTCAGCTTGAGATCCGCGATTCCAAGGATCAACTGGTAAAGACCATCACCAGAGACTGATCGGAGCAGTAAGAGCAAACCTGAACGCGATGCTGCAGAGGTTTCTGCACATCGCGTTTTTAAAAGAAAGAGACCCTTGAAAACCCTGATCTTTGGATATGGGAATGCCGACCGGGAAGACGACGGCGTTTCCTGGCACATTCTTCACGAAGTCATGAAACGGAACCGGCTCGAAGTATCCGATGAGCTGGATATTGAAACCTACGACGAAGCACGTCAGGTCCAATATGTCTTCCAACTTCAATTAACTCCTGAAATTGCCGACGATCTGAAGGATTACGACAGGGTTTGTTTTATTGACGCACACACCGGCGCCGTCCCTGAAGAGGTGCACGTGGAGCAGGTCAGTAAAGGCTTCCAGAAATCTCCCTTCACCCACCACCTCACACCTTCTTCGCTTCTGTCGATTGCCGAGACGCTCCATCAGAAGATCCCTGAAACCATCCTGGTTTCCGTCAGAGGGTATGAATTCGGTTTTTCGCAATCCTTATCGCCAAAAACCGCTTCACTGGTGGGAAAAGCTGCTGATATAATCATGCAATGGCTGGAACAAGAAGACTCGCCAGCCGCAGGGAGGATTTCATGACGGACAACCCAAACACACTTTCACCATCCGATATGCTCACGACAGCCGCAAACGTGGGAGTCAACAAGGCAAACATGTCTTTAACAAGACTTCTATTACTGTCCTTTCTGGCAGGCGCATACATCGCATTCGGCGCGCTCTTTGCCTCGGTGGTTGCGACAGGCATGTCAGGTGTCTGGCCTTACGGCTTTATGAAACTGTTGCAAGGACTGGTTTTTTCGCTTGGCCTGATCCTGGTGGTTGTGGCCGGCGCAGAACTTTTTACCGGCAACAATCTTATGGTCATCTCGTTGCTTGAGAAGAAGATCAGTTTCGCTCGAATGCTGCGCAACTGGCTGATCGTATATCTCGGTAATTTCCTGGGATCCATCACGGTCGCGGTTGCCGTCCTCGTATCTCAAGAGTATAAAGCTGCAAACGGAGCCCTTGGTTCAGTGATCTTATCCACCGCCAATAACAAGGTCCATCTTGGCTTTCCTCAGGCTCTGGTGCTGGGAATTTTATGTAACATTTTGGTATGCCTGGCCGTCTGGCTGACATACGGCGCAAAGACCACGACAGACAAGATCCTTTCGATCGTTTTTCCGATCACCTTCTTTGTCGCGGCCGGATTCGAGCACAGCGTCGCCAACATGTTCAGCATTCCGGTCGGAATTTTGTTGATATCATTCGCTCCATCTTTTGTTTCAAGTCTGAATCTAGATCTATCCGGTCTGACCTGGAATGCTTTTCTGGTCAAAAATCTTCTTCCTGTTACAATTGGAAATATACTGGGCGGTTCAATTTTTGTCGGTTGTATTTACTTTCTTGTTTATCACAAATCTGAAAAATAAACAGGTCTTTGCACGTCATATAAAAAAATGACAGCCCTCTTTACGCGGTGTGACGGAAAACACTTTCTGATAAACCAATATGATGTTATCTTAGGTTAAAGTATTTGTTCAGACAGGTAAATAATGTTCAGTAACCCGGCTATCCTTGAAGCATTAAAAATAATCCCGCTGTTCCTTGATTTCAACTCTGAACAGTTGAAATTGATCAGTGAAATATCCGACGTGATCGAACTGGATCCCGGCGATACCCCCATCCTGGAGGGCGCGCAACTTGATTATCTCTACGTGCTGATGGACGGCGAGATCAAGGTCGAGGTTTACATCCCGACCCAAGGCCAGCTTGAGACCGCCCGCCTCGGCCCTCTTGATATCCTGGGCTGGTCCTCCATGACCCCCGTGGTCAGGCAGCGCACCGGAACCACGACCGCCTTGACCCACTGCAAATTGATCCGCATTCAGGGCAAACAGCTATACAAACTCTGTGAAGAAGACCACGATATCGGTTTCTTTATCTATCGACGAATTGCCAACGTCGCCGCCAGAAGCTGGCTTACCACACGCCTTCAATTCATGAATATCATCATTGAAGAGAATAAAGCCACACCCCAATAATTTAAGTTTCACATCAAGAATATTCCCCCCTATTCAGTCTGATTAAGAGTATAATTTTTTTCACTATGCATGAACTATCTGTTACCGAGAGCCTGTTAAAACTGGCTCTTTCTTATGCTGAACAAGCGCACGCCAGTAAAGTGACCGACCTAAATGTCGTAATCGGCAGACTTTCTTCCATTGTGGATGACTCTGTACAATTCTATTGGGATTTTGTTGCAGAAGACACCCTATGCGCTGGCGCAAAACTGCATTTCGAGCGCCGTCCGGCGGTCTTGAAATGCATGGACTGTTCCAAGGAATTCACCATTCAAGAGGAAATGGCGCCCTGCCCGGATTGCGGGGGCGCGCATACCATCATCCTCGGCGGTGAAGAATTCTTTCTGGACAGCATTGAAATCGAAAAAGAAGCGGAGAAAACCTCATGAGTCCCATTCGTGTACCGGTAGTGGAAAAAATATTCAGCGCAAATGACCGTATGGCCAATCTCAATAAACAGCAACTTGACGATCACAAAGTGCTGGGAATCAATCTGATGGCTTCCCCCGGAGCCGGAAAGACCACCTTCATCCTTGAAACCATTAAAAGACTTAAGGATAAATTCCGCATCGGTGTGGTTGAGGGAGATACCGCGCCGGTGACCATCGACGCGGACAAGATCAGTTCCATCGGCATGCCCGCCGTGCAGATCAACACCGGCGGCGACTGCCATTTGGACGCCTCCATGATGAGCGACGGACTGGCCCAGCTTGACCTGAGCCAACTCGACCTGGTCATCGTTGAAAACGTCGGCAACCTGATCTGCCCGGCTTCATGGGATCTTGGCACCCATTTCAATCTTCTGGTTTCCAGCGTCCCCGAAGGGGATGACAAGCCCTATAAGTATCCAAACATTTTCCGCGGCCTTGAAATCCTCATTATCAACAAGATCGACCTGCAGCCCTACGTGGAATACAACATGGATTATTTCCGCCAGGGCGTCGAAATGCTGAACCCCGGCCTGGTCACATTCCCGCTCTCCTGCCGCACCGGAGAAGGGTTC